>Ga0079226_10002755_pt1 | contig 13549 bp, 8 predicted proteins | sample Poulit2014_FD_76345 | JGI IMG/M metagenome (GOLD analysis project Ga0079226, IMG submission 76345) | Agricultural soil microbial communities from Georgia to study Nitrogen management - Poultry litter 2014 | ecosystem: Environmental > Terrestrial > Soil > Agricultural land | place: USA: Georgia... | reverse complement strand
GATGAACACAGTACATGATTCGGTTGGGTTCGACGACATATGCTGGGAACTCACTGCGCTCAGGAAGCAGCTGTAGAGCCTGAATCCTAGATTCGCCTAGAACACGAAACGCCAATGACTTCGGCTTCTCATCTAACTCAACTACGAATTGTGGATTATCTTCAATCAGCTGTCGGGTGCGCTCAATTTCACCTTGGTTGAACCAAAGAAAGTTTAGGGTCCGTTCAAAATTCTTAACATCGGGGCTCTTGATGGAAGATTCAAGTGCATTTAGGCCACGCGTTTCGTCCTTACGCGTTACACTCTTTTTAACTTCGGAAGGCTGATTCTGTGCGCCAAGAGCTTTGCGCCGTGAAGCTGCGGACTCCAGCCCCGAATTCTTCTTTGAATCCAACGTTGCACGGAGCTTGCCCCATTGATTGTTGAACACCTTCGCGGCTTCCGTAGAAGCGCCTCTTGGATTCTTGGCGAATTTCCGAGCGAGTCTTGCAGGGCTAGTAACAGTTCGTCCTACCCGCATTGGTCGTGACTTTCGGAGCTTTTCCAGCCGATCGTTAGCAAGGTCCTTTTCATTCTTAAGTGCTGAATTTTGTTGCTTCAGTTCCTTAATGACTCGGTCAGCATCAGAAACTCGTCGTTCTAGATCGACTCGCTCGCCCTCAAGCCTTATTATCTCAGTCGTATATGCAGCGCCTTCAAGTTTTTGAAGTTTTGAATAAACACCTTCGGGATCAGAGACAGTCCCTGCAATACGAAGTTGCTTCAATTGTCGGGGATCCCTAAATTCATCGGTGTGCATATAGACCTTTCACATTCATTGACTGAAATGAGCCTCGTTTTCTTCAAGCTACAATAGCACCGGAGACCCGACGTTTATCGACAATAAAAGTCGTGGATTTCAGCAAAGCAAGCTCCTACAAGTCCATGACCCAACAGGCGTCGTTTTGTTCCTACTGGTTGGATACATCTCGAACCATTGTGGAGTTGGCAAACCTGCAATCCCATTATTTAATTAACTAAAGATTCAAGCGGCATTCAAGTTCCGAAGAAATCCAATTGGTATGACTTACTTAAAGGGGTTTCACTCACGGTGAGGTCTAGAATACTAAAGAATTGAAACTCTTTGGTGCAGGATCCAGCGGATGCAATACAATGCCAGGGAACAAAATTTTCCACTACACGCCTACTCCACTTGATGAGCGAATCCTTTTGTGAAGTAGATAAGCAAAACAATTTCGGGCCGTGGATTTGGTATTAATTTTAACAAGCCCTATACCTATCGAAACAGCACCGATAAGCTTACAATGATGATGCTCATTCTCCAACGAAAGGCTATGATCAAATGCTGACTGCAGAGAAGGAAGGCATCGATGGAGACATCCGGCAAAGCGCGCGATACGATGACGGACAGCACCGGTGAAACAGCACCGACATTTTTGGTAAACAACCGCGGGCTGAAGACTCTTCGTGCGCGTAGTCCTCTCAAGAAATACGTTGCTGATTTGTGGAAGACTCGCCATTTCATATCACACGATGCTCGCGCCAAAGCAATGTCCGCAGGACGTGGCACGATATTGGGATTTGCTTGGATTATTCTCAACCCAGCAATTCAAGTTGGCCTTTATGCCTTCGTCTTCGGATTTGTTTTGAAGATTAACCGCGGAATCGACAATTTTATTGGCTTCCTGATAATAGGAGTCATCTATTTCGGATTCATGAGTTCTGGTTTGAATGCAGGTGCGAACCTTATCCAACGGAACAGAGGTCTACTCAATTCGTTCAGTTTTCCAAAAGCTTCCGTTGCAATCTCAACTGGAATACGTGCTGCAATTGACAATTTTCCTGCAGCAATTTTGGCCGTCGTTTCTGCATTGCTGTCTCAGTTTCGTGATGTGCCTAGTTGGACGGTTCTTTTAGTCCTCCCCATCTATTTACTCCTGCATCTATTTATAACGGGACTAGTCCTCATTATCGCGCGCATTACCGCATTCATCCCGGATTTTAAGTCGCTTCTTACCGTCGTAACGCGAATCTTATTCTTCACTTCTGGAGTCTTTTGGCCGATCGAGCGCTTCATCCATGATCCAACTCTCGCACAGATAATGAGTTTGAATCCATTTCATCAATATCTTTTGGCAGTCCGCACCGTCGTGCTCGATGGACAAGTTCCTCAACTGTTCACGATTCTGTCAATACTTTTGTGGCCCCTAACTACCTTCGCTTTCGGTCTTGTTTTCTTTTGGAAGGCAGAACATCGCTATGCAACTATCAAATAACCCATCCGTTGTAGTAAGAAATGTGTCAAAGACGTATCTCACAACTAAAGACGGCTCAGAGGTCGGTCTGGGAATTCAGCGTCGAGGAATTCGGGTCAGAGCGTTAAAGCCGCTAAGCTTTGTCGCTCATGAGGGCGAGGCAATAGGGATCATTGGCAAGAATGGATCTGGTAAGTCGACTTTACTTAATATGATTGCCGGACATGAAAGCCCCACCACCGGTGAGATTTTGGTCTCCGCACAGCCAGCGCTACTAAGCGTCAGCGCAGCACTGCAACAGCACCTCACGGGTTTAGACAACATCCGTCTAGGATTACTGGCTAGTGGCCTTTCCCCCGAAGAAGTTGCAGAAATCGAGAATTCAGTTGCTGATTGGGCAGACATTGGGGAGGCTATAAATAGACCCCTCAAGACATATTCTTCAGGAATGGGCGCCCGTCTCAAATTCTCCATCGCAACAGCGGTTCGTCCTGAGATTCTTCTCGTTGATGAAGCACTTGCTACGGGTGATACAACTTTCACTTCCCGCGCCCAGGAACGAATGGATGGGTTTCTTGAGGGTGCATCAACCGTCTTTGTCGTTTCCCATGCGCCCGCCACAATTCAAGAGACCTGCTCCCGCGCGTTGTGGATTAACGATGGCGACCTTATCTTCGATGGCGATGCAGATTTTGTGTGCGGACAGTACGCCAAGTGGAGTAAAGCAATGGCCGCCAACGATCGGGTTACGGCGGGTAAGGTGCTACGACGTCTGAAATACGGATACAAATCCCCCACCATTATTTTGGATGACGAAGCAGCACAATCGCTGGACTGATATCATTATTCTCCTAATTCTTACTTAGTTACGGACTCTCTACGCAGACCGTTGCAACTAGTAGAAATATCTCCCAACAAGCCAAAGATTTTCCGACTTTCAGACCTAGAATGAAAATCAATAAGGAGTAAGACGAATGTCCGCCATTGAAGCATTAATTGCTGATCGCGCGAAGCTAAGCAATGCTGTCAAGGTTGTCCGCGACGTATATAGTGGAGTCTCCGAACGCACCGAAGAATACCGCATGCTCGTCTCAATTCTCTCCGACGCCGCTGCAAATTTGGAGAGTATTCCTGCGGGTACTCGAAAATCAATCATTCCTCTGCTATGCGAGTGCATGCACTGCGAATGGGGCTTGGAAGGTCTTTTGAAGATGGTGACCGATGCGATAGGCCGCGGTGTACGCCCCAATGAAATAGCTCTCCACGCCCAAGCCGCATGTCGACGAGAAGATCAATTTGAGCGAGCTGAAGAGTATTTCTCAGCGCTCCATACCCGTTTACCGGAGGACGGATACGTTGCATTTCTCTATTCACAGAGTCTTTTGGCTGTGGGATCGTGGACCAAGGTCGAACAACTATCCCAAGAGGAGCGAGCTGCACCGCGAATCACGGAGTGGCTCACTAGTCAGTGGGCACAGTTGCTCACTTCTAACTTCATTTTTGACGAGGCACGCTTTTGGACCGAACGTCTCAGTTTTGATGCTTCTCTAGGAAAGGAATTGGAACGACGAATTTCCAGTTTCGAAGACGGTAGAGAAAAGTGCCCCTTGCCGACAAAAGTAATAAGCCTCGATCGAGATAACCGTAAATGGCACTTGTCCAAGCATCAGCTAGAAGTCGGCGGCTACCAACCCCAAAAGTTTAAGGCCGTGGATGGGCTTGAACTTCCGAAGTTCGCTTTGGACAGCGCCGCGCAGTCCCCCAGTGTTAAAGAAATTCATGGCGCCGGGGCTATTGCAACAGCAATGAGTCATATTCATGTGCTGGAGGAGTTTCTCTCCAGCAATGCGGAACAGATCCTAGTATTGGAAGACGACGCAGCACCATTCTTCCACTGGCAGGATTTCCATCAACTCATTGAACAGCAAGCGAATGTAGAAATGCTGTGGGTCAATGAACGGATGTCACTTCAGTTTGGGCAGTCGGCTATCCCAGAGTTCTCATTGCTTTCTCCTTGGCAAACCTTGGGGGAAAGGAATAATCGACTAAACGGCATTGGTTTAGATGGCTACATTGTCAACAGAATGGGTGCCGAGAAATTACTAGAGCAGGTCAATATCGACCGAGTATCCGCTCATATCGATGCCCAATATGCAGCCTATTGCATCTCGAAACCTTCTGAAGGAACTGACGAATCTACTTTAAGCCGCTCACAGCAAGTCATCTCACGCCTTCGTTCCTCACTCGCAACTGGCACCCGTGATAATGCCGTGATAAATTCCAAATGCCTTTCCGTCCCCATGATCTGGGCAAATAACCATGGCTCGTCACAAACTACGCGAATTTCCAGCCTTCGTCGGCACTAACGCTTGTTTTGGATACTTGAGCACGTTTAGCTCTTTGGGTTCTCCTCGAGGCGGGCTGCCCATAAAATTCCATCTTCGATAATTTCACGCGGGGGTGGCACGTGCCCATCGCCCCAACTCTTGAGTCTGAACTCAAACCTCGAATCACCTCGGAGCTTCTGAATCATGGGATAAAAGTGTTCATCCACGTGATGCTCATCCGACAATTGTTGAAGGTACAATACTTCGTTTCCAGTTTCAGGATGGGTGGTGTAATAGTCTTCCAATGATGTTGTGGCGTTCGCGGAGATCGATTCTTCCCCACCTGGCCAGGCCGTTGAGACGTATTCGTTGTAAAATTGCGCTGGGTATCTGCTAATCGTTGTCTGCGGATTCCACACGAAAGCTCGAGACTTTGGAATCCTACCACTGAGCGCAATCGAGGCGAACCCACCTCCTGATCCTCCTACCAGGCCAATAGATTGGGCACCGGCTAATTTCTGGACATGCTTAATGATTCTCACAAGATCATCCTGTAATTTCGGTTGCATTGCATTACCGACATACCAGGAGAGGTGACAATGTTCATTCAGGTACAGAGTTGGATCTGAAATTGATAACCGGGAAACCGGTAAGTCCTTAGTGATGCCTGCCCCCGAGAGAAACGGCAGTACAACACTAGGAGATCGACGACCATGCAGCATCACTACCAAAGGCGCACCTTGAATGATTTGTATAGAGCAGTCTATGGGAAGCCCCATGTGCGCGATTCGAAATGTGGTCGCTATATCATTCACTACTTTTGTCGAGGCGAAACTGTTAATAGAGGAGAAAGACTTTTCAGCCTGATGCGATGAAATACGAGTTTGAATCGCTAAACTTTGCCCTACTGTTATCCACTTTGAAAGTGACTGCTCCAGTATATTCTTCGGAAGCGACAAAATCTCATCTTTGTTTGCCTCCCGGATAGCACGAGCTGTGATTGGAAGCCCTCTTAGATCGATATCTAATGTGGAAAGTAACGGCAAAGCCTCAGATGGAGGCATACCAACAACGGATGAAAAAGCAAGAAGATCGGTAAGGAGAGTAGGCGCACCAAGGCAGGAGTCCAAATATGAAGTGGCTAGCCTATGAATGGAAGGGGCGATTGACTCAGGCTTCCGTCTAGCAAACTCATTGATCTCGCGGACAAGTATCAATAGTTGAGATTCAACCGAGGCCTTACGGAACCAAGTATTCAACGTAACGGCCTCTGCCACGCTTTTATCGAAGCACGAGCCTGCATTACCTAGCAGTAGTTCTGCGCTAAGCTTTGCCAAAACCTCGACAACGTTGAGTCGGAGACGCGGCCCCAGTTCTTCCCTTACCTCCGGAGAATTGCGGAGTTGTAGGAAAACAACAGCATGTGTCTGTGGACGCTCAAACTCAGATACGTCGAGTGGAATAGCACCCTCACCTCGTGTAACTGACGTAACACGCACAAGTGAGTCCCGCAGGCCTTTGACCACCACGTGAAGCTCCGTGGGCTGCACTAAAGTATCTCCAGAAAGTGAATTCCACTCCGGAAAGCATACTGCATACAAGACGGTTGATCCTTATCTCAACACTTTTCCAAAAGACGATGTCTAAACGCGCTGTGCCGCTGTGCCAAATCCACGTCGACCTGCACCGTCTTGGCGGTCCACGTAGAGACGAACCCGGTAAACTCCTTTTTCAGGAACTTTCCAAGACACTTTTCCATCCACCACACGCTTTCGCTTTCCGATGTTTTGATTGTCTTTCTGCAATTGAGCGAGAACTTCCCAATTTTCCTCAGCATCCACGACGACGCCGAGTTCCTGACTCTTAGTATTCGCCGCGATAGCGTGTGCCGTGACTACTGAGTCTCCTTGAGTCGACGAGCATAAAGACATCACAAACTGTCTAAAAACGCCCCCAAGTTCTGAATGAACAGTGCCAGGTAAGGATAAAAGTCTCACGCTATACCCCAATGATCTAGCATCATCGGCGAATGGAACCGCGTGATGTTTGTAATGACCGTCGGCTCGGCCAACAAGCAGAGTGATCGACGTCGCCCTGTTTCCAGCCTTGAGTATATCCAGGATTGCGTTATCTGCCCATTCAACGTCATCATCCGTTGTTCCGCCGGAAACATACTTAAGGATGTTGGGATGAGGTTTGCTTGTGAACAGACCAATTTTGTACTGGGGGCCACCGGCAAAAACACGTCTTACTCCCGCTGTAACACCATGCATGATGGCTCCAGCGCCGCCCTTAGAGGATCCAATGGCGTAAACGTTGTCCATTTTCACGTTTACCGAGCGAACAATGTGCTCAATGGCAGACTGGACGCTTCGAAACTCAGCCTTTTCCCGACCATTGGCTAGATAATAGGAACCTTGATCTCCAAAGTCATCAATAATGTAAGCTACCGCTCCATTAAAGCCCTTTAAGGAATCACGATAGTTGAAGGTAAAATCATTTATTGGATTTACTGCAGAAAACACTAAGAGCAAGCTGTCCGGGTTGCCTTCGCCTGCCCAATCGAGAACGTAGCGTACTGGCTTCTCGCCGTAAAAAGTCTTCCATTGACGGTTATATGGCGTAATACCCCGATTGTTTAATAGAAAATTCTGGGTGCGAAACTGCCACGATAAGGAAACGACTTGAGAATCGACATCATATTCGATGACTGATGCTGGAACATTCGTGCCCATACTTGGAAAGTAGAATCCTTGAACGTGGGGCTTGGTCTGGCCTCGTATGTGCCTTACTGCAGAGACCGCACTACCTTCAACATAAAGCTCGCCGACCTTTTCTTTGGTTGTATGTGAGAAAAATTCAACGAAATTTCCACGCACAACCACGTCCATTTCTGGCCCTGCATGCCAAAGCATAGTGTATTTATGCTTTGTGTCGGACTTGATTTCATCTTTCATCATCAAAAGCCCATCATGCGACCAATTGGTCGCATCTACAGTTCGTTGCCATTCGACCCCTTCGTACCGAAGTGTCTTACCCCGAACGACCTTTTCACCCAACTTTTCAAGTGCCGTTAGCTCTGCTTTGCCATCGACTCGAGGAAGCCCCTCCCCATCCACAAGGAGTGTGTTATGCGCAAAGCTCGAAAATGCGTACCTTGTAAATGGGTCTTTATACTGATAGCCGTTGGGACCAGCTTCTGACAAAATATCATGCGCATTTGCGTGAACAAACACACTCAATTCATCAGAATGCTTATGATAATCGTCATTGTATGCCGCGCTGAAGAAAGCATACTTTGAGTCAGTTGTCCAACCGTCACGAAAGACAGCGTATCCGCTCTCTTCTGCAATGAACGTCGTATCTTGTGGAAGCTTGCCAGTAGAGCCGCCGGTAACCGCGCCGAGGAAATATCCTTCGCCAAAAAAACGCCGAGCTTGGCCAGCGGTGTTTTCAACTAATTTCGTGTCAGAAATAGGCGGGAACTTACCTGAAGGTGTCACACAGAAACCAGCGTAAAGGTCGGCTAATTCCAGAACCTGCGCGAGATGTCCTAGTTGACCCGGATTCTCCGCGTCCCGTAGATACAGAGTGACCAGATTGAGATAATGCGCACCCATCACGTGGTAGCTCGGATTGTTCTCTTTGTGTATCCCGTCACCAGTAAAACAAGCGTCAAAGTAGGCTACCAGCCGTTTAATTGCTAGATTTTCGTCGTCCTTCGTGGCGAAACCCAGGACATGTGCTACGAGCAACGCGATGTTTTGGAACATCCCGTGATTGTTTTCGCCAGCGTAAAATTCATCGGCTCGTAATAGTGCAATATCATATTCGACATTTTGCTCCAGTGTCGTCCAATCCAATTCGTCAATTTCAGTTCGATATTGAGCTAAGAAGTATGTTGAATTGATAACTCGCTGCGCCGTGGTTTCATCATGATATGCCATCGAATCAGGTAGCTGCGCCATCGCTTTCCAAGATGGAAAAATCTCGGAGAAAGTCTGGACTAAGTCTCGACGCTGTTCAACAGAAATCTGATCATATGCGGAAATCCATTCCCGGAGAAAGAACCACGCATGTGCACGCCTGCCTTCTGATCGCGACCGTTGCACACCCCAAAATTGCTCCGGATTAAACTCTTCGAATACTCCAAAGTCCAAGGATATATTTCCGTCCTTCAGGAAAGCCTCTACAGCCTTCACCGAACCATCCACGGGGAGACTTGGTACAAACCCACGAATACGCTCCGTAATGTTTGGACTCATTTCATTATCCTCTCGCTATCAGCATATTTTTGAAGGAAACTACAGGCTGAATTGGTTTTCTAATCCGGTGGTTTTATCTAAGTAGGTCATTGTACAGTGCGCTCAACCTAGAAGCGTTAGCTTTCCAAGTATGCTCCGAGGCCCAAATGATAGATTCAGGGTTTCTAGGCTGGTTAGGAGCAATTTGAGCTAACGCTCGTGCTAGCGATTCGGGAGACTCGGGAGTTACGTAAGTGCCGAGGCCCCCAGTGATCTCCCGGAGAGCGGGTATATCGCTGGTAATAATTTCGACTCCAAGTGCTTGCGCCATTAAAGCCTTAATGGGAGTTACGGTCCGGCAAACTTGAGTATCTTTGCGGGGAACAACAAAGGCATCCAAGGCGCCATACCACTTCCATATTGTGGAATTAGGCTGTCGCCCTACAAACAGAACCCGCGCTTCCATCCCTAGTTCCTGAACTAGATGTTCTAGCCTCGGCCGATCTATCCCTTCCCCAACAATCAAAACAGAAATATTCGAAGTCAAGGATGCTGCATTTAAGAGATCATCAATACCTTCGTAACCCACGATTGAAGTCACCGTTCCTACAAGCGTTGCGTCCGGCTCTAGGAAATCATCTAAGAGCCCAAGTTCTTCGCGAAGTACGGCTCGATCGTGAGTCTTTCCTATAAACTCCTCATCCACTGCATTTGGAAAGACTAAAATCTTGTCAGGGTTGACTCCGCGCCCAATGAGCTGCTTCCGGGAAACTTCACTCAGTGCAATCACTGCAGCAGCGCTTTTCATACACTCCGTTTCCAGTGCTCTTGCAGCTAAGTAAAAGTCCGACTGCTTTAAGCTCTCCTGCTGTTCCTTCGGGTGTCTTGATAACCAAGTACTTTCAAGTTCTCCTCGAACTTCGTAAACCCACGGGACACCAGCTCGATTGGCTGCTTCTGATACGACTAACGCATTATTGTAGTCAGTCGTCGTATGAATAATGTTGGCACCTTGTGCCCTAATTGTTGATAGCAGCATTTTTACGGACAGCTCATTGCGATTCAGTAACGAGCCAGGATACTTTGTGCCAATTTGCCTAATGTATCGAACCCCATCAACTAAGTCTTCCCCTCGTTTCGGAAACTTGCCGACAACGATCGGATACGCAAAACGGGTCACCGCGACGATATCTACACCATCGCTGACAAGTGCCTTTGCGGTCTCATGAGAGCGAAATGTGTAGCCAGATTGCGTATAAGGAACACTGTTCGTAAGAAAATAAATCACCTTGGGGGCGATCCCGAGACAGCTTGTTGGAACAGAACTCGGAATCTTACTACTCAGAAGGTACGAACGCTCTCGTGCACGTTCCACTTTTCGTCGATCTGAGCGCGATAAACAGCGGAATTCGATACTATTTTGCAAACTAGCTAGCTCACCAAATGCTCCGTTATCGAATAGAATCTCGACCTTGCTTCGTTGCCTATCGCCAATAATATGCCGAAACGCCCGACGTGGAACTCTGTCAACGGCTGAAGAAGCACGGATCCGTTCTACTATTTTCTCTCGAAAGGCCCGCGGATCCTCTCGAGCCATCCGCCACATTGCGGAGGTTAGCAACATGATCGAATACAGTAGGTGGCGAAATTGCGACATCATTTAAATACGACCCCCTCCAGCACTTTCAACAGGACCGCAGGCGAGACTAAGGAACGTTCCCTTTCCACCCATTTCCTGCCGGTTTCACCGATCTCAAGTCGTCCCGGATTACTCAACAGATCTGACCACAAATCAGCCAATTTCTCGGGAGAACTTGGAGCTACGACATCCCCAACATTAAGAGTATTGACTAGACCAGCAGCTTCACCCCGAACTACCGCCGAAATGTGAACTCCTGTCTCCATCAATTCATAAAGTTTCGATGGCACAGTCCGAGATAGGGGCTCCCAATCGGCCAAATGTACCAACGCAGTGTCAGCCCACTTGTAATGTTCGTCCAGCGTCTCTGCTGGTGATCGACGTTCAAACGTCACCGTTCCGCGAAGGCTCCGGGCATGCTCGTGTAACGCTGCCTTAGCTGCACCACTTCCCACCATTCGAAGTTTCACGTCCACGCCGCGATCACGGCAAATTTCCACGGCTTTCAACGCATTTTGCAAGTCCTGTGCACGCCCGATGGTTCCCGCGTATAGGACATGCAATGCCTCTCGGCTTGCCGAATTGGACTGCACCCTCCGGTATGCAGTTTCAACGGGAAAAACGTTTCTAATCGTAAAGATAGGCGGAACCTTCCCATTAGAACGTAGCTCATCTCTGGTTCGCAGGTTATTGGCAAGCTCGCTCGATGTAACGATGATCGAATTAGCGTCCCTGAGAACTCGATAGAGGAACCACTTGGTAATTCCGGCCACCGCTTGAAGTGGACCCTTCGAAAGCACTTTCTGCCGGACCGAGATTTTCCCGACGCTGTCATTCCATCTATCAGATTGGTGCAATAGATCCGGCCAAGCATCCCGGAGATCTATCACGTAGGGAACACCAAATCTTTTCCCAGCTATCTGTGTCACTACGGAAGTCGGAAGTGCGGGCGCTGTGCCAATGACCACGTCAGGTCGGTAGTCCCTAGGTAACCCTCTTTTACGGATAATCACTGCAATCTGCGACAATGCAATCGCAGTTTGATTCATCGCTCGAAAAGTGAGGGACTTGCCCGCCGGGAAAAAACCAGTCCGCGCAATATTCTCCTCCGCCGGCCCCGATTCGAAGTCTTGCTGCGCGCGCCAGCCACGCCGTCGAAACCACTCAAGAAATGAAACTTTCCTCTCGTCTTGCGACGGCGGGGCAACTACCGTAATTGAGTGTCCACCTTTGGAAAGCATTTCACTTAGCCACGCCCATCGACGTTGCGGAACACCATTTTCAGGCTTCCAATACTGCGAAATAACCAGTACTTCCACATCGCCAACTTTCCTCATGAAACTGCGGTTGTCTTCTCACTACAAGCTACCACTTCGGTTTCACTGCACCACAAACAATAAGAGCCCACTTGCAGACCCAACCATGAAATCTATGGCAACAGCCAATAATTACTAAACTTGCATGCTCGGCCAAATTAATCTCCAGGCTTCAATTCCCGCGCACACCCAAACACTATTCCTTCACTCTGGTTGCGAAAAGAGCGGTTCGTTGCATCCTCCCATGGCATATTCCTTCGGCATTGGTGGCCGTGTTTTAAAGCGTTTGCCCCCTCCACACAAAGCAGTCGTTCATCAGGAACCAAAATGCCCCGCAACATGCAGATTTGCACCAATAGTTTACAATCTATATAGTTATATCTCGTCGCAAGGAAGTGAAATTCTTCCTGCACTTCATTCCTCCATAGCTCAGTTGGCAGAGCATTCGACTGTTAATCGAAGGGTCACTGGTTCGAGCCCAGTTGGAGGAGCAGGAAATCACCCCGCTACCAGCATGTTTGGTAGCGGGGTAATTCGTTTATGGTTCGACACCGGGCACGGTTAAGGCACCAATTGATTTTGGCGCGGTGAGGCGTGTACGTTCAATCTGAATTAGGCAGAGCGAGGGGCTGCACAGTTCCCCGCCCTCTTAACCCCACTGGAGACAATCTGAACGCAAGCGTTTTTCGATTGATATTTTCACTCTACGATTCCAAAAGGTGCAAGCGTTCTATGGAACGCTTGCACCTACTTGAATTCCCTGCCCGATATTGACGTTTAACGCCAACAGCGACCGACCTGCTTATGCGCTAGTTTTCTTCATAGACAACTTCATCGAACCGAGGAATGCGTTCCTCGTCAATCCCGGTTCCCGGAGAAAAATTTTCGGCTCGCTCCCCCAGCCCCAACAGTGCTCCAATAGCAGCTACTGAGCGTTCAGCGCCCTTACCATCTCCGTATGGATTCACGGCATTAGACATTGCTTCAAATGCGGCTTTATCGTCGAGGAGCAACTTCGCTTCAGCAACGATTAGTGACCGGTTGGTGCCAACCAACTTTACGGTGCCGGCAACTACAGCTTCGGGACGCTCGGTGTTCTGGCGCATTACCAGCACTGGCTTACCCAGTGAAGGCGCTTCTTCTTGGACTCCACCGGAGTCAGTCAGAATGATGGTTGCGCGGCCCTGAAGCTTGGTGAACTGATCATATGGAAGCGGATCAGTAATTATGACGTTCTCGAGATTCTCGACCTCTGGAAGTACCGCCTGACGAACTGCGGGGTTTAGGTGAAGCGGAAGCGCGAAGTAGATGTCTGGGTACTCGGTTGCAAGGTCTTGAACTGCGCCACCGATCTCCTTCATAGCATCTAGGTTCTCACGACGGTGAGTCGTAACTACGATCATCCGCTTATCGGTAGCAGCAGCAGCTTCCAGCCTCGGATCCGCAAAGGTGGTATCCCAGCTGGCCGCTTCCAATAAAGCGTCGATGACGGTATTGCCGGTAACAACAATGTCTTTGGAACGAAAGTTTTCCATCCGTAGGTTTTCCAGCGAGCCTGCTGTCGGCGCCAAGTGCAAGGAAGCGACCTGGCCGATGATTTTACGGTTGGCCTCTTCCGGGAATGGTGAATAAATATCGCCGGTTCGAAGCCCAGCTTCCAAGTGAACGATCTTTACGCCACGGTGAAACCCTGCCATTGCGGCAGTCATCGCGGTGGAGGTATCGCCCTGCGAAATGATGACATCGGGCTCGACCTCAGCGATGATCT
>Ga0079226_10002754_pt1 | contig 13555 bp, 8 predicted proteins | sample Poulit2014_FD_76345 | JGI IMG/M metagenome (GOLD analysis project Ga0079226, IMG submission 76345) | Agricultural soil microbial communities from Georgia to study Nitrogen management - Poultry litter 2014 | ecosystem: Environmental > Terrestrial > Soil > Agricultural land | place: USA: Georgia... | reverse complement strand
TGTAACGGGAAAAATGGGGAAGCATTTAAAAAAATACAGTTTAAAAATGATTGAAAATAATTTAATTCATTTGATTGCCAGTGATGCCCACGACGTGACGGCGAGACCATTTGCAATAAAAGAAGCATATGATGTAATCACTTCAGAGCTCGGCATGAAGTACACCGATCGATTGAAAAGAAATGCGGAAAAAGTATTGAATGGGAACGACTTGATAACACGACCACCTAATAAGATTGAACCTTTACGATTAAAGAACAAGAACTTTTTTTCGAAATTCTTCCATTGAGAAAAGTTACTCAAGCAATATCAAAAAAATAGTCATCACTTCAGGAGGTATTGTATGGACTGTTTTGATAAAGAAAGTATAGAAAATATTGTCCCGGGTTATTGGTACAGGAAACCTGGATGTGGCTGGTACACGGAATCCGTGGCCATTTCCCGAAGTGAAGCCAAGATGGACAGAGAGAAAAAGGTTCTGTTTTTAGCAGTTGATGCTCACACGTGGCACAATGGTTCGGGCAACAAAGGGATCTATGCCGGTTGGCAGGATACACATGACACAATCATCAAATTTCAAACACTTGTCAATGGTATTATCGCTCAAATGCCAATTCCTGAGTTGGATGGGAATATACCTCAGTATATTACAGAGAATACTTATGAAGTGATAAAACTTCTTGCAGATCATTCCTTTAAAAATTTCAAAGGTCAATCGATCGCTATCACTGGTACTGCAGGAAAATCAACAGTTAAAAATCTTCTCAAAATGCTGCTTGAAAAGTATCATAGTGTGGTGGCTACGAGAGGCAATCACAATACAAGAACAGGAGTTCCGCTGACGGTTTCCTGCGCAATTACACAACCCGATTACCTCGTGGTAGAAAGTGCCATTTCAGGGTTATGGACGACACCGCACGGCATAATGAAAGATTTTCCACCCACAGTGGCGGTGATTACTTCCATTGACGGCGGGCAAAGGAAAAATGCTCACCAAACTGCAGTATTAAAGGCAAGGATTGCAGAAGGAATGGATGGCAGGGGCACGGTTGTTTTAAACAGAGATATGAACGAATTCGAAACGGTGATTGAAAGTGTGAAGAAATATAATAAAAATATCATTACATATGGATTCAGTGAACCAGCTGACAGCAGAGTGCTCAGTCACAAAGAGTCAAAGATTGGCTCGGTTGTGAAAGCATCGATTTTAGGTGAAGAAGTACGCTTTACGACAAAATTAAACGGTCAGGCTATGATTTCTAATATAATGGCTGTTCTTACTGTAACCAAAACTCTTGGCATTCCGCTTTCTTCTATTGTTGATCATATTAAAGAATTTGAACCATCAGAAGGTGTGTTTAAAATTGAAGATTATAAAAAACATGACGGAAATACTTTTACTATTCTTGATGACGGATGGAATGCGACAGGCATAGCAATGATCGAGGCGATAAAAATCTTCGGCAAGAAAGCGAAATATTATAATGGTAAAAAAATTGCTGTAATAGGACGCATAGAAAACTTGGGAGATGAAGAATCCGTCCGACAACATGAAGCGTTGGCTGAACCTCTGCTGGAGGCAGAAATTGATATTGTTTTTGCACATGGTCCTGAGACTAAACATACTTTGAAGTTACTGCCTGAGCATATGATTGGAGGATATTTTGAAAACAGTGGAGAAATGGCAGAAAGGGTTGCCAACATTACTGAAAATAATGACTTCATTCTGGTTAAAGGTTCACCGAGATCAAGCAACTTCAAATTTTTTAAACGAGACCTGTTGAATTTCACTGCAAACGCCCCTGAAAAAATAAATAACACCCATCTCAATCCATATTCAACGGGTGCCGGAGCTGCAACATTCAATCTGAATAACGGTCAGAAAACAGGTGCTGCCGGCGACCAGTCAGTGACACAAAATCATGGACTAGGCGGTGTACTCCTTATCAACCATATTCTGGAGCAGATTTTCTCCCGTCAAATGTCCCTGTATGATGAATATCTGCCTGGAAGCCAGGAGCTGAGAGAGAACAAGGCACCAAAATCATTAAAGTTGGTGAAGGATGAACCTGTCAGCTTGGAAAAGCTGCTCAACGCAGCAATTGCCATACATTCACCCAACGCCAGCCTCATGCTGGCCAACCAAGTGATTGGTTCAAACAGTAAAACACTGCAGATATTGAAAGAGAAAATGCAGGAACTCGACTTGGAGGGCCACTCAGTCCTTAATATCACTGGAAGAAGAATTAGCAATAAGGAACAAAAAATCACTTTGAAAGATATGTATATTGCCGGAAAAGAACTGTTCGGCAAATTTCCATTCATACTCGACCTGTTGGCACCAAAATATTTTATACATAATAAAAGGGAATACCGAATCAGTTCGAACTTATACTCATACGGAATGATCACCCATGGGTTATTTTTTGGTCACTTGGATTCTCTTGGTATAGTCCTCTCGCAAAAAGGAAAACACAAAAGTATCACTGTAGTGTCGGGGGCACGGGACGCGTACCACAGGGATCAGCTTATACTTGAACCTTTGAAAGGAAAAGAAGGACAGGAGCAGGTTCTGATCAGTGACCTTGAAAATGTTGAAACCAAAGATGAGTATAAGATCAATATTATCGGTGACACTTACTTTGGCGAATTTTATTCGGACATCAGAAAAAAACGACAACGCGAGGACGCTCTGATGTCGAAAGGCCGTGCTTATTCGTTTGATGTCATCCGTGAGTTATTATTGACCGGAGATTTTAATATATGCAATTTTGAAGCAGCCATTTCTGAAGAGAAAGCGCATGTTATGAAACAGAGAAAGCCATTTGTATTGTACAGTGACCCTTCAGCAGTTGAGGCCATCAAAAAAGAGCAATTTGATATGGTCACTTTGGCGAATAATCACTTGATGGATTGTGGTGTTGAAGGGTTAGAAGAAACTATAAAAGAGTTTAATGACAAAAATATCCTGACGCTCGGTGCCGGAATGAATCAAAAAGAGGCTGAGAGCGCTTATGTGAAGACTGTTAATGAGCAACGCATCGTCATATTCAATGCCTATTGGTACAGGCGGCCGATGTATAGAGAGTTCGATTTTTACGCGATAGGTTCACATCCTGGAGTGTCATCCTTGAGCGGAAACATACTGAATCAGATTAAAGAAGAGAAAGAAGCATATCCAGACGGAAAGATCATAGTCATTGCACATTGGGGTGCCGACTTTAAAACCGTCAATCAGAAACAGAAGGATTATGCCCATTCCCTGGTTTCTGCAGGCGCTGATTTAATTATCGGTCATGGAGCACATATGATACAGGAAATAGAAAAAATCGGATCAAGCATTGTAGTCTACAGCATTGGTAATGGAGTGTTCAATAGTGATGGAGAATACAATAGGAGATTTGTGGCCCCTTACAGTCTTATTGCACAAATAGTCATGACAAAGGCAGGAATGGAGCTCAGATTGTATCCAATCTACACCAATAATTTGAAGACATTTTGGCAGCCAAGGTTCTTGCAGGACAAAGAATTTGACCATTGTACGCTGATGTTGAAATCTTTTGGTTCAGCAAAATTGGATGTCAAAGAAAGTGATGGTAAAAGTTATTACGCATTTCAGTTAGGTTAGTATCAGATTCAGCATCAACTTCTGATGAAATCAGAGACTTGTATTTATGTGAATATTATTAAAAAGATATGTCCTTTCCCACATTAGAGAGATTTCTAAGAATAAGGTTTTTATTTTCAAAATTAGGCTTTCTATATAAAGTGAGATGAGCTATATTCCCGGACGGTAAAGAATCTGCCGATAGTGAGATGAATGAAACAGAACCCGTTTGTCTATATTATGTTGAGTGGAGACGAAAAGAGCAGTCATCACCTGAAAATTATCGGAGAGGCTGAGCTGGTATCTGATTAGAACCTGAATGATTATTATAATGTGAACTTCCATAATCCACTTAAGGAGATCCGATTAGTCACACAGGTTGTTAAGAGCAGCAAGTGAGGGCGCAGTTTAAGCGCATTGACAGTCCAGTTCAACTTTAGTGCTCATATTCACTGCAACAATTATATTCCATCATAGGAAGAAAATTTTTATACTGTACAAGGTCTTGCTGACATTGGCATTACTGCTCATCCTTACGACAAGTCGAACAGCGATTATTATGTTTATGCTCGTCACTTTGGTTCAACTGGTTTTCATCAACTGGCATCAGAGGTCAAAATTATATAGAAACAAGTTTTTAATCGCCCTTGGTTTTTATTTCTTATATTATTCGCAGTATTTGCGCGACCTTTGTACAGATTCTTTACTATGGGCGGTATAAGTACAAATGGTATCGATTTAAATCAATTAACGAATGGAAGATATGATCCCTAGGTCACATTACTGAACAATGCTGAATACTGCGTTTGGGCAGCGGCTACATCAATTTCACAGAGCAAATGCATGTGGATATATTTTCCTGGACATGCTTGGAAGGGACGGCGTTTTTACGGCAGTGCTGTTTACATTTCTGCTTACATGGGTGTTGATTATTGCCTTCATGTCGATGAAAACATTCAATATTGGTCTGTACATCTTGCATTCATCGTGATCGGTATGTTCGAGTACAACTACCTGTTCATGTTCGTCTACTTTAACTCAGTGACACTGTTCTTTGTCATAGTGAGTTATTTAATTGGGGATAGAAGAGAGTAGGGATATAGGTTAAGGTGAGGGTTGTTATGTACTTGGCTGTTCGTGATCATATCCTAAAAATATATTACCTCAGATAGTTTTCTTACCATCGAGTGACACGGAAGTTACCAATATTTCCTCAACTGTGACTTGATAAAATTATAATATGGACTCGATATCTTGAAACGGTGGACGCCATTTGCGTATAGGTGGGCTTCAAATAGCGAATGATTATTGTTGCTTACATTAAAAAAGTGTATCTTCTTTTTGTCTTAGGTTTATATGTAAAAAATTCCTCGGGAAGAATTTAATTTTCAGCCAGGACTTACACCCCATCCCAAGGGTTTCAAAACACAAAATTGGAGGGGTTAGCATGAAAGAAATAGTTGATCATATTCTATATGTTGCAGATAAAGACAAAACAAAATTAACCCAATTGCAACTTCATAAAATTTCTTACTTTGCTTTTGGTTATTTATTAAAAATAAAAAAACAAAATATAGCAGAAAAACTATATGAAAGTGAGTCTTTTGAAGCTTGGATATATGGACCAGTATTACCTAAAACATATGAGAGATTTAAGAAATATGTGGGGACTCCAATTCTATATAGAGGCAAAGAATCAGATCAATTATCAGAAATTGATAACTTCAATAAAATTATTGAAATACTTATGCATCGCAATGTATTTGATTTAGTAGAAAGATCTCACCAACATCGATTTTGGGCAAGTAAAAAACAAGGTATCAGAAACAATTTACGTCCTACTTATTCCATAGAAGTATTAAAAGAGGAGTTCTATTAATATGCATTTGAACCGTTATAATTCATTAGAGGAATTTAAAAAGAAGTATAAGATTCATGACGATAATGCACAAGAATTAGCACAAATATATAATGATCTATATTCCGAATATCATGAAAATGAATATGAAAGAAAAAAATTTTCTACGGAGAATTTAGAAAATCTACTAGAGATTTCTAAAAATCTTAACCCTAAAAATATTCCTTATTCGGAAATAACTAACATCATTTTTAGAGGTATGCTAGGTTATTCTTCAACTCAAGAAGTTTCATTTTCTGAACAATTGCAGTATGAAATGGAGTCCTTTATTCGATTAGCATTTACTTTATCCACGGAAAAGCCTAATGTCGATGAAACTCCTGATACAAACAATTCAAAAAAGAACGATGATGTTTACTTAGAAAACACGGAATACAGTTCTCCATTGGGAATAGACAGTTCTTCAGAGAATGGCTTAGAAGTATTCTATAAATTAATACAACACACTGAATTAGCAATCGCACAAAAACATTCTTTGTATGCTCAGCAAAGTGAAGATATAGATCAGCTTGTTACTGATGTCCGAGAAACAAGCGATAAATATAACAATATGATTAGTAATTTTATATCAATTCTAGGTATATTTGCAGCTATAATGGTTGCAACATTTGGAGGGATTCAAGGGTTTACGGCTTTATTTACTAATGAAAGTCATCATAGTTTAACTGAAATATTCTTAATTAGCACTTTCGGCGTATTTGCTCTAATATCTATAATTTTTCTGTTATTTTATAGCATTTCTAAGTTAGTTAATAAAGATTTGACAAATTATGATTATAATTCCAGCTATAATTTTTTTAGTAAATATCCAATTTATTCTCATACTATTTTTATAACATTAATTATATTTTTATTATCGCTAACTCACCATTTTAAGACAAATGAACCAAGTTACTTGCCTATTTTCATAATTAATCATATGTGGTCATTTACTATATTTCTATTATTCATTCTACTTTTAGTTTATTTTATTTACATATATTTTAAAGAAAATCACGGTTCACAGTATATTAGAGAGTATATTATTGATAAACTATTGATGAATGTTAAAGATAAAATAGGTCTGCAATGGTTTGTAATATTTGTTTTCATAATGCCTATAGTCCTAATATTTCTACTAATTATAATATTATTTTTTATAGGAATATGAAAATGATTATTCTGACAATAACAAGTATTAAGGGAGTCTAAAATAGCATTAAATACCTATATGCTTACAACGCTGCTAAATTACCATATAAATGGCAGCAGGCCCAGATGCTTCAGAAATTTCATTCAGCCGGCGACTCGGTTGCCTGACTCTCCAGACGCTTCAATTTGGATTCGAGGACGGTCAAACGCTATCTGAGATGACAGGACCACCGGATACATCCAGAAAGAAACGGTCGAAACCTTTGGAAGCTTATCATAAGCAGGTCATTGAGTGGGAGGCTTCAGGCGATCCGATTCATATCATTATGAGAAACTTCAGGCTATCGGATATACAGGCGCTTATGGCTCCGTCAAAGTCTTCATTGCCGTACTCCGGAAGAAAAAATGGGCAGATATGCCGTTGGACACTGAATATCACAGTCGACGGGATGTCCGCCACATACTTTGGCAGAATGACCTGGCAGACGAGACAGAACGCGATATTATCAACCGGGTTTTGACACAGTATCCAATCATCCAGCTTGTTTACGTATTTATTGCATCTTTCCATGAAACCATTACTCAAAAGGCCAACACGGGTTTCATTGCGCTCATACGTTATGAACAACAGCGGCAGGATCCATTGACCAAACACTTCATCCAAAAAAACTGCTAAGTGACTTCAAACTCACGGTGTATACCGTCGTGTACACTGAGAGTAATGGATTTGTTGAAGAGAATTTCAACCGGTTGAAAACGCTGAAACGGATGATGTATGGTCGTGCCGGATTTGAATTATTACGTCAACGGATGTTTTACCGGACAGCCTGATTAAAAAATGCTCAGGATTCATTGAAATCCGTATACTTACACTCCCCAACTTAGCGTAAGAACCAATTTTAAGTTGCCCTTGACACAACTGACTATTTTGCATGAAAAAGCTCGCCGATTCATCAGAAGTGGACCGTCAAAACTCAATCGAAGTCCGCCAATTCACAATTGGAGTTCACAAGTTCACGACATTGTGTCCATCCCAAGATTTTATCAATTCGCAGTTGTGGTCCATTAATATATATAAAGAGCCGACTCAGAGGCCATCTTTTCGGTATATTTAATTTAGAAAGCGGAAGTTTTCAAATTAAATGAAAAGGTGGCTGATTTTTTTATGGCCAAAAAAATTTCAGCAAAGTAATGGATACTGGCTTATCAGGTAATGGGATTATCCAGAAAGCTCATCGCAAAAACACAAAAAGTCAGAAGAGGTTGAGTAAGTGACATTTTCAAAAGTCCGGAAACATTAGATTTAACGTATTTAGATTGGCAGAACTATCAGAAACGAAAGTGCATCACAAGACTATTCCAGAGTGACATCAGTCGTAGATGTGATTGTTAAACGTAAATAGAAACTTCTTCAGAAATTAAATTTGAATAATAATGAATTCTTTCTCTTATTGTTTTAAGATCTAAACTGTTAGTCGAATAACTTGGAATAAAAGCTGCGATGGACAATATCACCTCATTTTTAGAGTTGAATATAGGGCATGAAACAGCATATATTCCAGGAGTGTGTTCTGAGTCAGTTTCGGCCATCCCCAATTTATTAACCTCTTTTAAACTTTCAATATACTTACTGGGCTCTGTGATACTTTGATGGGTATAACTGGGTAGCTTCCCTTCCTCAATGTAGTAATTAATTATATCTTCTACTTCTTTTTGATCTAAATACGCCATATAAATTTTCCCTGCTGCCCCTCCAATAATGGGAAAAATATTTCCTGTTGACACTGTCAAACGAATTAGACTTTCCGATTCTTCTTTAGCAATATATGCCATATTATATTTGTCTGTTCGTTTTGCGAGAACGACTGTTTGGTTAATTTCTTTACATACTAAAGGTAAAAAGGAAATAGCAATATTTAAATAATTATTTACTTGGCTGGCTCTCGTGCCTAAGGCAATCAGATAAGACCCGAGCTTATATTGCTTTGTTTTTTCATCATAATGAACAAAATCACGTTGAGCCATAGTCTTTAAAATACGTAAACAAGTACTTTTATTTATTGAAAGGGAGGAACTAATCTCTGATAAAGTGCTTGATTGTGTTTCTTCATTCGCAAGAAATTCTAAAACTTTTAAAGATGAATCAACTGAGGGTATAAAATTTTGCATTCTCATTCTCCTTCTTCTACTTACATTCTATTATCTTTTTGCAATTTTTCCTATAAAAATAAATTAGTTTTAATCAATCAGTGATTATATTTGTTAATGATCTTCTGAGATATTTTGATTAATCTGATAATTATCATTGACAATAAACATCACTTTATATAATATCTATTATATCAATATAGAAATCATAGTTTCAATATTGAAACAAATTTGAAGGAGGAAATAAAATGAGCAGTAAATTATCCATTGATGTTGGGGGAACATTTACTGATGTAGTTCTTTTGGATGAAGAAACGGGAACGCTTAATTACACTAAAACACCTTCATCTTTAGGCGATCCATCGGACGGCGTCTTAAATGGTATTAATAAAATTCTTTCTGAGACCAAAAAAACGCCTGAGGAAATTGAGTATTTTATTCATGGAACAACATTTGCAACTAACGCATTCTTAGAAAATGATGGGTCTGAAGTTGCACTATTAACTACTGAAGGATTTAGAGACATTGTAGAAATAGGACGCCAAAAACGTAAAAAATTATATGATTTAAATCAAGATGGCACACCTGCTTTGGTTGAAAGAAGATATAGATTTGGTATTAAAGAAAGGGTTAGTGCAAAAGGCGAAGTTATTACTGAACTAGATGAAAAGAAATTGATTAACATTATAAAAGAAATCAGAAATGAAGGTATTGAAACAGTTGCAGTTGTTTATCTGCACTCTTATATTAATCCGTTACATGAGAAAAGAACTGAAGAATTATTTAAAGAGTATTATCCTGAGTGCCATCTTTCCCTATCCCATGAAATATCACCGGAATTTAGAGAATATGAAAGAACTGTGACTACAATTGTGAACGCTTACTTAAAACCAAATTCTCGTAATTACTTTTCTAATCTTTCGAAAAAGTTACAGAATATAAAAGTGAAAGAACCGTATATAGTTAAATCCAGTGGTGGTGCCATGACATTGAATACTGCCGGGGACCGTGTGGTTGAAACTCTTCTGTCTGGACCTGCTGGTGGAGTTACGGGATCAACATTTTTAGCTAAAAAAATGGGGATAAATAATATCATTACATTGGACATGGGGGGAACGAGTACAGATGTTGCAATGATTCTTAATCAAAGTCCTAAAACTACAATGGAAAGCATATTCAAAGGATATCCACTGAAAGTCCCAATGATTGATATGGAAACGGTGGGCGCAGGAGGAGGAAGTATAGGTTGGATTGATGATGGGAATTTATTAAAAGTTGGTCCTAAAAGCGCAGGAGCTGTTCCAGGACCAGCGTGCTATGGTAATGGTGGCAAGCAACCTACAATAACTGATGCAAACCTTGTCCTTGGAAGAATAGATCCTTCAACTTTTCACAATGGAGAAATGGAGTTAGATGTAGAGGCGGCAAAAGAAGCATTTAATTCAATTATGAAGATTACAGGAAAGAGTTTAGAAGAATCTGCTTTAGGTGTAATTCAGATTGCCAACCATCACATGGCAGAAGCAGTAAGACTGGTGACTATTAGAAAAGGTCACGATCCTAAAGATTTCAAACTTTTCTCATTTGGAGGAGCTTCGCCTTTGCACGCTGGTGAAATAGCAAAATCTCTTAACATTCCGACTGTCGTCATTCCAAAGATATCTTCTGAAATGTCTGCTTTTGGATTTTTGACAGCTAATATAAGACACGATTTTGCTGTAACCTGGTTAACTGACTTGAAAGATGAATTCATACACACTATTGAAGCGGTGATGAAAGACTTGAACAGCAGAGGGAACCAATTATTAATTGACGAAAATGTTCCTGAAGACAAAAGGTTGTTTTTATATACTGCTGATTTAAGATTCAAGGGGCAGGCGTTTGAAATTTCTGTCGATATCACCCCTATCGACATCTACGAAGGAAAAATTGATGTTATTATAGAAAAGTTTCAAAAGGAATATGAACGTCAGTATGGATACGCTGATACATCAGAACCTATTGAAATTGTAAATTACAGGATGGCAGCTATTGGTTTATCATCAGAAATTAATATTGAGAAACTTGATAAAGGAAGTAAGGAACCATCAGAAAATACTTTAAAAGAATATAGAAAAGTTTATTTAAATTCATCAAAAAACTATGAGGATATCCCAGTTTACGATATTAAAGAATTTTTATATGGAAATGAGATTACTGGCCCAGCAATAGTTGATGGGTTAAATACTACGATTCTACTTGAAAAAGATGAGTCTGGAAAAATAGATGATTTAGGTAATCTAATAATAGATGTATAGTATAGGAGGAAAATCATGGTAGTAAGAAATAAAAAAATTGATCCAGTAATGATGGAATTAGTTGGTCATACGCTAGTTTCTATTGCTGAAGAAATGAGTGTGACTCTACAAAGAACTGCATATTCAAGTATCGTTCGAGAAGCTATGGATTACTCAACAGCAATTTTTAATACTGATGGAGATCTAGTTGCACAATCAGATAATATTCCTACACACTTAGGATCCATGGGAAAAACTCTTAAAGGAATACTAAATGATTATTATCAAATAGAAGATATTTATGAAGACGATATGATTATCATAAATCATCCTTATATGGGTGCATCTCATACACCAGACATCTTATTGTTTGCACCTATTTTTTCAGAAAATGAATTAGTGGCATTTAGTGGAACTATGTGTCATCACGTAGATGTAGGAGGTAGTGTTGCAGGTAGTGCTCCGACAAATGCCACTGAGATTTTCCAAGAAGGATTGCTATTGCCACCAATGAAATTATATGAAAAAGGAAAAGAGAACGATTCAATCACAAAGATTATACGTGCAAATGTCAGGATGCCAAATTATACTCTCGGTGATTTAAGATCTCAAATTTCATCAAATAAGGTTGGTGTGAGAAGGTTAAAAAGTTTGTATGAAAAGTATGGAAACAGTAACGTGAATCAGATTATGAAGGAATGGATTTCTTATTCTGAGAATAAAATAAGGAAAAAAATATCTAAACTGCCAGATGGCAAATATTTTGCTGAAGGTAATCTAGATGATGATGGTGTTGATATTGGAGAAAAGATACCTTTGAGAGTTGAAATTGAAATTCAAGGAGATGAAATCATTTTTGATTTCTCTGACTCTTCCGAACAATCGAAAGGGCCGTTTAATGTGACACAGGAGACCGTCTGGTCTGTAGCCTATTATATAACACGAAGTATTACAGAACCGGATATACCTCAAAATGAAGGCGTTTTTAAGCCAGTAAATATTAAACTAAAAGAAGGAACAATTTTGAACCCGAGATTTCCAGCTCCAGTCAGTGGTCGTTATCATACAATTATGAGATTGAGTGATATATGTTTTCATGCATGTGCAAAATTCCTTCCAGGTTTAATTCCTGCGTCCAGCCATGCACATGCTACAACCTTGGCTATAGGGGGTATGCATCCAGATACTGAAGAATACTTTGTATACTACGAGTTGAATGGTGGTGGAATGGGAGCAAGGCCGAATAAAGATGGTATAAGTGGTGTTGATGTATACGTAGGAAACTGCATGAATGTTCCTATCGAAGCTGCAGAACTAGAATATCCCTTTGAATTCCAACGCTATGAATTATTTCAAGATTCAGGAGGAGCAGGTAAATATAGAGGAGGATTGGGAGTTGATAGAGAGATAAAAGTATTAAGTGATAATTTAAATGTAACTATCAGAAATGACGCAGAGACCACTAATCCGAAAGGGTTTTCAGGTGGTTTGGATGGTAAACCCGTAGAAAAATATTTAAATATCGGAACGGAAAAAGAAGAGAAAATTGTAGGGAAAATCACTGCAAAAGAATTGTCCGATGGCGACATAATAACTATAAGAACTGCTGGATCGGGAGGTTTTGGCAATCCTGAAGAAAGAGAAGAAAACCAAATTATTTTAGATTGGAAAAATGGTTATATATCTACAGAGATATTAGAAAACGTTTATAAAATGAATTCATCGAATATCTAAATAATGCTTTCCAAAAAAAGATTTATAAAAAGCTTGAGGATTCATGTTGTTCATAAAACGGAGGTGGAGGTTTTTGAATAATAATTTAAATAAGAGTGGGGCAGAAAAAGAAGGAAGAAACAATGTGACCAATATTACAGATATAGTGATTTGGTCACTCTGGTTGGTTATGATGTGGGGATTCTTGATTATACTTATGGTAGTCGATTCCCCCACAAACAGTCCAGGAATTCATGAATTAATTATAACAGCATACTTTTTTGGTTTTTCAATAGTATTTGCTGTAGTGTATCTGCTTATTTTAAAAAGGGGGTAAGTAAATGATTATAGCATCAGGAATTATCGGGGTATTACTCCTTTTTGCAGTAATTAGCTTTGTTGCAAGAAAGAGAGTGAAAAGTGCACAAGACTACTGGTTGATGGGAAGAAATGCAAAGTGGTGGATGTTTGCAGGCACATTAAGTGCAAGCTATGTTAGTCTTGCAACTTTTATCGGAGGTGTTGGGGCATCATGGGAATGGGGTCCAATGCCATATTTATTATTCTTCACAAGTAGTTTGACTTTTGGTTGGATTATAGCAGTCATACTAATAGGATTAAGAATGAGAAAAATGGGGTCTACAAGTATAAGTGATTTTTATCGTAAAAGGTTTGGTGATAACAGTCCTTCACTTTTTACCGGTATCAGCTTTGCTTTAGCAGCTATACTTTTTTTCTATTTACTAGTTCAACTCCAAGGTG
>Ga0079226_10002753_pt1 | contig 13557 bp, 10 predicted proteins | sample Poulit2014_FD_76345 | JGI IMG/M metagenome (GOLD analysis project Ga0079226, IMG submission 76345) | Agricultural soil microbial communities from Georgia to study Nitrogen management - Poultry litter 2014 | ecosystem: Environmental > Terrestrial > Soil > Agricultural land | place: USA: Georgia... | reverse complement strand
GTTATTACAAAAAGTAGACCAGGAAAAAATAACTCACTTTTTTGGTGCGCCTGTAGCATATCTTCAAACGATCAGACATCCTGACGTTGGAAAATATGACTTAACCTCCATGAAGCATTGGGTTTACGGTGGTGCTGCTTTATCCCAGCATGATGTACGTCGTGTAAAAGAAACATTTTCTATTGATCATCTCATATGTTTTTGCGGTCCGACTGAAACTGGACCGAATGGAACGATATTGACACCAGATGCTCCGGATGAGAAAGACGGAAGTATCGGTAATCGTGCAGGCATACAATGTGAAATTAAACTAGTCGACGAAACCGGATCTGAGGTAGAAACAGGCGAAATAGGGGAAATGATTTTACGTGGAGAAGCAAACATGAAAGGTTATTATAAAGAAGAAGAAAAAACAAAAGAAGTGCTTCAGGATAACTGGTTTTTTACCGGAGATATGGCAAGACAAGATGAAGACGGTTATTATTGGATGATTGATCGTAAAAAAGATATGATCCTCTCAGGCGGTGTCAATGTTTATCCGAAAGAAATAGAAAACGTACTCAGTGCGCATCCAGACATTATTGAAGTTGCCGTTGTCGGCGTTCCACATCCGGATTGGGGAGAAACCGTAAAAGCAGTAGTTGTCCCTGAGAAGGGTGTTAACGATGTTGAGACCTTGTGTCGTGATTTTCTTGAAGGAAAGATTGCTCATTTCAAAGTACCAAGGTTATATGAAGTAATAGACTCCCTGCCAAGAAATGCGACAGGAAAAGTGGATAAAAATCAACTACGAAAGCAGCAAGTATAATAAAAAGCAAGAGTCCGTTTGCCAGATGAAACGGGCTCTTGTTGTATGTTAAATCTTTTAGAAGTTTATTAATTTTGCTACCATGTTTATAATAACTTATTTCCATGCAGGCATTTTTGATTGGGTAAACCATCACTTGTATACGAAAGTGGATATATATATATCTTTTTTAAATATAATATAGGATTTTTAATGAGTGTTTTTATACTGTTGATAATGAAACAACTAATTTTCGATGAGGAGATCAATGAATCCATAATATCATGTATTCTATTCTTTTCTACCTAGTATACAACTTGTGGGAATGGCTAATCAAACCCAGCTAATAAAAATAAGGAAGAGTGATGGGGGAGTTGCAGAGACTGAAGACATGAATAAATACACTTCTAGGATAATTGAGGCATCGGAGGGGTAACATGGACGAAACGGAATGAGATATCCAAGAAGTGAAACGTTTAAAGTGGAAACAGCTATTCCAATACAACGTTTTGATGCTATTATTATTACTTTTTTCTTTTTATTATTTATGGGCAGGAAATTCAGCCTTCTTTTTTTGGAGTTTATTGTGTTTGGCTTTATGGTTTATAGTTGCACATAGTCTTTATACTTTTTTTACGGGAAAAATGATAGGAACAAAAACAATGAAACTTGTGCAAGCTTTTGATAAAAATTATTTAGGGAAAAAACGCTGGAATAAAAGAAAATTAATAGAGGTTATTTCCATTTCTGTTGTAAGCCTATTTTGTACATTGCTTGTAATTACTCAAGGATTTAATTTTAGCGCTTTAGAAATATATAATTTTTTCCCGTTTATTGGGGCTTGGGTAGGCTTTAATATAGGAGAAGTGATTAGAATAAAAAGATTAAAAGAGTAGCTGTATAGAAAATCCAAGGCTAAAAGTGGGGATGTAAATGGCTTTTTTTGGTTTGTTGCTTTGTGGTGTGGCGGCCTATATTTTATATAGAAAAATGTCTTTTGTTTTAAAAGGAAAGGTTATCAATGGAGAACTAGTTGGTTTTAAGCGTGGTGCCAAAGGATGGTATGGAATGCAAGGCTTCAATTATCGTATTCGAATTGAATATGAAGGCGAAATATATATTGCCACGTCATTAGAAAGTGTTGTTTCTAGTGGTGGTTATCCTTCCGAACCGATGCGTGGTTATTTTAAAGTATATTTTAAACCATCATCTCCGAAATACGTATCAATCAAAGGGAAAACGGGAATTATTTGGCTAGCATTATTTGTGTTTGTGATTGGACTTTTCATGGTAATAGGACCGATTATATTTTAAAAGCGGTTATACATAAATGTTTTCTAGCTTTGTTGAACCGCTGAATCACGCCATCGGTTCTTTGTTTGTAGTATTCTCGTTTTATCAAACCGCTGAATCCGATTAGAGTCTTTACCTAACTCCAGGTACTTAAACCACCACGGACATTTGTAATATTAGTAAATCCTTTTTTCTTTAAGATCTTTGCGGCACGCTGACTTCTTATGCCTGTTTGGCAAAGAACGACAATTTCTTTATTTTTATCAAGCTCTTTAGGTGCACGTCGACCGAGTTTCTTGAGTGGAATGTTTTGAAACGGTTGGATGTGTTGGTTTTTGAATTCACGTGGAGTTCGCACATCAATAAATTGTTTATCCTTTTTCTTTCGTTCTTCTTTTAATTCTTCCGTTGTGATGTGATTGATACCTTTCACTGGCATCATCCGGATAATAATAAGCGCGATTAATATGATAATAGCAATATATCTTAAGTATTCCATTTGTAATCCTCCCAAGCTAATCTATATTATAATATATACTCTGTAATGTTTTTATACAATTTAAATGGATTTATACTTTTACCGACTTAGGATTCTGTATTTTATATTGATTTAGTTAGTTTTTCTAGTAAAGAACACATCCTAAGTATTCATGGGATATCCCAAAAAGAAAGTTCAACATTCGAATTTACATAATGGTTTTTAGTTAAATAGCTTTTATAATACTTTGTGGGTGACAATGAAAAAGGTCACTATAAAAAGAACCACAGATGTTTTTCTGAAATTCCTAATTATCGGAAGTTTATAAGCTGTTCGGAAAAAGATGAATCGTACAGTTTTAGGAAAAGGGGGCAAAATAGAGTGCTAGAATCAGAGTGGACATAGTTTTAGTATAAATTGGACTTATCACGAAAAGTGACTTCATTGCATCATCCGTCAAAATTTGATAAGATTTTTCGTGTTCCTATTTTATACTTCATATATTTGTCAGAATATTATTACATCATGGGGGAGGTTAAAAACAATGAAAACAAAACTATCATTTTCTTCCAACGTTGCGATTGGAGTCATGTTGTTTGCATTGTTTTTCGGAGCTGGAAATCTTATTTTTCCAGCAGAGTTAGGGCAAGCATCTGGAACAAGTCTTTTACCAGCAATTATTGGTTTTTTAATTACAGGAACTGGTTTACCGTTGTTGGGAGTACTAGCGATTGCTTATTCAGGAAGTAAAAATTTGCAAGAACTTGCTACTAGGGTAAATCCAATTTATGCAATATTTTTTACATCATTATTATATTTAACGATTGGGCCATTCTTTGCAGCGCCAAGAACGGCAACAGTAGCTTATGAAGTAGGATTTCAGTCCTTTATTGGAGACGAGAACCAACAAGTAGGATTGTTCATCTTTAGTTTAATCTTTTTTGCTGTTACACTTTTATTTTCATTGAAACCTACAAGAATAGTAGATAATGTAGGGAAAATATTGGCGCCAGGGATTGTTATTTTGCTCGCTATTTTGTTAACGATGGTGTTTATTAAACCAATGGGATCTATTGAAGCACCACTTGAAGCATATATGAGTGGACCGTTTGTAACAGGTTTCTTAGAAGGGTATAACACAATGGATGCACTTGCTTCACTTGTGTTTGCGATGATTGTTATTCAAGCCATTCGTTCCATGGGAGTGACGTCTAAACAAGAAATATTAAGTTCCGCAGCGAAGTCTGGAACGGTAGCTGTTATATTGCTTTCTGTTATTTATGTAGGGATTGCGTATTTAGGTGCAACGAGCACACAAACTTTTGGTGTTTTCGAAAATGGAGGTCCTGTATTGAGCAGTGCTTCTTCTTATTACTTCGGAGCCTTTGGAACAGTGCTACTTGCAATTGTTATTACACTTGCCTGTTTAACAACGGCAATCGGTCTTGTCACTGGGTGTGCAGAATATTTCCAAACCTTACTGCCGAAACTCGGCTATAAGACATTAGTAGTGTTTTTTTCAGCACTAACATTTGTGATTGCGAATTTTGGTTTAACAAATATTATTAAGTATGCAGAGCCAGTATTAATGTTCCTTTATCCGTTGGCGATTGTTCTTATATTACTGACGTTTTTATCACCGTTGTTTCATCATGCACGTTCAGTCTATGTATCGACAACAATTGTCACATTTTTAATTAGTATTGTGGATGGACTTAAAACGTTAACTCAGACACTGGAAATAGATTATTTTAGTTGGTTGAAGCCAATTGTTTCATTCTATGATGCTGTTTTACCGTTATATGATGAAGGACTTGGATGGTTATTACCTGCTTTGATTGTAGTTGTGATTTCAGGCATTATCGCGCGGGTCCGTAAGCCTGTTACTGCACATGCTTAGGAGTAAGAGTCCGTGTATTTAATAAAAACATTTGAACGATGAAAGAAGATTATTATTCAAAAGCCTGTCCTTAACGAAAATGTCTTTAACAAAAGATTTAGGGAAGGCTTTTTTGCTTAAAAATTATAGAAATCAAATATCTAACATGTTTACTTAAGTGGATCAGAGAAATCCAAGGCAATGATGTTAGATGATATACTTATAATAATACTAAGCCATCCGAATATATCGGAGGGAGTATTTCTGGAACAACTTAGAAATAGATGAATTTCCTTCGCTATGAGGAAAAAGAACAAATAATTACATCATGATAGTGTGAAGGGGGGGTTGACGTTGCTGGAAGATAAGCTAGAATTTTATCATTCAAAAGGAAAGTTGTTTCTTGCTTTTATTTTTTCATTATTATTTGTGCCGCTTGGTGTGCTTATATTTTATATTGCATACATAGATGAAGCTATATTCATGATTGCTTTAGCATTGTTTATTTGTATATTATTTAGTATCTTTGCCGTTACTAGTGTATTAAAGATTATTCGAGACAATCCTTATATCATCATTACAGAGAAATATATACAATTAGATCCATATACTAAAAGCGAGGCAACCATCTATTATGAAGATATTAAACATATGACAGTTTCCGAATTCTCGTTTCAAAAAATGATTGAGATTATTTTATACGATGAGGATGCCTATTTTGATCAATTATCCCTTCATAATAAAATTAGATTGTGTATGAATAGAGTATTTGGATTTACTTTATTTACGATTAATCCTAAGGCGATTCGGAAATTTGAACGTCCAAAATTACTGGAAACATTACATCTCGTTGTGCGAGAAAAAATTAAAACACAAAGCTCTACGCCGATTATAGAAACTGCGCAAAAACAAGATACTCAAATTGATTTTATGGAAGAGTATGATCCAACTCCACAGGTTGATCGCTCGATTGATGGTCCTTATTTTTTAAAAGCTTACGGATATGGTCTTTTTATGTTTGCTCTTTCATTTATATTGTTTTATTTACTTATTAGCCGAAGCGGTGTTTACTTATTTTACATTGTAATCAGTTTCATTTTATATCCATTTGCGAAAGTGTTATTTGATTGGTTATTTGGCTTTAAAGTAAGGCATGCATTGGATAAGCAAAAGGGGATTACTTACTATTTTGACCAATTGATGTTTATGTTCGACTATATTGTTTTCCATGTAAGCTTATTCATTGCCCCTATTGGAATGCTATTTTTACTGATACGTTTTATTGTTAATCGTGTAAAAAGTTAAACAGGGATTATTTCTGTTGGAGGTAAATTGTTTTTCAGTTCATATTATAGAACCAAAATAAATAATGGTTATATTAGTGTATGAGGACTTTCGTGGATGATATTTGCAGGTAGCAGTTAGATAAAAAAACATGTTACCTGCAATTATTATTGTCTTTGAGGATTTTTGGACTAATATTGAACAATCTTCAATATAAAAACCCTTTAAAAGGGTTTTTTATATCGAATCCAAGTGTTTATATTTTCCTTATTTCCAAACATCATTGGAGATATCAACAATATATTTTAGTTTTCTCCATTGTTCGTCTTCTGTAAGTTTATTGCCATGGTGAGTAGAAGAGAAGCCACATTGCGGGCTTAAGCATAACTGATCTAACGGAACATATTGTGTTGCTTCTTTAATACGGTTAACAATTGTATTTCTATCTTCTAATTCTCCTTTTTTTGATGTATGTAGTCCAAGTACTACACGTGCGCCACCATTGGGAATATGCTCGAGTGGTTTGAAATCTCCTGAACGATCATCATCATATTCCAGGAAGAAACCATCAACTTTTTCTTTTGCAAAAAGTGTTGGAGCAATTAATCCATAGCTTCCTTCAAATGCCCAATTAGAACGATAATTACCTCGGCAAAGATGTGTTGTGACAAATAAGTCTTCTGGTTTTCCTTCCAATACGCCGTTCACTACTCGAAGTGCTAAGTCAATTAAGTATTCTCTTGAATATTCTCCATCGTTAAAAGGTATATCAGGTGATGAAAGACCAGCAATATATACATCATCGAACTGTAAATAACGAACACCTGCATCATAAAATGCTTTAATTGCGTCACGATAGGTTTGAATGACATCATTTGCAAATTCTTCAATGTCTGGATAAATTTCTGGATTTCTAATGCCAACATTAAATAATTGGTTAGGGCTTGGAATTGTTTGCTTGGCAACAGCACGGCCATCAACAATTTCATTAAATAACACAAAATCTTTTACATGTGGGTGATTAGGGTTAAATGATACCTTTCCAATGTTACGAACATTATATTTTTCTGTTTCCTCGTTTCCGTGAAAAATATAGCCTACTTCTGGAACATATCCTTCTATTCCATTTAAATGTTCTAAGAAATCAGTATGCCAAAAACGACGTCTGAATTCCCCATCAGTTACTGCCTCTAAACCAATTTCAAGTTGTTTATCGACAATTCGTTTAATTTCTTCTGTTTCTATATCATATAATTCCCCTGCCGTAATGTTATTTTCGTTAAAATCTTTCCTAGCTTTGTGGATTCTCTCCGGGCGCAATAAACTTCCTACGTGATCTGCTCTAAATGGTATATTGGTCATAATTTATTCCCTCTTTCTTTTTATTTTTTAAAACGAATCAAAAAATTCTGTAGTTTTCTAAAGCAACTTAAATTTCACTATCAAATAATTGGTGTAATGCCTTGATACGTTAGTCAAATATTTTCAAATCAATGCACCTCCTTCATATAAAAATAGAGACCTCCTAAGAAGAAGGTCTCTATAAATCTAGATCATTCTTCTTATCTTCTAGGTTGAAAACCTATTTGGAGTTAGCACCGTTCCTTAGTAGGGTGGTTGCTGAGACGTCAAAGGGCCAAATCCCTCTGTCTCTCTTGATAAGAACTAACGTATAGAATTTTATAAATAAGCTTACCTAATACAATAATATGAATGTAAAACTGTTGCAAGTATTTAGCCAGAAAAGTTTATCTATTTTCTATTGTCTGATAACTCATGAACTGGTAAAATGTGCGACCATCTTCAAATTAACAGACCTACATTCATTAAAATATATCTTATAAGTTTTAAATTATAGGAAATTTATAAAAGTACATAGCTTTTTGAATCACCATATGCTAATAGAGCAAGTATCACTTTAATATCAAGAATAATCAGATTCGTATACGATTTTACCTTGACATATGACAATAATATGCAACTAATTAGATTAGGCATAGTGATAATCAAACGGACAGGGTGTGATGTCTGTTGTATCACTATGTCCTTTTTATTTTTAAGTTGCTTCAATAAACCTTTGATATTGGACAAATTGCCTTCATGTTCATCATTACATGTCCACTATTAAGTTTTTTTAACAAAGATACTTTTTAAAATAACTCATTTGCTATACACTTATGATTAAAGTAATGAAGTGAGTGATTAGATTGGTAGAAAAATTGAAGTCTATGAAACACATTATCATTTTATATTACATCGTAATTTTAGCTACGGTATTATTATTTACTTTTTTAGCTCCAATGGATGCTTCCATGGACAGAACGATAAAGATTATATTGTGTATTTATTTATTCGTATTTCCGGTAGTATTGTTATATACATTGCGTTATGCATTACATGTTTTTTTATTTGTACTGGCTTTTATAGCTGGTTTTTATGGTTTTTATCACCATTCCATTGATAACCATTCTATTTCTAATGCGCTGTATTTCACATTTCGATTATATTTACTTGATTTAGCCGATGTTTTTACGCAGGATGGTTCTAGTCCGATTAGGTATCCACTTTTGCTTGAAATAGCCAGATGGACAGCTGCTTCTTACACAATTTCAACGATTTTTATTGCTATGTATCGTTCTTTGGAGAAGCGGATATCGTTATTTGTCGCACAATCGATAGGAAAACATCATATTATTTTTAGTTATAATGAAAAAAGTCATTATCTTATCCAAGATCTATGTGCCAACAACGAACGGGTCATTGTTGTTGATGAAAAATTTACACCAGAAACACAAAATATGTTAGAAGAAATGAAAGTAATTGTTATACAAGCATCCTTAAATGAAGAGAACATATTTCGAATTTGTGGTGCGAAGAAAGCGTCGTCTATTTCATTTTTTCATGAAAAAGATCAAGATAGTTTATATTTATTAATGAATTTAGAAAAGTTTTCCCAAAAAGAAAAAATTCAATTCACATTTAAGAAATTACTTATCCATATAGAAGATAATCGATACAAAACAGAATTAATTTCATTTTTGGAAAAGGTGGAACACTTTTCCTTCCCGGTAGAAATTATCAATGTATATGAGGAAGTGGCCAAAAGATTTTGGAGGTACCATCCATATATACTGGAGGAACAAGAGGATACACATCTTCTTATCGTAGGATATGACTCACTCGGGAGACAAATTGTTTCAGAAGCAGAAAAAGCTTATCATAAAAGTAGAAGAAAAAAGCAGGAGTTTTTAATAACAGTATTGGACAGTTTTCCTGAGTATAAGCTGTTGGACAATATTGAAGAAATCCCATTTGATATGGAAAAAGATTCACTTAAGACAGTTATAGAAGCTGAACAAAAGATATTCACACATATTTTTATTTGTTTAGATGAGGATTATATTGATTTGATGGAAGGCATAGAGTTATCGGAGATTTTTTCAAATACACCAATTTATATGAATTTTACAGATGAAAGTATTGAGCAAACATTTATGATTGCAACAACGAAAACTAAAAAATCTCTCTACAGTACAGGGATTATTCAAGATGTACTGACAAAGGATTATTTAAATATATAAAGGGCTCGTATTTTTCAAAAAATCAAAGATGATATTATCTATTAAAAGTAAATGAAAGATACTTAACACGAACTAACGTAAATGATTTTTAAATGAAAAATGAAATGAATAATTCATAGTCTAAATACTTCTTTACAAATAATAAAATTATGGTAGTGTAGATGTTGAACTACATAAATGAATAGTGCACTAGGGGAGTTATGATTAACTGAGAAGAATAGATGAAACGTTCTGACCCTCTGCACCCGATCTAGATTATACTAGCGTGGGGAAGTGCAGTCTGATTGAAATAACATGTGAAAACAAAGACTGCATTCCTTTAGAGGAAACAGTCTATTTTTATGCGCTGATTTAATAAATGGAACTTTATGAAGTTTCGTATTGAAAAGCATTTAAAGGAATATTATTAATTTATTTATGGGAATTATTATTAGATTTTTTTGAAAAATCATGATTGTGAGGCGAAGTAATGCGAGAGACATGGGGATTATTGGATAGTGGTCACTGTGACGCTGCAACAAATATGGCGATTGATGAGGCATTATTGACTTGGCATAGTGAAGGAAAAATACCTCCTACTATTCGGTTTTATGGATGGGAAAAACCTAGTTTATCGGTAGGCCAATTTCAAAAAAGTGATAAAACCATTGATTTTTCGGGAGTAGAAAAATATCATTGTGATTTTGTAAGAAGGTTAACAGGCGGCAGTGCTGTTTTACATGATGATGAGCTGACTTACAGCATTATTGTAAGTGAAAATCATCCTAAAATCCCTACCACTGTTAATAAAGCTTATTATATTCTTTCGCAAGGACTGCTGGAAGGTTATCGGATGCTTGGTATTGATGCATCATTAGCTGAACCTAAACAATCCAGATCCAGTCGTTCTGCTGTTTGTTTTGAAACATCTGCCATTTACGAAATGATGGTCGATGGGAAAAAGATTTCTGGTAATGCCCAGACAAGAATGAAAGGTGTATTGCTACAGCATGGATCTATCCCACTAAGTTTTAATGCAGAAATGTTGTTTGATTTATTTTATTTTTCAAATGATAATATTAGAAATAAGCAACGTCTTAAATTTATAGATAAAGCCATTAGTATTAACGATATAATGAACACAAAACAAACATATGAAACAATACTACCTGCTTTTTTGAAAGGCTTCCAAAATAGTTTACATATCAAAACAGAAGAAATGACACTCGATAAAGCACAATGGGATTTTATCAAGTATCTACGTGAAACCAAGTATGCTTCGGATGCTTGGAATCAATCTAATAAACGAAAAATGGGGAGTGTTTAATATGGCAAAAAATCAAGAATATTTACGCAAACCAGAATGGCTGAAAATTAAAATTAATACAAGTGACTCCTACAAAAAGTTAAAGAAATTGATGCGTGAGAAACGCTTGAACACAGTTTGTGAAGAAGCTAGATGTCCTAATCTTCATGAATGCTGGAGTGAAAGAAAGACAGCTACATTTATGATTTTAGGGGACACTTGTACAAGAGGTTGTCGTTTTTGTGCGGTGAAAACGGGTCTGCCTAATGAACTTGATTGGGGTGAGCCTGAGCGTGTGGCTGAATCAGTTCAAGTGATGGGGCTGAAGCATGTGGTGATTACAGCTGTAGCTAGAGACGATTTAAAAGACGGAGGTGCAGCTGTATTTGCCGAGACAGTGCGTCAAGTACGGAAAATGAACCCTGGAACGACTGTAGAAATTCTACCTTCAGACATGAAAGGTGATTATGAGAACTTGAACCTATTAATGGGGGCTGAGCCAGATATATTTAACCACAATATTGAAACTGTTAGACGTTTAACGAAACGTGTCAGAGCAATAGCGAAATATGATCGCTCTCTTGAGTTGCTGCAACGTGTGAAAAATATTGCACCAAATACTCCAACGAAATCAAGTATGATGGTTGGTTTAGGAGAAACGAAAGAAGAAATTATCGAAGCGATGGATGACTTACTTGCACATGATGTTGATATTATGACAATCGGCCAATATTTACAGCCTACAAAGAAACATTTAAATGTCGAACGTTACTATCATCCAGATGAATTTAAGGAACTGGAGGAAATAGCACTAGCCAAAGGGTTTAAACATTGCAAATCAGGCCCTCTAGTCAGATCTTCATACCATGCGGATGAACAAGTAAATGCGGCTTCTGCACAACGTCGCATTCAGTATATGAAAGGTTATGAAGAAACAGAAAAGAAAGAATTAGATTTTTCATTGGTAGATATGTTGCGTTCAGATTCATAGAGGAAATGCGGTTTAATGAACCGGTTCTGAAAAGGTAACAGGTTCTCTACAAAGGTCTAAGCAGATTAAAAACATATCAATTTGTACTCAACACAACATTAAATATTAGCACAAATTAGCGCTGCGCAAAATTGCAGTGCTTTTTATTCATTTTAGAAGGATGTTATTTCTTATGTTAAATTATATATAACAAGATAATAATTCAGCAAACGGGCCATTTAGTTGAATAAGAAGGAAATATTAAAGAGACGTTGAAATAAATATAGATAAAAATAATTTTGGGGTTGGGGAGGAAATATTTTATGAAATTAGGATTGAGATTTGATGAAGTAAGATTGGAAAGTCATACATCTGAGTGGAACGATGAGTTTATAAAAGTAAAAAAAGAATTGATGAGACATACAAATCTTGAAGATTACCGAATTGAGCACATTGGCAGTACAGCAATCAAAGATATACCTGCAAAGCCAATAATAGATATTTTAGTAGGCGTTGACGATTTACAAAAAGTGGATAAATCCCTGTTTAAGGCCTTTTATGAGGCAGATTTCTTAAGATTGAAGGTTAAAAGACCAGGAGAAATTGTTTTAGCGAAGTTTACTGACGATACTTATGAGGAGAAGACCCATTTTATTCATTTAGTCGAATATCAAAAAAAAGAATGGAATGATCGTATTTTCTTTAGGGATTACTTAAATTCGTACAAGGAAGCGAGAGACCAATATTTAGATATAAAACGCGAATATTTAAAAAGGTCTCAAGTTGGGGTTAATGAATACACACATTTCAAAGAAGGATTTGTAGAAGAAATCCTTAACAAGAGAAATAATTGAGTATTTCCTTTTACTAGTAAAGGGTGCATTAGCTTAAGAACCTTGCTTTGACTATGCCGCAATCGGGCGCGATTGCGGCATAGGGGTGTTTTAAAATTTGGTCCTTTTATCGGATGAGAGGGAAATACAGTGAAAGATTTAATTTCTTTATTTCATTGGGGTGAAAATATTTACAACTCATTATCATTAGGTGAAATTATCCTAATAGTAGTACTAGCTTCAATGGTTGTTACTCTTATATATTTAATTACAAGCAGTGTTTTTAGGACATTTTTGTATCGCTTATCAAATAAGAGATAACATTCGTGTTCGGTAAATGGAGCGTGTTTGTTAGAAAAGGGAATTATTGCAAAACAAAGCATAGCATGTGTACATTCGTATCACTCGTGGTATAATATAAATAGAAAGTTCATAAATTAATACAGATCGCCTATGTAGAAAATTGGAACGGTCATAATAGACCGAACCCCATCAAGAGTGGTAAGGCGCATTATCGAAAGGTAACTCCCTCTAAGGCCTGTGCAAGCAGATGAGGGGGTTACTTTTTATTTTTATCGGACATGATAAACGCTATCAACATGTCGAATGAAATCATCAGCATTAGAACGCTTATTATATCCATAGGCGCCACCTCCCTTCTTTAAAATTGCAAAGAAGGTTATTGCTGCGCCCCCTCATGTGAAGCTATCTATTAAGTTTTATTGTAACATATTGCAATCATTTTACAGTGAGTTTCTACTAAATAAACAAAATAAATCTAATTTGAGATTAATGAATAACTTCAAGGTTCTATTGTGTGGGCTTTGAAATCAATTTCTTTAATTTTAAGTGCAAGGTAAAAGGCCTGTTTCACCATAAATTCGAACACTTCCTTTAAGACCCTAATTATGGTTATTACATTATTTTAGCGCTAATTGTACCGAAATCGGGTGATTGTGAAGCAAACAGAGCAAACCACCAGTTCACACTGGTGGTTTTGATTTATGTGTATTTCACATTTAACCCCATTTATTAATCAAGTGTTCAGCATCATCTTTCAGTAAATTATATGCTTTTTCAGAAATAAATTCATGCTTTCTTTGATTTTCTAATAAATCATTAAAGCTTTTTAAATGTTTCACTACTTTTTGGGGCTGATCTGTTTTT
>Ga0079226_10002752_pt1 | contig 13557 bp, 14 predicted proteins | sample Poulit2014_FD_76345 | JGI IMG/M metagenome (GOLD analysis project Ga0079226, IMG submission 76345) | Agricultural soil microbial communities from Georgia to study Nitrogen management - Poultry litter 2014 | ecosystem: Environmental > Terrestrial > Soil > Agricultural land | place: USA: Georgia... | reverse complement strand
TTTAATGAGAATGAAAAAATTCATCTTTTAATGTCGTCTTTATCGCGGAAAAATGAAATAATGAATGTAAGGATGACATTTACACCTTATATACGAAAGGGGAAAACGATGATGAAGCATCTGCTGAGTATGCTTTTTGCTCTGACAGCGGTTCTGATGCTGTCGCCGGATGCTGATGCGAATGAGATCAGCAATTTGGAAATGAACATAGAAATCAATGAAGACGGTTCTGTAAGCGTGACTGAGACACGTGAGGCGAATATGACAGAAGGCACCGAAAATTACATGACCTTCAATGAAGAGGATATGGGTGAAGTTGAAATCACTGATTTTTCAGTTGAGGGTTATACCGAACAAGCCGAGTGGGACCCGGATGCGGACCTGGAAGAAAAGGCCGGGAAATACGGTATGATCGAAACAGACGATGGAACTGAACTCGTGTGGGGCATCGGCGAGTATGGTGAGCAGACATACGTTGTGCATTACACCCTCGAAAATGTAGTGCGGAACCTCGAGGACGGTCAGTCACTGTACTGGAACTTCGATACGTTCAGTGATCTGCCAACAGAGAATTTCACCATGAATGTGACCTCGGACAACCCGTTCGGTGAAGAAATGCAGTTCTGGGGATTCGGTTTCGAAGGTGATATCAGCCGGGCGGACGGTGGTATTACGTGGAATGCCGAAGAACCACTGACCGATGCGAATGATGCCGTATTGCTCATGCATTTTCCGCCGGGTACTTATGATACAGACGTGACTGATGACGGCACATTGGAAGAGGAGGCTGAAGCGGCGAAAGACGGTTCCATCTATGATGACGGCAGTATGAGCGGATGGGCAATCGGATCGATTGTCGGGGGCATGGTCGCCCTGGGGCTTGCAATGACACTCATCGCAAAGCGTTTTACTTCCAGGATGTCAAAAGCCGGTCATATCGATTCGGCAGCCGCTATCAAACGGAGGAATAAAGAAAACAAGACTGCGAATCCTCCACAAATTGACGATTATGCATCTGTTGCCTTTGCCCTCAAGCATCTTCAAATGGGAGGGTTCGAGGAAATATTCCAGGCTAGCTTGATGAAGTGGACGGATGAAGGGCGCATCACGATTGAAATCGACGGGAAGGACAGTAAAAAACTGGATAAGAGTAAATCTGAAATCATCATCCATGATTATCAAAAGGTTGAAACAGATAATTCAGAATCATTCAAAGAACTCAGTAAAAAATTGAAGGATATGGAACTTGGGGAAGATGGATACGAACCAGTTCTGTGGCGCATGCTTGTGGATGCAGCGGATGATGACGGTCATATCGATGAGAAAAGATTTACGAAATGGTCGAAGGAAAATGCGAAATCAGTCAGCAAAGTTGCAGATGAAGTGACGAAGTATTCCCTTGCGCGGCTGGAAGCGGAAGAATATATTGAGTTTGATAAAGAGAAGATATTCGGTATTACAGTGCCAATCACAATACCCACAGAAAAAGGGGAGAGCCTCCTGGATCACCTTGTCCAGTACAGGAATCATCTCAAAGAGAACTACAGCCATGTCCTTGAAGATGAAAACTACAGACAGCATATGATCTGGAGCGTTCTCGCCGGCGAAGGTGAGGAAGTCAAGAAGCACCTGGCCAAACTCACCCCTGAAGGCAGTAGTGAAACATATCCGTCATACGTCCACTACTACTACGGGCCACACCTGGCAACCAAGAGCTGGTCGACAGGACTCGGTCAGGGCGGTTTCAACTCATCCGCAGCCTCCGGAAGTGGCGGCGCAACCGGCGCCGGCGGTGGAGCCGGAGCAGGCGGTGGAGGCGGCGGTGGTGCGAGGTAGCACCACCTAGCTGATGAAGTATGAAGAGAGAGGTAAAAAGCTCCGGGGGGTCCCCGGAGCTTTTTTAATTTGCAGTTGAAGGAGAGATTAAAAATTAGACAATTATGCATGATTTTAATGATAATAATCCAGAAATCAGGAATCTGTACTGTATTATTGAACAGATTTCAATTAAACAGTCAGTTAATAGACAAGTATCTCATTTTTGCATTTTTACATCACTCGTAAAGATGGCTATGATGTCTATTAAGAGATACGGAGGGGATAATATGCTGGCATTGATTTTAACCGGAGGTATAATTGCATCGTTCATATATGCAGCAACTTCTATGGAAAACATTAAGTTCATGTTTAGAAGGAGCCAGTGTGACAGATGTAAAGGGAATTTAAGATGGCATCATTTATTACCTGTAGTAAGTTTTCTACTATTGCAAGGAAGATGTAAATTTTGCAGAAAGAAAATAGATATCAGTTATCCATTATGTGAAATCATTGTAATCATTCTTTTTGTCCTGCCCTTATTTTTTGATCTGGGGCTTGCAGACTATACCTTATATTATCTGGTTGTTACACTTTTAGTACCAGTCTCATTTTACGATTTTAATACATTGACCATACCTAATCATATGAGCTTACTGTTTCTGGTCACTGGCCTTTATCTAACGGAACTATATTATATAGAGCCGGTAAGGGATTTTTCCATAATACTCCTCTTGCATCTGGTATATTTTCTATTTTCAGAATCTATCGGGTATGGTGATATCAAACTGTTTACAGTGCTAACCCTGATCAGTCCGGTGAACTTCTTTATTTATACAGTATTGCTCACTTATATAATCGGTGGACTTTTTGTCATAGTCATCAACCTTTATAAGGAGTACAAAAATCAAAAGATACCACTTGTTCCTTTCATTTCAACCGCCGCTGTTCTTTGCTTTTTCCTGTATGAAGAATTCAATCTTATTTATTATGGAGGCTTCTTATGACAATGATGATTAAAGAGATGCATACAGCAGACAAACCGCGTGAGAGACTCATGACATACGGTGCGGATAAACTTACAAACCAGGAGCTTCTTGCCATCATAATAAACACCGGGAGCAGAGATGAATCCAGTATTACTGTTGCCAACAGAATCATAAAAGATATGAAGTCCATTCGGGAACTTCGCAATCTAACATATCAGGAGCTTATACAGTTAAAAGGCATAGGTGCTGCCAAAGCAATTACCATACTCGCAGTAATAGAAATTGCGATAAGGATGCATACACACTCTCAGGAAGAGGATGTGTATATAAAAAGTCCGGAGGATGTGTGCGACCTTCTCATGGAGAAGTTGAGATACTATCAGCAGGAACATTTTGTGGTGTTATTCCTTTCCACAAAAAATATGGTTATTCATCACCAGACAATGTTCAAGGGATCGTTGAACAGTTCCATCGTACACCCGAGGGAAATATATAAAGAAGCAGTGAAGAGAAGTGCGGCAGCGATCATTTGCGTTCACAATCATCCAAGTGGGGATCCATCACCATCAAGAGAGGATATTGAAGTAACTAAAAGGCTGCATGAATGCGGGGACATCATCGGAGTTGATTTCCTGGACCATATAATCATAGGTTCGGGAAAGTATATCAGCCTGAAGGAAATGAATTACATAAAATAGGGGGCATACAAAATGGGACTGGATATGTATATTTATCTTGAGGACAAGGAAACGAAAGAGGTTATTGAATACAGCTATTACAGGAAGTTCAATGCACTGCAGGGTTATTTCGTTAAACAATACGAGCTTGAAAACTGTGGTAAAGTCCAACTGACTTATGAGATGATTAATGAGATATACTTGATGCTGAACGAAATACGCCATAATCCTGAAAAAGCGCATCTTCTCATGCCTACATTCCCCGGACCGTTTTTTGGTTCCTATAAGTATGATCAGATCTATCATGCATATGTCCATCAGGCGGCGGGTGATTTCTATCATGCCAAATTCCTCGATTACGAAAAATACAATCTGTATTTCACTTCTGACTGGTAGGATATCTGGATATCCCTCGCATTCCTTATACAGATATTGTTATACTTACCTTTCAAATATAATTTATACAATTGAAAGGAAGTTCCTATGTTTAAGAAAATGGCTTCGGATGCTCTCGGTTTGTCTGATATCGGCAAGATCATTGACCCGGTTGATTTTGACAAGACGGATGCGGATGATTATGTAAGACATGAAGATGATGAAAAGATTTATTTCCTGATCAAAACTAAAATGGATGAATACTGCTTCACCAACCTGGCGATCATTCATGTGGATGGTGAGAAGGCGACTTCTTCAAAACGTACACTGAAACGCTATCCTTATACTCAATATGAAGTGAATAATGTACTGCTTGAAACAGCGGGCACGATTGATATCGACATCCAGATCAAGTTCAACATGGGCAATGTGCCGTTTGTGATTGATGTTCAAAAGAATGAAATCGATCGTCTGAAAGATCTTTACAAAGCACTGCTCTTCATCTCTGAACAGGCATATGAAAACAAAATCGTCAGCAGACATGCTGAACAGAGTCTGGACAAGGCGGTGCAGATTCTTCAAAATTCACGTCTCGGCGAGGATGATACTGCTAATCAGTACAAGGCTCTGACTGAGTTTAGCTTCGATTGGTACAAAGAGACTTATGAACAGTATCAAAAACAGGATTACGGTGAAATCTACGAAAGATATATCAATAACTAAAAACGAACAGAAAGGGCAGCAGGTCTATTTCATAATGGATCTGTTGCCTTTTATATTCCAGAAAACCATGCTGAAGCAAGTTGGAAATTTTGACTTTGAGTCCACTTGAAGGTATATGATAAGTATATGAAATCATAAAATGTCTTAGGATATATGACCTCCCCCCCCCGGGTCTGATCATCAGAAACTGAAAGATTTGTTTGAGAGGCCGGAGTTCAAGGTGGCCCAAGCCTTTGGGGATGGGTGGAGGAATCTCTACCCAGTCATTATACGTTATGAAGCTTTTAAAATAGGAGTAATCGATCAATCATATCAAGGACAAAACATCAGGAAGTGAGGATATTAATGGAACTTGAAGAATTATTATCGACAATGGAGAGTGAAGGTGTCCTTCATGCCGGTTCGGAAGCCAACAAAGCAATGAGAGAAGTTTCGGAGCAGACAAGATTTTTATGTGCACAGCTGAATAATGGCGTCTATACTGATGAAGAGGTCAGAGGTCGGTTGGCAAGAATAATTGGTCAGGAACTGGATGAAGGGTTCTCCTTGTTTTTACCTTTCACTTCCGATTTCGGAAAAACATTCGTATAGGGAATAATGTTTTCATTAACTCCGGATGCCGGTTCCAGGATCAAGGTGGCATTACTATCGGTGATGAGAGTCTGATAGGGCATAATGTCGTTTTCGCAACCATCAATCATGATCTTGACCCTGAAAACCGGGGCACCATGCATCTGAAGCCGATTGTGCTTGAAAAGAGGTCGTGGATCGGTTCGCATGCGACGATACTTCCAGGGGTGACGATCGGGGAGAATTCTGTTGTTGGCGCAGGTTCTGTCGTGACCAGGGATGTTCCGCCAAATACGATTGTTGCCGGCAATCCTGCCAAGTTCAGATCTTATGGAAGGTTTTAAAGAAAAATTGTTCGAAGGGGGATTGGAAGTTCATGATGATTATATACAGAAAAGCAGCTACACGATTGAAGATGGCTACCGTTCCATGAATTCTCTGCTAGATCTGGAAGAACCACCGACAGCAGTATTCACGGCGAATATTCTGATCAGCTTGGGTGCTATGAAAGCTATCCAGGACAGGAACCTAAAAATACCTGCAGATATTTCTGTCATCGGAATACACGATGTCATGTTCGCAGCAACCTTATATCCACCGCTCACCACTGTTAAGATGCCTTTATACGAAATGGGGCAGGAAGCAGTTAAAAAGATTATATCTATGATAAAGGGTGAAACTGATCCTATCAACAGCAAAGGGATAACGATAGAAGGCGGTACATTGATAAAAAGGGAGAGTACGGGGCCGCCGTCTACACTATAGTAGTTTAAAATATGTTGATTGAAAAAGGCAGCAAACACCAAAAAGCTTGATGTCTGCTGCCTCTCATTTACTAGTACGCAATCCCGACCCGTGTTTTTACGTAATTCTCATCTTCGATCTGGCTGAATGCGAACTCTGCAGTGTCCGCGACGGAAATCTTCTGTCCGCCTCCGGGGAGCTGATTGCGTTCTGTACGGTATTCTCCGGTTAGTTCCCCGTCGGGCAGGTAGGTTGGACAGACGATGGTCCAGTCGAGGTTTGAACCTTCGAGCAGTGTGTACACTTTGTGGTGTTCTTCGGCAGCGCGCGTTGTCCTGCGCCTTGATTCACTCGACTGGTACCTTAGTTTTCCGGGTTCAGAGCGGCTGTCAAGTATTCCGGCTGTGCCGATTGTTATGATGCGTTCCACTCCATCCTGCTGCATGGCTTCGATGATGAGCGGCATGCTCTCGGACAGGGTGGTTCCGCCGTCTGTACCAAGGGCGCTGATTACCAGATCGGCGCCCTCTATCGCTTCCCTGATGCTTTCTCTATTCAGGACATTGCCCGGGGTGATGTCCAGTTTTTCATCGTAGATTCCGATCTTATCCGTATTGCGGACGAGGGCGTTGACGTGGTGTCCGCCTTCCAGTGCATGATTCAGTATGTGGCTTCCGACGCGTCCGGTGGCGCCGAGCAACAGTATTTTCATTTTGGATGCTCCTTCGCTTTTACTGTCATTGTAATATAAATGATCTTGCAGTGTTAAAAGAGGCGGTTTGATCAGGTTTTATATTACAGGAATATTACATCACCGTAACATTTGTAAAATGTGTTGATAACCGAAATTTATTGCGATATGATGAACATGTCTTAAAAATAACATATAAAGGAGGACAACCTGATGTTTAACTCAGCTCAAGTTATATACAGCAAACTTCATAATGGTGCCTCCTTTGATAGAGCCTGATTATTCATCATAACCTGCTCTAGATATCATATATATTATTATCTTATCTGTGATAGGGAGGCCCAGGCCTCCCTATTTTTATGCAAATTTTCAGTGTGCACAAAAATGGTGCGCACTTTTTTTGTTGTTATTTTTAAGAAAATTCTGAAATAAAGGGGTTAACGTATTATGCTGACATCTGAAATTAAAAGGCACTTGAACATTCATCTGAAGTGTACGCGGCAACTAAGAACGCCAAGGGGTTTTATCGGGGGTAACTGTTGATAAAGGCCCTGGCAGGGGAACAGGGTGGTTAAATCATGTTTGAATTTCTTATTAAATTGAAATGGTTCTTTAAAGAGAATAAGTGGCGTTATATTTCAATCCTCCTGGTGCTGATCATCGTCAACGTGCTGGAGGTGATCCCGGCCCAGCTGATCGGGCGGGCGATTGATTTCATCAGCTCCGGGGAAATCACTGTGATGCTGATGTGGCAGCTGATCATCGCATTTGCCGTGGTCATCCTGCTGAGCTACGCCGGCGGATTCCTGTGGCAGTACATGCTCATCGGAGGTGCGGTGAAGATTGAGAGCATAATCCGGATGAAGCTGATGCGGAAATTCCTCATGATGTCACCGGCCTTTTTCGAGAAGAATAAAACCGGTGATCTGATGGCGCGGGCGACGAATGATCTGCGGAGTGTCCATCAGGCGACCGCATGGGGTGTGCTCACGCTGATCGATGCGACGACTTTCATGGGGACGATCATCCTTGCGATGGGGGTGACGGTGTCATGGGAGCTGACTTTCTATGCTCTGCTGCCACTCCCGCTGCTTGCCCTGATCGAGGCGAACCTGGGCCGGAAAATCAACGCGGCACATAAGGAGAGCCAGGAAGCTTTCAGTGACATGAACAATTCCGTACTGGAAGTGGTCGAAGGTGTGAGGCTCACGCGCAGCTATGTACAGGAGAAAGACGAGCGCAGGCGCTTTTTGGGAATGACGGACGGATATCTCGACAGGTTCATGAAAGTGGAGCGGCTCGATGCATTGTTTCAGCCGCTCACAATCCTCGTTACCATGGCGAGTTTCATGGTGGCGCTTGGATACGGTGCTATCCTGGCAAATAGGGGTGTCATTACAGTCGGTGACATCGTCACTTTCAACATCTACCTCAACATGCTTGTCTGGCCGATGTTTGCACTGGGCATGCTGTTCAATATACTGCAACGGGGCAATGCTTCACTGACCCGCATATACAGGGTGCTGGATACGGAGGATGATGTGAATGATGACGGCAGCAATGTCATAGGAAGCACCGATATGAACTTTGATGATGTATCCTTCACATATCCATTGAGCGGACGGGAGAATCTAAGGCAGATCAGCATCGCACTCAAATCAGGTCAGACACTCGGTATTGCCGGCAGGACCGGCAGTGGAAAGACGACACTCATCAAGCAGCTGTTGAAATATTATCCAAAAGCACAGGGGAGTCTGGTCATAGACGGAAAGGATATCGGGAGGCTCGACAGAAAGGCACTGCGCGCGAAAATTGGATATGTCTCGCAGGAAAATATCCTGTTCTCTCGGACAGTGGAGGCGAATATCAGGTTCGGCAAACCAGATGCGACTGAGGAGGAGCTGCGGGAGTCCATCCGTCTGAGTGCGCTGGATTCAGACCTGGAACGGATGCCGCACGGCCTTGATACGATGGTCGGCGAAAAGGGGATTGCCCTATCCGGCGGCCAGAAACAGAGAATTTCAATAGCGAGAAGCCTGATCAAGGACCCTGAAATCCTCATACTGGATGATGCACTCAGTGCAGTCGATGCAAAAACCGAAAAGCGGATCATCGATAATATCAGACATTCAAGAAAAGGAAAAACGACGATCATAGTGACACACCGGCTATCTGCAATCATCCATTCCGACGTCATTATCGTGATGGAGGACGGACGGATTGTGGAAATGGGAACCCACAGGGAACTCGAGGAAAACGGCGGCTGGTACAGTGAACAGAATGATTATTATCAGACAGGGGGTGCATCCTGATGGCGGAAATGAAGCGTCTGCTCGGTTATGCAATGGAATATAAGTGGATGTTTGCATCCGGGGTCATGCTCATGATCCTGATGGTCGGGTTTGAGCTGCTCGGCCCGTTCATCGCCATGATGATACTGGATAATCATATTAAAGTCGGAGGGGGCACCATTGAACTGACGCCGATATTCAAGCTGCTGGGGCTCTTCTTTGCCATAAAAGTCCTTCATGCGATCTTCAGCTACTTCCAGACGGTCATTCTGCAGAAGTCGGGCGGACTTGTCGTCCGCAAAATGCGGAATGATGTGTTCAGCCATGTGCAGAAGCTGCCGATCCGCTATTTTGATGACCTGCCTGCAGGCAGAGTGGTGGCCCGGATCACCAATGATACAGAAACGATCCTAGAGATGTTCAGTGTGGTCCTGCCGATGTTCATGGTAAGTGCGCTGACTGTCGGGACAATAACCGTCATAATATTCACGATCAATGTGTGGACCGGTATCATGATGCTGATCTTCATCCCGGTGATCATTTTGTGGATGGTCCTCTACCGGAAGTATTCAAACGACTACAATCATAATAAGCGGGAGAGGAACAGTGATATGAACGCGATGATCAATGAATCGATCAACGGCATGCCTGTCATCCAGGTTTTCAACCGGGAGCGTCAGATCGAAGAGGAATTCGGGGAACTGAACGACGACTATGTCAAAAATTCAAAACGATTGATCAATCTCGAGAGTGCGACAGGCGAGAATCTTCTGGAGAGCTTCAGATCGCTCATATTCGCAGTCATGGTCTATATCTTTGCATCCGGTTTCCTCAATGATGCGCAGGCGCTCTCTGTCGGTACGATGTATGTGCTGGTGGATTATATCACGCGGTTTTTCAACCCGCTCTACAATATCATCGGACAGCTGAACATATTCGAAGAGGCGCGGGTAGCCGCCGTGAAAGTGTTCGAACTGCTCGATGCCAGGACGGAGGAACAGGATGAGGGGGAACTCGGTGAGTTTATCGGTGACATATGCATGAGGGATGTCAGTTTCTCCTATGACGGAGTGGAAAATGTGCTTGCTGATATAAACATCGAAGCGGCTGCAGGGGAGACGGTCGCCCTGGTTGGGCATACGGGTTCGGGGAAGAGTTCCATCATAAACCTGCTGATGCGGTTTTACGACCCGGACAGGGGACAGATACTCTTTGACGGGCGGGATACGACTGGGATATCCAAACAGTCGCTCAGGCAGAGGATGTCCATTGTCCTGCAGGATCCCTTCATATACAGCGGGTCACTGCTTTATAACATCAGATTGAACAATGAAGAAATCAGTGTGGAAGCGGCTTCGGATGCACTGGTCAGTGTCGGCGGAGGAGAGCTTCTCGGCAGGATGGATCAGGGCATCCGCACTGAACTCTCTGAAAGGGGTTCGACGCTTTCTCTCGGGGAACGGCAGCTGATTTCGTTCGCCCGTGCGCTCGCCTTCAACCCGAAAGTGCTCGTTCTGGATGAAGCGACCAGCAACATTGATTCCGAAACAGAGCAGATGATCCAGCATGCTATGAAAGTCGTGAGCCGTGACCGGACGACCTTCATCATCGCGCACAGACTCTCCACCGTACAGCATTCAGACCGGATTGTCCTGCTTGAGGACGGGCGTATTGCTGAACAGGGGAATCACGAGTCATTGATGAGGAGCGGCGGGGAGTACTCACGGATGTATGAAATGCAAGTGACGGGAAAACCGGTATAGAGTATTGACTTTGTCTCTCTATTGTTATAAAGTTGAAAACAATCAAATAATTCATTTATCCAGAGAAGTGGAGGGACCAGGCCCTGTGAAGCTTCAGCAGCGGACTCGGTTGAGTACTGTGCTAAATCCTGCAGGCAGAGGCCTGGCAGATAGAATCTAAAAACCCATCTGCCGATGATTTTGGCAGGTGGGTTTTCTAATGGAAATGGAGTGGTTGAATGGGCATTGAGCTGCGGGAGGTATCCAAAACCTTCGAATTGAAAAACAGGAGAGTAGAAGCACTGAAACAGACGGACCTTTCGATAAAGGACGGGGAGATCTTCGGGCTGATCGGCTTCAGCGGGGCGGGAAAAAGTACTCTGCTGCGGCTGATCAATCTGCTGGAACGCCCGACATCAGGCAGTGTCATTGTTAATGGCGTTGTTCTGGATGGGCTGTCGGAAAAGGAGCTCCGTGCGAGACGGCAGAAGATCGGCATGATTTTCCAGCAGTTTAATCTGATTGAATCGAAGACAGTATATGAAAATATCGAGTTTGTGCTCAAGGCGAGTAAATATGACAGAAGTAAAATGGCTGACAGGGTGAATGAACTGCTCGAACTTGTGGGTCTCACCGACAAGAAGCACTCACGGCCGAAGAATCTCTCCGGCGGCCAGAAGCAGCGGGTCGGAATCGCGCGTGCGCTGGCCAATGAGCCCGAGGTCCTGCTCTGTGACGAGGCGACCAGCGCACTGGATCCCGATACGACGAAGAATATACTCAAACTGCTGAAGAAAATCAATCATGATCTCGGCATAACAATCGTCCTGATCACACATGAGATGGAAGTCATCAAGGAAGTGGCGGACAGGGTCGGTGTCATGTCGGATGGAGAAATTATTGAGACGAATGATGTCTACAGTATTTTCAGCCATCCGCAGCATGACGTGACAAAAGGTTTCGTACAGGATATTTATGACTTCGTGATTCCATCTCACATCAGAGAGACGGACAGTTCACAGGTGATCACCATCAAGTTTCTGGATGAAAACGCGGAAGCGAACTATGTAAACCAGCTCTATCGTCATTTTGATCTGGATATCAGCATATTGAACGGGCGGATCGAATACATAAACGGCATGCCGCTCGGATTCCTGATGCTGCATGTCCGGGGTGATAGCGGGGAAATCGGCAACCTGAGGGCGTTTATTGCCGAATCCAAAGGCATAGAGGAGGCGGAAATATATGAGTAGACTGACAGAAATCCTGCCGCTCTTGTACAGAGCGTTGCTTGAGACGACGCTGATGGTTTCCATTTCAATATTCTTCGCGGTGCTTATCGGCCTGCCGCTCGGTATATTGCTATACATGACTTCAAACCCGCTGATTTTTGGGATGAAGCCGCTAAACGCATTTCTCGGTGCACTTACAAACGTGATCCGTTCATTCCCCTTCATCATACTGATTGTGGCGATAATGCCACTTGCGACATGGATAACTAATAGTTCTCATGGACCGGTCTTTGCCAGCGTGGCACTGTCCGTTGCTTCAATCCCTTTGTTCGCAAGGCTTGCCGAGACAAGTTTCAATGGTATAGAAAAAGGGGTGATCGAAGCGAGCATCGCTGGCGGGGCATCATTGTACCTCATCATTACGGACGTGCTGATTCCCGAAGCGAAACGTGGAATCATACAGGCAATCACACTGACGATCATTTCGGTTGTAGCTTTCAGTGCAACGGCAGGGGTTGTCGGGGGCGGCGGCATCGGCGACCTTGCCATCCGCTACGGCTATTACAGGTATGACACGGTGACCATGGTGGCGACAGTGGTCGTACTGATCATCATTGTCCAGCTCATCCAGATCATCGGTGATTACCTCAGTCAGAGACAGGAGGGAAGATAGATGCGTGGTATACTTATATTTTTAGGGTCGGCACTTCTGGTCATCATAGCAACGAGCATACTGCTTTATGAGGACGAAGGCGAGGTCATTACAATCGGTGCGTCATCCGGACCATACAGTGACATGGTCAATCTGGCTTTGAAACCGGCGCTTGAAGAACAGGGCTACACGGTGGAAATTGTGGAATACACCGATTACATCCAGCCGAATAATGCGCTTCACAACGGTGATCTCGATGCCAATCTGTATCAGAATGTATCTTTCATGGAAGATTTCAACGAAGAGAATGATACTGAACTCCTGAATCTGATCCAGGTGCCGACAGCACCTATGGGTCTCTACTCCAGTGAATTCGATTCACTCGAAACGATTGCAAACGGCAGTGAAGTGGCGCTTCCGCTGGATCCGGTCAACTCTTCGAGAGGATTCCAGACACTTGAGGACGCCGGTCTGATTGAAATCAGTGAAGATGCCAATATGCTTGCAATCGAACAGGAGGACATTATCCAGAACAACAAGAATCTGGAATTTGTGTTCCAGGATTCCGGCCAGCTGCCGAGAAGCGTGGATCAGATCGGCTTGTCTCTCGTGCCCGGCAACTATGCGCTGGCAAGCGGCATGGATCTTAAAGATGCACTGCAGCTTGAACAGATGAATGAGAAGTTCCGCAACCAGATTGTCATAAATGGAGAGGATGCGGACAGTAAGATGGCCGATGATCTCATCAAGGCCGTTGAATCTGATCATTTCAAACAGACAATCGATGAAGAGTTCAAAGGATTCGATAAACCGGAGGGATTTTAAATGGCAAATGAAACGCTTGGAAGCATTCCACCGAGTTATTTCGGGAGTGCGATGGCGGGGGAACCCCCAAAAGGTGAGCTGCCGCTTTTGAATCTGGCAGTCGGCATCCCGGACGGGGAGACACCGGATGTTATCAAGAAAGCCGTGGCTGATTCAGTGTATCTGCCCGAAAACCAGAGATATGGGGTATTCCGTGGAAAACGTTCTTTTAAAGATGCAATCATAAGATTC
>Ga0079226_10002751_pt1 | contig 13559 bp, 9 predicted proteins | sample Poulit2014_FD_76345 | JGI IMG/M metagenome (GOLD analysis project Ga0079226, IMG submission 76345) | Agricultural soil microbial communities from Georgia to study Nitrogen management - Poultry litter 2014 | ecosystem: Environmental > Terrestrial > Soil > Agricultural land | place: USA: Georgia... | reverse complement strand
TTTTAAAAACATTACTTTTGTACTAGAAATATGATGATTAAACATTTACATATGGTAGTTTTGTGGCTCATGTTAGCCATATTCTCTCTAGAGCAAGCATGCGCTACAGAGGCTGAGCTATACACTGTAAATGTAACTGAACAATCCGCCTCACACGGTTGTTGTGGAGAATCTCAAGAAGAGGAAAGTGACGATGAGCCCAATGGCTGCGGCTGTTGTGACTGCGCTGTAATCAGTGGATCTGTTAGTATTGTCTATAAAAAATTAAGCTTTCCAAATCCAATTATTTTAGTTCTAAAAGATGAAAATGAATTTATGGATTCATTTCCAATTATAATATCTCCAGAATTCTCGATTTGGACCCCTCCCAAAATAAGCTGAAAAGTTGAAATATACTGGTCTAAGTCTTTCTTAGACTAATTCTTTTCATGGTTTTACATATTGAGAATATTATTAATGATTAATAAGATTATTCGCTTTTTCCTAGAGAATAGGTTGGTAACTTTTATTCTAGTAGGAATGATAATTATTGGCGGAATTGTATACTCGCCATTCCGGTGGAATGTAGGGTTCTTACCTTCCGACCCTGTCCCTGTTGATGCTTTGCCGGATATCGGAGAAAATCAACAAATTGTATTTACCGAATGGGATGGTAGATCTGCTCAAGATATTGAAGATCAGATAACCTACCCATTAACTACTTCCTTATTAGGCCTCCCGGGAGTAAAGCATGTACGTAGCTCTTCTGTATTGGGCTTTTCCAGCATTGCTATTATTTTTGAAGATGACGTTGACTTCTATTGGTCTAGGACACGCATTCTGGAGAAAATAGCCTCTTTGTCGCCAGAGCTACTTCCAGATGGAGTTAGGCCAACATTAGGTCCCGATGCTACCGCCTTAGGTCAGGTGTTTTGGTATACCTTAGAAGGAAGGGATAAAGAGGGGAACCCCACTGGAGGCTGGGATTTACATGAAATCCGCAAAGTGCAAGACTATTATGTGAAGTACGCTTTAAATGGTGTTGAAGGGGTCTCTGAAGTAGCTTCTATCGGTGGTCATATCCAGGAATATCAAATAGATGTGCGCCCGGAGGAACTTCGACAGTTTGGTGTCACCATGCAGGATATAGCAGGTGCAGTTAGTCAGTCCAACAAGGATGTTGGTGCACACACCATGGAGATTAACCAAGCTGAATATTTAGTTCGTGGACTAGGATATATCAAGTCCTTAGAGGACATAGAGAAAATTGTTGTTAAAGAGGTCAATCAAACTCCCGTATACTTGAGTCAGGTGGCTTACATCAACTTGGGGCCAGCACCAAAAAGAGGGGCACTTGACAAGGATGGTGCAGAAGTAGTTGGAGGAGTTGTTGCAGCCAGGTTTGGGGCAAACGCTATGCAAGTTATTGACCATGTGAAAGATAAAATAATTGATATATCGGCTGGGTTGCCTTCTAAGGTTTTAGACAATGGTGTTGAATCTCAGCTGACTATAGTGCCTTTTTACGACCGTTCGGGTTTGATTCAAGAGACTCTGATGACTCTAAATGATGCTATCTTTTTACAAGTCTTGATAACGGTACTTGTAATTGTGGTCATGATCTACAACTTAAGGACCTCTATTGTTATTTCCGTTTTAATGCCTTTGGGCGTGCTCATGGTTTTTATAGCTATGCGGTGGTTCGGGGTTGACGCTAATATCGTTGCTCTATCAGGTATAGCCATTGCGATTGGTTCTATGGTTGACCTAGGGGTAATACTAGCGGAAAATGTGATGAAGCACATGGAAGAATTTCCCGCCAAAGGGTTGTTTAAACAGATATATGAAGGAGCTAGTGAGGTGTCCTCAGCCATTGTTACTGCTGTATCAACGACCATTATTAGCTTTCTCCCTGTTTTCACCTTGCAGGCTGCAGAGGGTAAGTTGTTTGGTCCCCTAGCGTATACAAAGACTTTTGCATTGGTAGCTGCGTTATTAATTACTTTAATTATCCTTCCTACATTCATTTATGTTTTGTTTCGTGTGCGGGTTAAAACAGTCCTATCTACTTTGATTGTCTATGGGCTTTTAGGAGCCTTAGGTATATATGCATTTTTGAAAGGATTATTATTTGTCGGTTTTTTACTACTTGTATGGGCTATTATAGGCGCGGTGAAAATAAAAATGCAGAGCTCGATTGCGGCTTTACCCAAGTGTTTGAGTTATATAGTGAATAAATGCGATATCATTGCCGTGCTAATTTATGTGATGTGGATTTTGGCTACCTATTGGACGCCGCTAGGTGTTACAGCTTCTATTTTCTATAATTTGTTGTTTGTAGGACTGTTGGTGGGACTTATTCTCTTATTCTTTGGATTAATTCGTTATTACTACACCCAGGTTCTGAATTGGTGTTTGGAAAATAAGATGCTGTTTTTAAGCCTTCCTGTTTTGCTGATAGCCTTAGGGTTGATTATCTGGCTGGGCTTCTCCCAAGTGTTTGGTTTTGTTGAAAAATCTGGAGATAGAATAGGGGTAAATATTCGAACCAATAAAGTATGGTCCAACTTGAGTCATACTTTTCCAGGGATAGGTAAAGAATTTATGCCTGCACTGGATGAAGGTAGCTTTTTGTTAATGCCAACTTCAATGCCTCATTCTGGGGTGGAATACAATCAACGCGTCTTAGCTCAATTAGATCAGCTCATTAGTAGTATTCCAGAGGTGGAAAACACAGTGGGTAAGCTGGGACGTGCAGAAACAGCTATGGATCCAGCGCCTGTTTCCATGTACGAAAATGTCATTAATTACAAAGCACAGTATATGCTGGATGAGTCCTTAGATCAACTTCGATTTAAGACCAATAAAAAGGGAGAGTTTATCTTGAGTTCAGGTGATACTCTAAATAACGACCGTGTGTTAGAGGAAGGATTAGTCTCACTTTTAATTATAGATGAAAGTGGTAAGCCTTTTAGAAACTGGAGGTCGCATATTAAAAATAGCGATGACATCTGGCAGGAAATTGTTGATATAGCAAATATTCCTGGGGTAACTTCAGCGCCTAAGCTTCAGCCTATTGAAACGCGGTTAGTGATGCTTTCTACAGGTTTGGGAGCGCCTATGGGCATTAAAGTATATGGACCAGATTTAGAATCTATAGAGCATTTTGGATTGGACTTGGAGCGTATTCTTAAAACCATTCCTTCGGTGAAACACGAGGCGGTGTTTGCTGAACGGGTCGTGGGGAAGCCCTACCTGCATTTGAAGATAGATAGGGAGGCCATAGCGAGATATGGATTGACAATAGATCAAGTTCAGCAAAGTATCGAGATGGGTATTGGTGGGTTGGAAGTGAGTAAAACGGTTGAAGGACGACAGCGGTTTTCCATACGAGTTCGATATCCAAGAGAGCTAAGAAATAGTCCGGAAGATTTAGAGAATATTTTAGTCAGCAACGATAAAGGACAACAAATACCCCTTTCAAATCTTGTGGAGCTAAAATACCAACAAGGGCCCCAAGAAATAAAAAGTGAAGACACCTTTTTGGTTAGCTACGTTCTATTTGATAAGGGGGCTGGATTCTCCGAGATCAAGGTTGCGGATGATGTTAAAAAGACAATAGATAAAAAAATCGAAGAAGGGGAGGTATCCCTTCCTGCGGGGGTAAGCTACCAAATTGCTGGAAACTATGAAAATCAAGTCCGTTCACAAGAAAGATTGTCCTTTGTAGTTCCCATTGTGCTGGTGTTGGTGCTACTGATTCTTTACTTTCAGTTTAGATCGATACTTACAGCTTTGATGGTGTTTTCTGCAATTGCTTTGGCCTTTTGTGGTGGGTTCATCTTGTTATGGCTTTATGGGCAGAACTGGTTTGCAGATTTCTCCATCTTCTCCACCTCTATGAGAGAGTTGTTTCAAATGAAAACAATTCACCTTAGCGTTGCGGTTTGGGTAGGGTTTATCGCCTTATTCGGTTTGGCAACAGACGATGGTGTGATGATGGGTACGTACTTAGATCAATCGTTCAATAAGAAATCCCCTAAAAGTCTGAAAGAGCTTAGAGAACTTGTCATTTTTGCTGCTAATAAAAGAATTAGGCCTGCTGTAATGACTTCAGCCACCACAGTGATTGCACTCTTGCCAGTGTTGACATCCTCTGGTAGGGGTGCTGATATCATGATTCCAATGGCTATTCCTGCCTTTGGTGGAATGATTATGACTTGCGTGACTTATTATTTGTTACCGGTTCTGTACGCATTAAAAAAGGAAAAAGAATTTAAGAAAATAAATCATGAAGATTAAAATTATAGGGATAATACTCGTTATATGGAGTGTTGGTGTTTCTCAGGCTCAGAAGCTAGATTATTTTATTCAATCAGCATTAGAGAATCACCTTGTTATCCAGCAAAAAACTGCAGAGCTGGATGCTTTGAAATTTGTGAAAGATCAATCTTCACCCTGGTCCGATCTTAGTATAGATGGCGGTTATAATCTAGCGAAAAATGGGATGGAAAATTGGTCGATTAGCTTGATGCAAAGTATCAGCCTATCGGGTGTGACTCGGGCGGAGAAGCAAGTCGCCGCCGAGGGAGAGAACGTCTCTTTTTGGGCGCTGAAGGATGTTCAAAAGCAGGTCGTTGTTGAGGTTTCAGAGCTCTATTATGAGCTTGCTGTAGTGCGGGAAGAAATTTCCTTGCAAGAGCAAAACTACCAGACTTATAGTGAGTTGGAGAAGTTAGCTCAAAATCAGGTCAGTAGCGGCAAAGGGAAGATGGTTGATGTTGTCCGTGCGCAAATCAATAAAAAAGAATCTGAAGCCGTTCGCAAAGTTCTTTTGGAGAAAGAGCAAGACCTCAAAGAACGATTTAACATCTTATTGGTGCGCCCGTCCAAGGCGGATATTGAGGTCGATCAGATTGACCTAGATAATACATTTCAAGGAGTCGATTTTGCAAACCATCCTCTCATGAAAGGTGCTGAAGCTAAAATAAAATACGTAGAAGCTCAAACCGAACTGGCAAAGAAGGTAGGTTCGCCAGTCTTGAGTTTTGGGGTGGAATATATGAATATGAATCCTATGATGGATGCTGCAAAGCATGAGGTTATGCCGATGGTGGGTGTTAGCTTACCTTTATTTCGTAAGAAATATAAAGCCCGCGTTAAGCAAAGCTTGAGCGACAGGTTAGCCGTGGAGAAGGAAAAGGATTGGCTAGCTAACCAACTCGAGAGGGAGCACCGCAAGTTGCAAAGTGACATCAAACAAAAGAACATTCAAGTTCAGTTCGCTAAGGAAAAAGTGGAGCAGCTTGAAGAGGCCAAAGAGTTGTTAATTGGCTATTACATAAGCAACGGTGAGAGCTTCGATGAGTTGATGCGTATTCAACAAGAAGTGTTATCGGTGAAAATGGATCAGCTGGAACTTAAACAGCAACTGCTTAGTTTGTCTCTGGCTTGGAATTATTTATTTAAAGAAATAGAAGGTTAAGCTAAAAATCATGAAAAAATTAGATAAAAAAAGCCTACGGCTAATAATTATAACCTTAGTGGTTGGTTTTTTCTTAGGATGGGTTTTTACTCGTAATTCATCCAGCGAGGCCACCTCAGTAGCCTCGACAGAAAGCGATGAAGAGGTCATTTACACCTGCTCTATGCACCCAGAGATTCGCCAATCGGAACCTGGAGATTGCCCTTTATGCGGGATGGATTTAACGCCATTACAAAACGAGGGAGAAAGCACCTTGCCTCCTAATGCCCTTCGTATGTCTGAAACAGCCATGCAGCTGGCTCAGGTACAAACCCAAGAGGTAGGGTTCGGAGGTGAGGAGCGTGAGGTTGCCCTCTCGGGTAAAGTTACCTTGAATGAAGAACGAATATATTCGCAAGCTGTGCACATAGAAGGGCGTGTGGAGGACCTCGCAGTGAATTCTTTGGGGCAGTATGTTAAAAAAGGGCAGTTGGTGGCAAAAATATATTCTCCAGAACTTATTGCAGCTCAAAAAGAGCTGATTCAAGCTGCGGAACAATCCACATCTTTTCCACATCTTTTAGAAGCGGTGAAGCAGAAGCTTGCTCTTTGGAAGTTAACGCCTCAACAAATTGATGCTATTGTAGAGTCTAAGACCATCAAAGAGACAATGGAGGTGTATGCCGATCACAATGGTTATGTAGTTAGCAAGGAAGTTGAAAAAGGTGATTATTTACAGCAAGGGCAAAGTATATTTCAAATTGCTGATATGAGCCGGTTGTGGGTGGTTTTTGATGTCTTCGAAAAAGATGCGTTGGTAATACAGAGAGGCCAAAAGGTGCTATATAGCTTTGCCTCCTATCCGGGAAGAGAGTTTGAGGGTACTTTGGATATTATTGAACCAATCTTAAACCCCGACACTAGGACGTTAAGAGCAAGAATGGTAATTGCTAATTCCGATATGAAATGGCGACCAGAAATGCTTGTCAAAGGAAAGGTGATTCTCACAAACCTAGGTGGAGCTAAGGATCTAATGGTTCCAAAATCTGCAGTAATGTGGACAGGGAAGCATTCTGTGGTTTATGTTAAGCACACCTCTGACGGGCATATTGGATTTGAGATGAGACCGGTTGTTTTAGGAGACTCTTACGGTAAGAACTATTTGGTTTTAGAAGGCTTAGATGCCGGTGAAGAGGTGGTGGTGAACGGTACGTTTAGCGTGGACGCTGCAGCACAACTCGCCAATAGACCAAGTATGATGAACCATACGCATCCAGCCACTCAGCGTATAGAAATCCCCGAGCTGGATTTCTCGGGAGCGGATGGCGATGTACTGAAAGGCCTTATGAGAGATTATCTTACTTTAAAGGATCACCTTGCCAGTGATCAGTACGAAGAGTCGTTTAAGGTGTTTAGCAATCTACATGCAAAGATTGTAGATGCAAAGAGAGCTTCTATATCTTCGGCCTTAAAAGGTGCTTTCGAAGAATTGCTAGCGCTCAAAGGGTTGACTAGTTCGGATATTAAATCGGCAGCGGATATCGAGAAGCTAAGAACATCGTTTCAGCCACTCTCAAATTTCTTTATTGGTATAGTCGCTAAAAATGGGACTCTCGGTCAACGCCTATATGTTCAGCACTGCCCTATGGCTTTTGATGATCAAGGCGCAAATTGGATCAGTACGGAATCCGAAATTTTCAATCCTTATTTTGGGTCGGCCATGCTAAGGTGCGGGGAAGTTACTCAGACCTTAGATTAATTTAATTTGTTTACATTTATTGTTTAATAATAACTTTAATTTGATTTTTATGAAAAAGAATGTGTTTTTTAGCTTAGCGATTGCAGCTGCACTAGTGTCTTGTAATTCTGGAAGTGGAGATTCAGACCAAAGTGCAGATAGCGGTCAGCACGATACAGAGCATTTCAGCGAAAATGAAAATGCCCTTGAAACGGTTCAAATAGAAAAGTCGGATCAGATAAGCAATCTCCTGGATTCTTATTTTGTTACAAAAGATGCATTGAAAGATGACAATGCTGAAGGTGCTAAGGAAGGAATAGCGCAGTTTGTGGTAAACCTAGATGAAGCTAAAGCGGACAATGTGCCAGCTGATCTTCTAACGAGCCTTGAGTCTAATAGTGAGGCGATTCAGCAAGGAGATATTGCGGTCCAGCGGGAGCATTTTGAGAAGTTAAGTCATGATATGAAAGAACTCGTTTTATTAGTAGGAGCTGATCGTGACGTTTATCAGCAATACTGTCCTATGTATAAAAATGACGAAGGAGGCATGTGGCTCAGCCAGCATGAAGATTTACTAAATCCTCTATTTGGTTCACAGATGTTGAAATGTGGGTTTAATCAAGAAAAACTAGCAGTGCAGTAATTTTATAAAGCATTTGATTTATAATCTTTAGGGTGGCAAGGTAGCATGGTCTATTCTTCCACCCTATTTTTGTGGTTTGGTTTATTAGATTGTAGTGCTAGAGAGTCTTATGTGTAAATTCTGCCGGAAGTAGCCAAAGAAAAATATTTGCTTTGCATGGTGGGGCTTGTATCCACCTGTTTGTAAAAGGGAGGATTAGACTCTCCACGGATACAAACCTAACCTATGCTCTTTTGGCAGGTAGGTTTTTCGATTTTTAATAGCCTTGCAGGCTTAACGCGAATGGAAGAAAGTTTTAAGGATAGCTGGGTAAAGGTCATTCTTCCGTGCTTGAGGCGGCAGGTCGAGACACAATAACCTTATCTATCCTGTTTAAATCCATGTGAAAGATTTCAAATTTTAAAATTCCAAATTCGATGACTTCACCTTTTTTAGGAACCCTACCGAATAATGCGAACACCAAACCTCCTAAAGTGGTTGTGTTACGGAATTGAAATTCTTGCTCTTCGGTTAGTGGCATTTTAAGTTCCATGAAAAAATCGACTAATTGATAGCGACCGTCTACAATCAAAGAACCGTCTTCTCTTGGAATGATGCGTGGACTTTGATTATCTTTTTCTTCTCCTGTCACGGGGCCCATAAGATTTGAAACTATATCTTTTAAGGTGACAATTCCTTGAGGTGTACCGTATTCATCAACGACTACCCCTAGTTGTACTTTGGATTCTTTAATTTCGTCCAAAGCCTGATAAATTGAAGCGTTTTCGTTTACAAAAGGTGCCCATAAGCACAGCTTTTTTAGGTTGAGAGGTTCTCTTTTGACTATTTTGCTGAGTAGTGTTTTCGTCTTTACAACGCCGATAATGTTGTCAAATGTATCTTGATAGACGGGGAACTCTGTATGGTCGTTTTCAAGAACATAGTTTTCTATTTCCTCCAGGTCCATTTCTACATCTAAGGCATCCACATCGCTTCTGTGTTTCATCAGGTTGATAGCCCTTTTATCGCCCAAATATAAGAGCCTATCCATCATGTCGTACTCGTAATCTTCGATAACCCCACTGCTTACGCCCTCATCCATTAAGGCTTTGATTTCTTCTTCAGTAATATCTCGTTTACTGCTTTTAATTCCTATTAGACTTAATACGCCACTTGTTGATTTATCAAGAATCCATACAAACGGTTTAAATATTTTACTCAAAACCTGAATTGGTTTTGCGACCATCAAAGCATAGCGCTCAGGTATGGATAATCCTATCCTTTTGGGCAGGAGCTCTCCTAGAATGAGGTTTAAATAAGTGATGCACAACACCACAATGATGACACTCATGTGCCAGCTAAAAGGAGCTAAAAATGCTGATTTGGCTAGGACACTACTTAAGCTTTGGGTTAGTTCACCACTACTGAAAATACCAATTAATATACCAATCAGGGTGATTCCTATTTGTACTGTGGATAGAAATTGGTTAGGGTGATCCTTTAAGTCAAGTAAAAGGTTGTAGGATTTCTTCGCTTTGTTTGGTTTTGAGGACAATAATGATCTATTGCTTGAAACAATTGCTATTTCGGATGCGGATAAAAATCCATTGATTAAAATTAAAATGAATATTATTATTATTTCTGAAATCATAATCCTTATTAACAGTTGAAATTCATTAAAGCTGCTATGGTTTAATAAATATGGTCAAAGATACTGGATTTAAAATAAGGAAATTGTAAATATATGTGCAAACGATTGATTTAAAAGAAAATTTTTTCTTTTAAAGGGTATTGTTCATATTGCATAAACTTAATTTTCAAATAGATAATTTTGATGTCTGAACCCATAAAACACATAATAGAAAAGTTTGATGTCCAAGACGCAAATTGGTTAGCTGAACCGTTTGGAAGTGGGCACATTAACGACACATATAAGGTATACTGTTCTAGTGAACCCCAGATTTCCTATCTTTTACAAAGAGTCAATCATCATGTATTTAAAGATGTTGAAGGCCTTATGAGTAACCTTCAAATCGTATTGAAGCATTTGAAAGGTAAATATAGGGAGCGCGGAGAGGTCGATGTGGATAAAAAAACCTTGACGTTAATTCCTACAAAAGATGGGCAAACCTTCGTAAGAGACTTGGATGGTAATTATTGGAGAATGTTTATTCTTTTAGAGAATACTAGATCTTACGATATCGTTGAGAACCCAGAGCAGGCATTTGCAGGTGGGCAAGCTTTTGGAGAATTTCAGGCTATGCTAGCTGATTTAGACGTAGAGGAGCTGATTGAGATCCTTCCGAATTTTCATAACATAGATTTCAGATTATCAAATTTTCATAACGCTATAAAGAAGAATAGCCATAATCGAGTAGATGCGGTAAAAGATTTAATAGACTATATCGAAGTTAGGCAGGAGAAAATGCGGAGGGTTTTATCCATGGGAGAAAAAGGGTTAATCCCTACTCGAATAACGCATAATGATACCAAGTTTAATAATGTTCTTTTAGATCAAGATGACCAAGTGCAATGCGTTATAGATCTAGACACCGTAATGCCCGGTTTTGTTGCTTACGACTTTGGCGACGCCATTCGAACTATCATTAATAAGGCTGCTGAAGATGAACCCAATGAAGATAATATACAATTAAATATTCCTCTATTTGATGCTTATGCTAAAGGATATTTAAGTAAAGCCGAACACTTCTTAAGTGCCGATGAGATCGAATCGCTCATGTATGGCGTGCTACTATTGCCATATATGCAAGCTGTCCGGTTTCTAACGGATTATCTCGAAGGGGACCACTATTATAAGGTACAGTATGAAGATCATAACTTAGTTCGTACCAAGGCGCAATTGAAGCTAGTTAAAGAATTAGAAGCCAACGAAGAGGAGCTGACTAGGTTACTTTATGCGCATGTTGGTAAGAATACGACAGAAGTTTAGGATTATAGAGGCCTTCGATTCAGTCTATGGAGAAGATTGATCTTGTTGTGTTAATGTAAAAGAGCGTGTCCATTTGGCACGCTCTTTTACTTACTTACTTTAATTAAACTTGGATGGATTAATCCATTTGCGCTATGAAGACCCCTTGTTGGTCTATTAGCTCTTTTTTCTCAATGATTTCTTTTAAAGATATTTGACCAATAATATAATTGAAATCTTTACTAGAATACCTCTCTTCGATGTTATCAAAGTTTACTTTTTCTAATAAACTTTCATCGCTAAACCTCAAGTATACCCGAAGTTGGTAATCGGTGGTGTACTCTACCGGTTTATCCACTAAGTGTTTTTTATACTCGTATTTATAGCCGTATCGAAGTGCAGTGATGTCTGATAAGACAGCTGATCCCGTAGGGTGTCCGCCGGCACCTTTTCCGTAGAAAAATTGCTCATCTGCGAAAGCTGCCCTAACTAGTACTCCATTGTTCTCGTTTTCAACAGCATAAAGTATACTTTCTTTAGGGACAAACTTGGGGAGTACATATAAAACTATTTGGTTGCCATCTACCTCTTTGGCTAGGGGTAGAAGCTTAATTTTAAGGTTCTTCTCCTTTGCAAACTTTACATCTGCATCTCCCAGCTTATCGATACCTATATTTAATATTTTATCGGGATTGACGTATAGCCCGTAAGCATGGTATGCAACAATGGCCAATTTAAATTTGGGATCGTAGCCCCCTACGTCTAAAGTAGGATCTGTTTCTGCAAAACCATAGTCTTGAGCTTGTTTTAAAGCGTCGTCGTAACTTTGTCCTTCGTTAAATACTTTAGAGAGTATATAGTTGGAAGATCCGTTAAATATTCCTGATACTGAATGCAATAATTCATTATCGTAATATTCTTCGAGATTTCTGATGATTGGTATACTTCCACATACAGACCCTTCATAAAGTAAGGACGAGCCAGTCTCATGTTGAATGTTAACTAAGCTTTCTAGGTTGTTTGCAAGCATTTTCTTGTTTGCTGAAACAACGTTTTTTCCCGCCTTTAACGCTTTGACTGTAATGTCGTATGCTGCATCTGCATCGTCAATTAGCTCCACCACCGTATTTATTTCTGGGTCTTGGAGTACCGCGTTAGCATCAGTTGTAAATAAGCTGGAAGGTAAGGACCGTTTTTTGTCTTGATTTTTAATAACGAATTTTTTGATTTCAAGATTGAGGTCCTTGGTTTTTATGATGTCGTAAAGTCCTTGTCCGACTACGCCAAAACCAAACATACCTATGACTAGTTTATTACTCATGAATTTTCTTTGTTTTATAATTGTATGGCTCACTGGAGTGAGCCTATACGAATTTTCAAATTAATTGGATTTACCACTTCCTTTAAAGGGAGTGTGGTGGTTATTTTATTTTAGCAAAAGCTTGTTCTAAGTCGGATTTAATGTCGTCAACGTGTTCGATTCCTACCGATAAACGTAAAAGACCTTCATAAGCACCCGCTGCGTCTTTTGCTTCACTACTCAGTTGTTGGTGGGTGGTAGCCGCAGGGTGTATAATAAGGGTTTTCGTGTCTCCCACATTGGCAACATGGCTGACCAACTCCAAGGCGTCGATAAATTGATTCGCTTTTTCTGCACCTCCTTTTATGATGAAGGAAAGGACACTTCCGTATCCATTTCTAAGGTATTTATGTGCTAATGTATGATGCGGGGAGCTCTTTAAGCCCGGGTAATTCACCTGCTCGACTTGAGGATGAGTTTCTAACCATTTTGCAACTTCTAATGCGTTGTCTACATGTCTTTGAACTCTTAAGGATAGAGTTTCAAGTCCTTGGTTTAGTAGAAATGAGTTGAATGGTGCTAGTGCTGGTCCAAAGTCGCGGAGACCTTCAACACGTGCGCGAATAATGAATTGAATATTTCCTAGCTCGCTATTTACTCCAAAAACATCTGAGAAAACTAGTCCGTGATAACCTTCTGAAGGCTCACTAAATTGCTTGAACTTACCGTTACCCCAATTGTAGTTTCCTGCATCTACTATAACCCCTCCAATACTACTTCCGTGACCACCAATCCACTTTGTTGCAGATTGAACGACGATATCTGCGCCGTGTTCTATAGGCCTGAATAGGTATCCTGCTGCCCCGAAAGTGTTATCAACTATTAAAGGCAGATCGTGTTTTTTCGCAATAGAAGCGATTTGTTCGAAATCTGGAATATTAAAGCTTGGGTTGCCGATTGTTTCCAGGTAAATAGCTTTCGTATTTTCGTCAATCAGTCCTTCTATAATTTCTGGGTCGCTATGTTTTGCTAAACGCGCCTCTATACCCAGCCTTTTGAAGGACACCATAAACTGGTTGTAGGTGCCTCCATATAGATCCGATCCCGAGACAAAGTTATCGCCACTCTCTAAAATATTCGTGAGCGCTATAAATTGCGCAGCTTGGCCTGAGGATACTGCCAATGCAGCAACACCACCTTCTAAAGCAGCAATGCGCTTTTCGAATGCATCGGTTGTAGGATTCATGATCCGGGTGTATATATTTCCGAATTCTTTTAAAGCGAATAAGTTAGCACCATGCTCTGCGTTATTAAATACAAACGATGAGGTTTGGTATATAGGTAAAGCTCTTGAGCCGGTTGTAGGATCTGGTTCTTGACCAGCATGAACCTGTAGTGTTTCGAATTTGTAATTGTTAGTTGACATATCTTATTTGTAAAAATGGGTGTTGTTTTAATTATTTAAGCATGTACTTGTCTGCCTGTCTTTCAGATAGCTAGGTCGTTTAGTCACTGCGAATAGATCGA
>Ga0079226_10002750_pt1 | contig 13566 bp, 10 predicted proteins | sample Poulit2014_FD_76345 | JGI IMG/M metagenome (GOLD analysis project Ga0079226, IMG submission 76345) | Agricultural soil microbial communities from Georgia to study Nitrogen management - Poultry litter 2014 | ecosystem: Environmental > Terrestrial > Soil > Agricultural land | place: USA: Georgia... | reverse complement strand
CATTGTATGGTAACCAACCGTTATCGCTCTTTGGAAATCATTTACTTTTGGCCAATGATCATCTCCCAAGTAACCACACTGGACATGGACAATAGGTTCATTAAAAGTAGTCCAATATTTTACAATATCCCCAAATTGTTCAAACGCAACATTTGCATAATAAGCAAAGTGTTTAATTGAATCTCTATTTTCCCAGCCCCCTTTTTCCATCAACCACCAAGGCATATCAAAATGAAATAAATTAGCTACAGGCTCAATTCCCTTTTCTTTCATTTTGGTAAAGTAGTCTCGATAAAATGTAACAGCTTCTTGGTTAAGAGTCTTTCCATCTGGTAATAATCGAGTCCAAGAAATAGAAGTACGGAAAGAATTTAGGTTCATATTTGCCATCAGCTGGGTATCTTCTGCATAATGTGTGTAAGCATTAGTAGTATACTTAGGACCTATTTCATCATGGAAATTTTCAGGTTCTTTCTCAAACCACTTGTCCCATGTACTAGGTGATTTGCCCTCTGTATATTGTGCACCTTCTGATTGTGGTGCTGACGTAGCAGCACCCCACCAGAAATCTTTAGGAAACTTAGTATTCATTCATTACTCCTTTAATTGATATCCAAAGTAGTCTAGCATTAATTCACAAAATAACATATTTGGCCATGAGAACCATTCACGAGTGTATTGTGTACTATCATCCTTATCGAAACCTTCATGCATAGAGCCAGTTTCACCATCCGTTGCAACCATTAAATCTAAGATTCGCTTCTTTTCTTCTTTATCGGGATGAGTTAATCCTTCCATTGCTAAACTAATATGCCATACGTAATTCTCTGGTGTATGAGGACTTCCGATACCCGATGCTTCTGTCCCGCTATAATAGTATGGATTTTCATGGCTGAGTATTGTTTCCCGTGTTCTTTGATATAGATCATCTTCAAAATCACAGAAGCCTAAATACGGAGCGGCTAATAAACTTGGCACATTTGCATCATCCATAATGATATGATTCCCCAAACCATCCACTTCATAAGCATAAACATCTTCATCATGGTCATTTTTTACAATTGCATATTCTTTAATTCCTTTTTCAATCTCTTCACGTAATTTTTTCGCACGGTTTACCTTATCTTCATTCGGTATAATCTCTGTAAATATCTCTTCAAGATAGCCTAAAACAACCACAGCAAACATATTTCCTGGAACAAAATAGTGATATTCATTCGCATCATCACTTGGTCTAAAAGCTGACCATGTCATGCCTGTGTAAGCTGTATCTGTACCGAGACCATCATTTTCTAGTGTATCTTCTTTACGCCATGTATCCCTTTCGAAACGATAAGGAGAATTTTCATGATTCTGTTCTACTTCCCACAGATTTAAGATGTCATCTACTGCTGTTACGAAAGTATCGTTAAAATGAGAGGTATCTCCAGTATTTTTGTAATACAAATAACTTAATTGTAACGGATAGGCTAGAGAGTCAATTTCATATTTCCGTTCCCATACGATTGGTTGCATTTCTGTATGATCTGTCTGATGCCCCGCATTATTCGCCTCTTCATTGAAAGCATTGGCATAGGGATCAATATGGATCATTTGAAAATGTCTTTCGATTAAGCCTTTAATTAAGCTTTTAATTTCATCGCTTTCATTCGCTAAAAATAAATATGGTCGGATCTGTGCTGTTGAATCTCGTAACCACATCGCTGGAATATCTCCAGTCAATACATAAGTCGTGGCATCATCTTGTAATTTAACTGTATTTTCTAGAGTATCCAGAAAATTTTTATTGAATATTTCCAGCCACTCAGGATGTTCAGCTGCCACCTCGTTAATTTTATTAATAAATTCTTGAGTAGATTGAATCATCTTCTTTTTCATAATCATTATCCCTTCATTTCAAAATAAAATAGCTCGGATATTTTTCTTCACAGAAAACTACACGAGCTATTTTTTTACATATCCTACAACAACTTATTCGTCAGCTTCTGCCCAGCGATCATATGCACTTTGATGTGCTGAAATATAATCTTCTAAATTCATATTTTCAATTGTTGAAACATATTCTTCCCAATTTTTATCATTTAATTCCTTCTGACCAGTAATAAATTCAGCTTCAGAATTGCGAACGTATGTTTCTAGATCAACTTCAATATCTTTTACAATATCTTGTTCTTCATCCGTCAAATAAACTTGTGGAAAAGCAATTTCACCATTTTTATTTATCTTTTCTTCTGTTTCCTTTGCTATAAAATCCTCAAAAGGATTTTCTTCAGCACCAATCTCAATTAATGCTTCATACTCGCCATTTAAAGGAGTTGTAATCCCATAATCAGGAGTAATTTCTCCTCTATATTCTTCCCGTTCACTTTCGGCTAAGTCTGGATTATATTCTCTTTTTCCGTTTTCTTCATCTACCCAATCCCATAGATAACCCGCTGGTCCTTTATTAATAAAGTCCACACCTTCTGGAGAGTAGAAATAATCTACCCATCTCATAGCAGCAGCTGGGTTTGGATTATCCTTTGTAATTGCAAAAGCCCCTCTTGTTAGTCCATCTGACATTGGGAATAATGGTTCTTTTGAATATTCACTAGTCATAGGACCCATAATTGGATTCTTCATTGCTTCTTCTTCTGTTTGACCGGTAGTAAAGAATGAGAACCAATCAGGGAACATTCCTAAGCGATTATCTTCTCCCTTAGCTTTCTTTTGCTCATCCGCTTGAGAGAATACTTCAGAATCTAATAATTCTTCTTCATACAATTTATTCATGAATTCTAAATATCCTCGATAATTATCTGTAACAGGTGCATAACGAACCACACCATCTACTTCTTCAATTCCCCATTCTTTAATACCAAAAGCAGAAAGTAACCATGGTCTAGTACTATCCATTGATACATCTGTTAGTGGTATTTCATCAGCAATACCATTTCCATTTGGATCCTCGTCTCTAAAACGGACAAGCATATCATACAATTCATCTGTTGTTGAAGGAACTTCATCAATTCCTAAGTTTTCCATCCACTCTCCATTAATCCATACCGGTCCTCTTATCCAAGTAGCTGAAGCTCCACCATTAATTCTTGGAAGTGCGTATATATTTCCATCTGTTGTAGTAATTGATTTTTCAATATTTGGATTTTCTTCCATTAAAGCTTTAAAATTTGGTGCATACTCATCAATTAAATCATTTAATGGTAATAAAAGGCCTTGTTGACCATATTCTGATTCCATTGCAGCAGTAAAGTCATCTGATCCTGGGCCAAAAATAATATCTGGTAAATCACCACTCGCAAAAGCTAAGTTAAAGTTTGTACTAAAATCACTTATTGGTGGTGTAGTATAATCTAATTGAATATTTGTCATTTTTTCATACTCTTGCAGAGTTGGCATATCTTCCCACTCAGCAATACCTGTACCTGGAGCCATTAAAGACATCTCAATTGGCTCTTCCACGATAGGAAAACCTTCTTTTGACACATCTTCTGCCCCTTTATTAATTGCATCATCCGTATCTACAGCACCGCCCCCACCACATGCTGTCAATAATAAAGTGCTTGATAAAATAACACCTTTTAGCAATTTATTCATCTTCTTTTGCATCAATACTTTCCTCCTATTTTTATTTAAATTTTTACCCTTTAATAGAACCTATCATAACGCCTTTCACAAAATATTTTTGTAAAAATGGATATACTAATATGATAGGTAGTGTTGCTACAATCATTACACTATATTTAATAATAGCGCTTAAATTTTGTTGTCGATTGATAAATTTTGCTGTAGCTTCTGACATAGACCCACTTGGGTTAGATGACAAATCTTGTAAAACTAAAATTTCACGAAGAATCATCTGCAATGGATATTTTCGACGATCATCAATATAAATTAACGCATCAAAGTACTGATTCCAATGTCCCACACCATAAAACAATGCCATAACCGCTATAATCGGCTTAGATATAGGTAAAACTACCGATGTAAAAATTCTGAAATCAGAAGCTCCATCAATCAATGCTGCTTCAATCAATTCATCTGGTATTGTTGATTGAAAAAATGTTCGAGAAACTATTATATTATAAACAGATGCAGCTCCAGGTAGGATTAATGCCCACATGGTATTATTTAACCCTAAATTATTAACTAGTATATACATTGGAATTAATCCGCCAGAGACAAACATTGTAATAACCATCATTTTTGTAAAGAATCCTTTTAAAGGAAAATTGTCACGAGACAGTACATATCCAGCTGGTATCGTAACTAATAAATTTACTGTAGTACCTACTGCTGTATATATAATCGTGTTTAGGTATCCCCGCCATATTCCTTGATTTTGGATAATCGTTTTATATCCATCAAAAGTTACTCCTTTAGGTAAAAGCCACATTGCTCCTGAGTTAACTGCACTTGGTTCACTTAAAGATGCACTGATAATATAGATTAATGGATAAGACACTATTAGAAACGCAATAATTAAAAGCATATAGACTATTCCTAAAAATATTTTATCCGACTTAGATTCTTTTATAACTGAACTTTCAGTAATTGTAGACTGTGCCATTCATATTCTCCTTTCTATTTACTTACCATAATGAAACTTCACTAAGTTTTCTAGAAATTTTATTGACTCCTAACAATAATACTGCATTTATTACTGAATTAAATAGACCAATTGCAGCCGCATAACTATAATGTGCATCTAATAATCCTTGCTGATAAGTAAAAGTAGATATTATATTTGATGAAGGCATATTTAGAGGATTTTGCATTAACAATACTTTTTCATGTCCAAGAGACATAATGCCTCCAAAATTCATAATTAATAAAATTACCATTGTTGGTATTAAAGTTGGTAAATTAACATATATTAATCTTTGCCATCTAGATGCTCCATCAATTGTTGCCGCTTCATGTAATTGTGGGTCTACTCCAGAGAGAGCTGCCATATAAATAACAGAATTCCATCCTGTACTTTGCCATACATCCGAAAGCACATAAATAGTTTTAAACCATTTTGGGCTTTCCATAAAAGCAATTGGTTTAAAGCCTAAAGCCTTAATGGCATGATTGATAATACCAGTTTGTGGTGACAAGAATGCAATAATCATCCCTACAATAACAACTACTGATATAAAGTGTGGAGCGTAAGTAACAGTTTGCACTATTTTTTTAAATCTTCCGTCTTTAATCTCATTTAATGCTAAAGCTAGAATTATTGGCAATGGAAATCCTACTAATAATGAATAGACACTAATTCCAAGCGTATTTTTCAGTAATGTTCCAAAATAATAGGAATTAAAAAATCTAGTGAAATGTTTTACCCCCACCCACGGGCTTCCCCAAATACCGAGCGAAGGCATGTAATCTTTAAACGCAATCTGCACTCCGTACATCGGCCCATAATGAAAAATTAAGAAGTAAAGAAAAGCTGGAAGAATTAAAACATAGAGTTGCCAACTTGCTAGAAATTTTTGAAATTTACCTTCCCAATCTGTCTTCATATCTTTTTTCATATCTTTCTCTTCTAATGCAGCGCCTGCTTCAACCATCCCAACATTTTTTACCATATTAGAATTTTCTTCATTTTGTTTTTTCATACACTATTACTACTCCTTTCACAATTTAAAAAAGTTTTGTTCAAACTTCTCTTATTACTAACAAAACAAATAATACGTTTACATTAATTTAATAAATAGAAATAAATTTTATAGTTCGTTGAACTTTTTAATCCATTTTAATTAAGAAGTTAGAAAAGCAACCTCTTGTAACCACTTTCATTATATGTATATAGTCCCATTTACACAATATGTGTTATTTTCATATTTTTTTATTGAAACACTAATACTAAAGCTTTTCCAAAGATAGAATGTGTTACACATATGTTTTATATTTCTTAAAATACCGAAATTTGAATGTTTCTTGTATAAAAAAGAGGCTGGGATAAAAGTAAAATTTCAAAATGTATTGTTCCACTTTGATATAATTTAAACAAATAAAAAGAAACGCATTCCCCACTAAAGTGCAAATTACACTCTAGTTATGGGAATGCGTTTTTGATTGAGACCTTTTGTCCCGATCTCTAAAATTTTATATTTATTTTTTATATTGTTTTCGATATTTGCCGGGTGTAACATTATTTTCTTCTCTAAATTTTCTTGTAAAATTTGAAACGTCATAATAACCAATTTCTTTAACTAAATCTTTAATTGGTCTATTTGTATTAATCAACATTTCTTTAAATTTAGCCATTCTCAGATTCTGAATAATATTTGAAAATGACTCTCCTGTTTCTTCTTTCATTAATTTACTTGCATAAGAGATTGAAACATTATTATTTGAAGCAATTTGTTCTAAAGAAATTTCTGGTGATTGATAATTATCATAAATATAATTCACAACATTTTGCTCTATCTCGATGTTTTCTATCTGTTGTTCTTTTAGTACATATTCATTAATTTCTATAATTAAGTTTGTTAAAACCTCTTTAATTGTGACTAAGTCTGTAAAGCTTGTAAGCTCTTGTATAGATAGAGATTCTTCATCTAAGTTTTCTAAATTATAAGCGATAGCCATTTTCAGAATTTTGTTAAAGATATAAGAAACAATTAATTGAGTACTAATTTCATTCTGATTATATTCAGATATATCTTCAAATAAGAGATCTAACGTTTCGAGTGCCGTTTGTTCATTTCCTTTTTCTAAACTTTGAATTAGGACTGACATCTTAGTTTCTGGATACCTAATGATTCGATCAGAAAATTTTTCCGCATCTTGATGAGCGACTTCTTTAAAAAAAATTATATGTGGAGAGTTTCCATTATAAGGTTGTCCAACTTTTAAAGCATGATTTGCTTCAATATAGGAAGTTTGAATTTTATCCAAAGATGTATATGCATCTCCAATAGCTATTTTATATACGTTTTCCTGTAGTAATTCTACTCTTTCGATTGTATCAGTTAAAACACGGATAATTTTATCCCATTGTTTATCCTTATCTTGCTTGTGATTTACAATAACTAATATTTGACTATTGTTTAAGTAAGGTATGGTAGCTTCTAAGACAAATTCATCTGTTTCTAGATTGGTCAGATTCTGTACAATACTTTCTAAGTCAAAAATATTTTCTGTTTCTATTGACTCTTCATCAAAATCAACAATCAGCAAACTAAATAAAGGATAAGGAAATGAAACATTAATTTCTTTCAATTCATTGGATAATGCTTTACTATTGTTATGATTTTTCCCTTCAATTAAATTTAACAGTGTCGTATTTCGAATGATTGGTGCTTGTTCATCCATCAATTGATTCAACAATTTATGTTCAGACTGAGTTTTGGTTATATTATATTTAATGTAAGACCACTCATTACTCACATTCATTGCCGTATTCTCTGTGAAGCTCTTCAACACACTGCGAATAGGATTATAATTTTTCATAGAAAAATATATTGAAATTATAAATCCTAATATTGTAATAACAACAATTCCTATACCAAAAAAGAATAATACTCTATAAAAGGGTTGGTATAATTGTGCGGTCTCAATAAACGTTACAAACTTCCACCCGGAAAGTTGGCTAGTATTACTTGCTAAGGTATAATTTAAATATTTACTTTGGCCTTCATTTTCTTTTATTGTTTTAGAGATTCCATTTAGAAAATCAGGTTTCACTAAAGGTTCAATATTCCCCTGTACAAGGACTAATTCATTATTGTAGTCTAATATAAAATTTGTTCTTTTATCACTTCCACTTTCAATAGCTTTTAAAGAAGACATGATCGGATCCATATTTACAACAAAAATCAAGGTTCCAAATTCTAAATGAGGTTTGGATAAGGGCATTGTGTAGTAGATGACTTTTTTATCAAAGTCTGTTACAACGTACTTATCCAATGTATAACTTGTAACCATTTCGGTTGGTTTTTTAATTTGATCTAGAAAGTCTTCTCTTTCAACAATATCAAAATTGTGGTCATTGCTTAACAAACCTTCAGTAGACATTATTCCTTTAGATGAGATAATTTGATCTTTTTTATTTAAATATAAATAGATACCGTTTGTAGAACGTGTGGAATTTGCATGAAATCGTAAGAGTTCAATTTGTTCGGTAAAATCTTTCTCCTGACTTAACGTATGAGGTGAAAATTGATTTGAATAATTAATTTGATTTCCTACAGTATTCATTTCAAATATCTGTTCATCAAACTGTAAACTCACTTGTTCAAGCGCGTTTGAGTTTGTGGTAGAAACTTCTTCTTGCATGGATTGTATATAAACAGCATTTATAACGACTAAAAAAACGATTAATGGGACAAAAAAGACGAATAAATAAGAAGCTAAATACTGTTTAAAAAGAGAAGTTCTCGGTATTTTACTTAATTTCATTTAAACACCTCATTAAAAAATATTTATTCATTATTTAATTCTTTTCTTTGCTCCTCAGCCTGCTTCAATCCTGTGTAAGTGAACCAAACAACCGGAATTAAGAAGAGTGGTATACCAAAAAACAAAAATAAGAAGATGAAATTATACATTAAAGAGCTCACTAGAATTATCCCTATAAGTGTTGCTATTGTATATATAGGAACAGATAATGAGACAAAAAAAGCTTGCTTCAAAATATCTTTGAACGAAAAGTCGTAGCGTACAATAATTATTAAGCTATATACACACACTATCAAAGTAAGAAGTGTGAGTAATAATAGAAAAGTATGTAAAATAATAGACTGAATATAAACAATCGATACTCGTAAATCAATATACAGTAACCCGAAAATTAAAACATATAAGTAGCCTATTTGGTTTGCTTGTTTAAAGTTTAAATCGTAACCTTCTTTAAACTCTTGAATAATTGACAGACTCTTATGTCCTTCCACCAATTTATAATAAATGTTAACTATTGAAATAGTTGCAGGAAATACTCCTAAAAATATAAAGCCTTTTAAACTATAAAAAATCCATAACACTTGCAATAAAAATAGATCATAGATAATTTGTCCTGTTTTAATTATAAAGTTTATAAAGCGGTTATCTTCTTTATTATTTTTCGACATTAAAAAATCTCCTTTTATAAAAAATATTGTCACTTGACTTCAGGATTAGAATCATACTTTCTTTAGTATAACAAAAATAAAATAGTATCTAGATAATATTTTATTTACTTTAATCTAAGTAAAATATATCTGTCATGATGGTTTCTTCAATCATCCACATACCTTTTACTTTTATCATCGTATGATTAGCCTCAGCAATATGATTTCTATAAGCAGGAGCGTCGTCTGCCGAATCCAACACAATAGTTTGTTGTTCTACACGCAAAAGCATAATATCACTTTCTTTTTCTAATACTTCTACACTCAAAATAGTATGCTCTAAATCATATTCTTCAAAAAAAGAAGCTAATTCTTTTTCTGTTTCTTCTCTAGCATCAGGGACTATGGTAGATAAATATCCATTCATATCCTTATTTTCTGCATATTTTAGATTTTTTTCAATCACTTTGACAGCCTCTTTTATATCTTGATCTATTTCATAGTCACCTTCAATTGAATATTCTACCGTATTAGGATCTTGATAACTTGGAACCTGATGACACGCTGATAAGAATAAAATAGGAGCTAATAGTATTAATATTAATTTTCTCATTTTATATCTCTTTTCTTATTTCAAAATAATTCTACACAAGAGTCATTCCATGTAAAGGAAACTAATATTTAGAATTAAAAACCCACATATACTATTTTATAGAATATGTGAGCTTTTTCTATATAAAAATATTATATTTTTTAAGCATGTACAGCTTCTGACTTTAATTTTTTGACTTTGATAATTGCCTTTTCAGTATCTTTGTCAAAGAAACGCGCCTTATTCATATTCAGAGCAACCTCAATTTTTGTACCTGTTTGGTGATGGTCTCTCGCATCCACTACTGCTGTAAACTCTGTTCCATTAGAGTTTAAATGTAAAATTGAATCTGCTCCTGTTAATTCCGCCACGTCAATATTTGCATTAATCACGGTATGCGGACTAGCCTCTAATGCGATTTGTTCAGCTTGTATATCCTCTGGGCGAATACCAAAGATTATCTCTTTCCCGTTATATCCATTATCATCTAATAATCGTTTATCAGGCTCAATTACTGGTAGGTCAATTCCTTTACCATTACTTATTCTTCCGTTTTCATAATGAACATCATAAAAATTCATTGATGGAGAACCGATAAAACTAGCAACAAAAACATCATTTGGATGATTGTAAACATCAAAAGGTGAACCTACTTGGTGAATCTTACCTTCGTTCATAATGACTATTCTTGTAGCCAAAGTCATTGCTTCTGTTTGATCATGAGTCACATAAATTGTTGTTGTTTCTAAACGATTATGAAGTTGCCCAATCTCTGTCCTCATATGTACACGAAGTTTTGCATCAAGGTTTGATAGTGGCTCATCCATTAAGAAAACGTTGGCTTCACGTACTGTTGCACGCCCTAAAGCCACTCTCTGTCTTTGTCCACCAGATAAAGCAGCAGGTTTACGATCCAATAAATCCGTCAACCCTAACATTTCTGCCGCTTCATTTACTCTTTTTTCTATTACTTCTTTATCCATTTTACGTAATTTCAACCCAAAAGCCATATTATCAAATACCGTCATATGGGGGTACAACGCATAGTTTTGGAAAACCATCGCAATATCGCGATCCTTAGGAGCAACATTATTGACCACCTTACCGTCAATTTTTAATTCTCCTTCAGTAATCTCCTCCAAACCTGCAATCATTCGTAAAGTAGTTGACTTTCCACAACCTGAAGGTCCAACTAATACTAAAAACTCTCCATCTTCAACATCTATATCGAAATTTTTTACCGAATAATCATCTGCATTTTCATATTTCTTATACATATTGTTAAACTGTATTTTTGCCATTTTATGGTCTCCTTTTCCGTTAATAGTAAACGATTGAATTTTTATATATAAAAATATAGTCGACAGCCATTACAGTAAACTAATTTTAAATAAATGCGGTTACAAATGGATTAAAATTTTTATTCATAACTGTAGTCCCTTATTATTTTTATATTTCATATTATATTAAGATTGGTAATTTATTTGCTTTTTCTATTTATTATAATATGTCAATTACAAGAAAAATCAGGAACGTTTCCTGTAACCACTTACATTATATAGTTCACACTCGCTCTTCTCAATATGTTATATTTTTATGACCTAACTACTTATAAACGTTGTTTTAATCATCTTTATATTTAATAAATATGTATTTATTGTTTATTTTTCTCTTCTTTATTATTTAATCAAAAAGGTTTATTATTAAATATATATGATTCGTTATAGACTATGATATATTCAATATAATCGATTTTTAACAAAAGAAAGGAAATTAGAATGATATTATTAACATTTGATATTGGTGGAACTTTTGTGAAATATAGTCGTTGGAATAATGGCTTAGCAGGTGGAACAAACAAATTTAAAACACCTCAAACTTATAATGAATTAAAAGAAAAAATGCAAAATGTATTAGATGTTTTTGAAGAAAAGTTTGATGGGATAGCTATCAGTGCTCCAGGAGTCTACAATCCAGAAACTAGGGAAATTGGTGGAATTAGTGCTGTACCTTATATCCATGATTTTCCTATTGTTGATGATTTAGAAAAAACTTTTAATTTACCTGTTTCAATTGAAAATGATGCAAATTGTGCTGGTCTATGTGAAAAGAATATAGGTGTTGCTCAAAATTATGATAATGTCGCTTGTCTTGTGCTTGGTACAGGTGTAGGGGGATCCCTATTTTTAAATGGCTCTTTATATAGAGGAAGTGCAAATCGTGGTGGAGAATTTGGGCTCACTAAAAATAAGACTTCTAATATTCTAAGCCAGTCAGGTACAATTGTTAAAGTAACAGATAAATATAAAGCAATTACCGATATTACACTAAGCGGTGAAGAAATTTACAAGTTATATAGTGAAGGGGACCAACTTGCAACAGAATTAATTAATAATATGTATGATGACCTTGCATTATTTATCTATAATTTACAAGTAACCCTTGATTTAGAACTAGTCGTAATTGGTGGAGGAGTTTCTGCACAAGAAGGTTTTGCAGACGCTCTAAAAATACGTGTTCAAGATTTATTAGAAAAAGAAGGTGTTGCTGATTTTATGGTTGAAATAAAATCAAGTCAATATAAAAACGATGCGAACTTAATCGGAGCAGCGACTGCTTTTGAACTGGAACATCAATAATTTTTTTAATTTGATCTATAATTATGTATTTATTGCTAGAATTAATTTTGGAAAATTTGCCACATTGAAATAGCTTACAATTACTGACATACTAAGAAAAAGACAAGAAAAGGATGACATAGATATGTTAGGAGCTATTGAAGCGGGTGGAACAAAGTTTGTTTGTGCTGTGAGTGATGATGATTTAAACATTATAGAAAAAATCACAATTCCTACCACCACGCCAGAAGAAACTTTTGCAGAAGTATTTAAATTATTTGATCGCTATAAGCTAAAAAGTATCGGAGTTGGATCATTCGGCCCAATAGATATCGATAAAAATTCATCAACCTATGGATACATTACTTCTACTCCTAAAACATTATGGAGAAATGTTAATTTTGTTGAAATATTTAAAGAAAGATATCAAATTCCAATTGGATGGAATACCGATGTAAATGCTGCAGCTTTAGGTGAAGTAACTTTCGGTGCAGCAAAAGAAAAAGAATCTTGTGTATATATTACTGTGGGTACCGGTATTGGAGGAGGAGCTGTAGTAAATGGCAAACCACTCACTGGCTATAGCCATCCTGAAATGGGACATTTTTATGTACCAAGACATCCTAAAGACACTTACCAAGGGATTTGTGATATTCATGGAGATTGTTTAGAAGGATTAGCAGCTGGACCTGCCATTGAAGGCCGTTACGGAATTAAAGCAGAAAATTTACCAGCGGATCATGAAGCCTGGGAAATACAAGCTCATTATCTAGCACATGCTGCATTAGCTTACACTACCATTTTAAGTCCCGACTGTATTATTTTCGGCGGAGGCGTTATGCATCAAAAACATTTATTCGAAATGGTTCGAGAGAAATTTGATAACATATTAAATTCATACCTCGAATTACCTCCATTAGATGAGTACATTATCCCTACTAAATTAGGTAATGACTCTGGTATCTTAGGTAGTTTGCTTTTAGCGGAACAAGCAGCAGAGAATTAATTTTTAAACCTGTAAAAGATTTTGACTATATATTTTATAAAAGAGACAAGATCTAAATAATCTTGTCTCTTTGTGTTATTGATTGTATTTATTTTAATTCATTGAAAGATACTCTTTCACTACCTTTTCTACTGTAAATCCTAAAGACTCAATAACCTCTTCGCCTTTACCACTTGCTCCAAAGCGATCAATCGCCATAATCTTTCCTTCTGTCCCTGCATAACGATCCCAGCCAAAGGGTGTGCCCATTTCAATGGCGACACGCTTTGTAAGATGCTTAGGTAAGACAGATTCTTTATAGTCTTCAGATTG
>Ga0079226_10002749_pt1 | contig 13567 bp, 15 predicted proteins | sample Poulit2014_FD_76345 | JGI IMG/M metagenome (GOLD analysis project Ga0079226, IMG submission 76345) | Agricultural soil microbial communities from Georgia to study Nitrogen management - Poultry litter 2014 | ecosystem: Environmental > Terrestrial > Soil > Agricultural land | place: USA: Georgia... | reverse complement strand
GATTGAAAATGCAAAAGAAAAAGCTGAAGATTATGCAAAAACTTTAAATCTTAAAGTAGGTGCTGCACAAATGATTACAGAATCTGGCAGCAATTCTCCCACGCCAAGACCTATGTTGATGAGAGCTGCAAGTTATGATTCAGCAGAAGCAAATCAGCAAGATTCTCCTTTAGCAGTTGGACAAATTGAAATCATCGAAAAAGTTGAAGTCAGATTTGCTATTGATTTAGAATAATCTTTTTTATTATTTAGCTGAAAGCCAATACTACTTTTGTTTGTATTGGCTTTTTTGATTTGTCCTTTCTTAAAAATCATATCTTTGCAGAAAAACATTTTCAATGAGAAAAATATTACTTTTTTGTGTACTGATTTTTGGTTTTATCGCTTGTAAGCAAAAAGAAAATAAACCGGAAAACAACATTTCTGAAAAACAGATTGAAGAAATAAGCAAAGCAGAAAAAGGCTTAGAAGAATTGAGTTTAACTCATCATGCAGCAGATTTTAAATCTCATCAAGCCATTCGTTTTCAAACCAAATCAAGTATTGACAAACCAGCTTTACGCATTACTTTAAGCACAGATTTAAATCGTTTTAAAATTCAATCTGAAGACAGTAAGTTCTTATATTTTGATGGAAATTATTTTTATTCTTCTGAAGAAAATTTAGATAAACAGCTTTTACAGCAAATGCTTTCAACAATTTATTATTTTTCTCTTCCTTATCACATAGAAAATTTCACTGAAAAAGCTATTCAGCAAAAAGAAAAAGATAGTTTATTAAATTCTGCTTTTAATTCTTTAGAACTTCAGCTGAAAGAAAATCCTTTTTTAACCATCAAAGAAAATAAAATCAAAACTTTTGCTGATCCTTCTACTAATTTTTTAACTGCTGTAAAATATTTCACTCCTGAAGAGGAAGAGGAAATCATCGTTTACCAAAATTATTTTTCAATAGGTAAAATTCTATTCGCAAAATACTGGGAGTTTTATTCCGCTGATAAAAGTCAAAAAGAAAATCCTATTTCAACAGAAAAAATCACTTTATCACGTGTAAACTTTTTCACCCCTCAAGAAGAACATTTTAAAATCCCAAAAGATGTTCATAAGGTAGAAATCGTTCGTTGATAACTTTTTTTGTAAAAAATATCTTCAAAAAACAAAACTTCCTAATTTCTAATATTGCGCAAACAAATTAACCTCTTATCTTTGCAATTCAATTTATAGACTTATGATTGAAATCACTTTGCCAGATGGCAGCATAAAAAAAGTAGAAAACGGAACCACTCCTTTAGAAATTGCACAAAGCATCAGCAGTGGATTAGCAAGAAATGTACTTTCTGCAAAATTCAATAAACAAACTGTTGAAGTTTCAGAAGCTTTAACGGAAAATGGAAGTTTAATACTTTACACATGGAATGATGATGAAGGAAAACAAGCATTTTGGCACAGCTCTGCGCACGTGATGGCACAAGCTTTACAAGAGCTTTATCCTAATATAAAACTCACTATTGGTCCTGCGGTAGAAAATGGATTTTACTATGATTTTGATCCGAATGGAGAAAAAATATCAGAACACGATTTTCCGAAAATTGAAAAGCGCATGTTAGCAATCGCTCGTGGAAAACACGATTTCAAAAAATATGCAATTTCAAAAGAAAAAGCTTTAGATTTTTATAAAGGAAATGAATATAAACTCGAACTTCTTGAAAATTTAGAAGATGGAGAAATCACTTTCTGCGATCAAGATACTTTCACAGATTTATGCCGTGGAGGACATATTCCCAATACCAAATTCATCAAAGCAGTAAAACTGATGAATATTGCTGGAGCTTATTGGCGTGGAAATGAAAATAATCCGCAGCTTTCTCGTATTTATGGCGTTTCTTTTCCTAAGCAAAAAGAATTAAAAAACTATTTAAAACTTTTAGAAGAAGCAAAAGAACGCGATCACAGAAAATTAGGTCGAGAATTAGAACTTTTTACTTTTTCACAAAAAGTAGGACAAGGTTTACCTTTATGGCTTCCTAAAGGAACAGCTTTAAGAGAAAGATTGCAGAATTTCTTAAAAGATGCACAGCGAAAAGCTGGTTATGATATGGTTATTTCTCCACATATTGATCATAAAGAACTTTATGAAACTTCTGGACATTATGAAAAATATGGAGAAGATAGTTTCAAACCGATAAGCACGCCACATGAAGGTGAGGAATTTTTACTCAAACCTATGAATTGTCCACACCATTGTGAAATTTATAAATCAAGAGCTTGGAGTTATAGAGATTTACCCATTCGCTATGCTGAATTTGGAACGGTTTATAGATATGAACAAAGTGGAGAACTTCACGGTTTAACAAGAGTAAGAGGTTTTACGCAAGATGATGCACATATTTTCTGTACGCCAGATCAGTTGGACGAAGAATTTAAAAAAGTAATAGATCTTACTTTATATGTTTTCCAAAGTTTAGGATTTGAAGATTTTACCGCTCAGGTTTCTTTACGCGATCCTGAAAACAAACAAAAGTACATCGGAAGCGATGAAAACTGGGAAAAAGCTGAAAATGCGATTATTAACGCTGCCAAAGAAAAAGGGTTAAATTATAAAATTGAAGAAGGAGAAGCTGCTTTTTATGGACCTAAATTAGATTTTATGGTCAAAGATGCTTTAGGCAGAAGTTGGCAATTGGGAACTATTCAAGTGGATTATAATTTACCGCAAAGATTTGAATTGACTTATACAGGCAGTGATAACAAAGATCACCAACCGGTGATGATTCACCGTGCTCCTTTTGGAAGTATGGAAAGATTCATCGCTATTTTATTAGAAAATACCAAAGGAAATTTCCCATTATGGCTTATGCCTGAGCAAGTAACAATTTTGTCATTAAGTGAAAAATATGAGAATTTTACTAAAAAAGTTTTAAAATTACTCGAAAATGACGAAATTCGCGGTCTAATAGATAACAGAAATGAAACCATCGGCAAGAAAATTAGAGAAGCTGAGGTTTCCAAAATACCATATATGCTGATTGTTGGAGAACAAGAAGAAAAAAATGGTACGGTTTCTGTTCGTAAACATGGTGGCGAAGATTTAGGTTCTATGAGTATTGCAGAATTTTCTAAAATGCTTAAAGAAGAAGTTAAATCTTCTGTCAGTGAATTTGAAGTTTAATTTTTAAAAAATTTAGAACAATCCGAAGAAGAAGAAGAAGATCAAGAGGTCACTCAAGAAAGAAAGAAGAAACCCATCGCATTAACAAGAGAATACGAGCTAAGAAAGTTCGTTTGGTTGGCGATAATGTGGAAATGGATGTTTATCCAATCGAAAAAGCTTTGGCAATAGCTGAAGAATTAGGCTTGGATTTAGTTGAAATTTCTCCAGATGCTAAACCTCCTGTTGTGAAAGCAATGGATTACAAAAAATTCTTGTTTGAACAAAAGAAACGCGAAAAAGCCAGAAAGGCTAAAGCGTCAAAAGTCATCAACAAAGAAATCCGTTTTGGACCTAATACTGATGACCACGATTATGAGTTTAAGAAAAACCATGCTATCCGATTTTTAAAAGATGGAGCAAAAGTAAAAGCTTATGTATTTTTTAAAGGTCGTTCAATTGTCTTTAAAGACCAAGGAGAAATCTTATTGCTTCGTTTAGCACAAGATTTAGAAGAGTATGGAAAGGTTGAACAACTACCAAAATTAGAAGGGAAACGCATGACCATGTTTATCTCTCCTAAAAAACAAAAGTAAAATTAATTTTCTCTGAAAACTGCTAAATTTTAGTTTTAGCAGGAAGAGAATTTTATTGTAAGAAAATAAATAGAGCATTTAAAAAGATACGATATGCCAAAAATGAAAACAAATTCCAGTGCTAAAAAACGTTTTAAAGTTACAGCATCTGGTAAGATTAAGAGAAAGCATGCTTTTAAGAGTCATATTTTGACAAAAAAATCTAAAAAGCGTAAAAAACGATTAACAAAACCTGGATTAGTTCACAAAGCTGATGAAAATAACATCAAGCATTGTTTAAGACTAAAATAGGAATTGTTCGGTTTTAAATTAAAACAAGTTATTAACCCTGGAGTGGGCTCCAAAGATTTCATTTTAGATGAAACGCCTACTACAAAAAAATAGAAAATTATGCCAAGATCAGTAAATTCAGTTGCTTCTCGCAGAAGAAGAAAAAAAGTGATGAAGCAAGCAAAAGGATATTTTGGCGCACGTAAAAACGTGTGGACAGTATCCAAAAACGCAGTAGATAAAGCGATGCTATATTCGTATCGCGACCGTAAAACCAAAAAACGTAATTTCCGTTCTCTTTGGATTATGAGAATTAATGCTGCTGCAAGATTAAACGGAATGTCGTATTCCAAATTTATGGGAAAACTCAAAGCTGCTAATATCGACTTAAACAGAAAAGTATTAGCTGATTTAGCGATGAATCATCCCGATGCTTTTAAAGCAATAGTTGAAAAAGTAAAATAAATTAAGAATATTTGCTCTATTTTAAGGAAATCCTTCTCAATTCGAGAGGGATTTTCTATTTTTAAACTTTATGAAAAATAATTGTTTCTTTATCATTTTTCTGTTTTTTCAAATTTCGGTTTTTGCCCAAATAAAACCAGATACTACCCTATTTCAAAAATTTTACAAATTTGAAGATCGAGATGAGGTTTTTATTCCTTTCGGAAAAATTGCTTTTGCTGATTCTGTAGTGGAATTTAAAAGAGGAAATCCTCCCGCAAAAGAACCTTTTAATAATCCTGATAATGGATTGGGAGAACCCGATTTTACTACTTATGCAACAGATGACCCAAAATATGTTTCCATTGGTTGTGGCGGGCAATACACCATCAAATTTAAAGAAGTAGGTTTTATAGACATTGAAGGTTCTGATTTGGTTTTTTTTGAAGTAGGTCCTTCTATCGAACCTTTTAGAGTAGAAATTTCTACAGATGGAAAAAAATGGCTGCAATTAGGTCGAGAAGTAAACGGCGGACAAACCACTGTGGATATCGGTAGATTTGTAAGAAAAACAGATCCTCCTCAGATTTTTCATTATATCAGAATTACAGATTTAAAAAGATTTTGCGGCGGCGTAACTCCCGGAGCTGATATTGATGCTATTGGAGCAATTGGCGCTGTTATCAAACTGAGTTTAGATGCTAAAGTTCTTTTTGATTATGATGATTTTTCCATTAGAGAAAGTGCACAAAAACCACTGGATAAATTAGTGCGGCAACTTCAGGAAATTCCCAAAGCAAAAATCCAAATTCACGGACACACAGATGGAGATGGTTCAGCGGAATACAACCAAGTTTTAGGACAAAACAGAGCAGAAAGTGTGCGGAATTATATACAAACTAACCTCAACGGAACTGGGGATTTCACTTATGACATTGAATCTTTTGGAAAAAGCAAACCCATCAAAGACAATCAAACCAAGGAAGGGATGCAACAAAATAGAAGAGTAGAAATTATCGTGTTTCCGGATAAAGAATTCTATAAACCTCCGAAAAACTAATTCTATTATATAAAAATATTATTTTTTTATTTGTTTTTTTAATAATCTTTATGATTACTACTAGATATCATCATCAAAGTTAATCCTACAAAAAAAGATGTTCCAATTAAATTTGTATAAATTGATTTATTATCATAATCAATTGACCAAGCATAATGAATGTAAATTATTGCATAATAAATAGATGTTATCACCACAGGTATAATACTTGCTAATTTATTTATTGCTAATCTACTTACAGCTATAATTAAGCTTATTGAAATAAAAGCAAGTATTCCTCCAAACAAAAAAAATATTAATACTGCCCATAAAAAACTTTTTTCATATAACCAACTCCAAATAAAATCAATCAAAAAATATGTAATATATATAGTTATTATTTGTAGTAAAACTGTTAAAGCATTTAAAGATATATTTTTAATCTTCTTATTCATTATTTAATTATTTATTATTAAATAAAATCAAGTTTTATGTTTTTTAGGTTCTGCTGCTGGAAATAATAAGTTGTTTAAAATCAATCTGTAGCCCGGGGAATTGGGATGTAAAGACAATTCTGTGTGTGGATCTCCTACTCTATGGGCATAATCTTCTGGATCGTGTCCGCCATAAAAAGTAAAAAATCCTTTTCCTTTATTCCCATGGATATAACGCGCTTCTCCATTTTTTTTATTTTCTCCCATAGTGATTACCGTAGATTTTATTTCATTCGGATCAAAAGCGGTGGTTTGCCCCATAAATCCTTTGACTAAAGAAGTGTGATTTTGGTTGAGCATGGTGGGAACTGGATCCCATTTTGCAGAAAAAGTTTTCAAACTAAAATAATCTTCCTCTCTGGGAATTTTTCTTTTATTGGTCATATCTATAGAAGAAAACTCATAAACTGTGGGATCTTTTTCTAAGGTAAAATCTGTAAAAGCAAAAGTTTTACTATAATCTAATTTGTTTTGATAACCAGGTTCACTGGGATCTCCATCAAACATAGGTTCACAAATATCTGTGTTTTCTGCTGCTAAAGCAATGTCAAAAGAATCTGTTGCACTGCACATGGCAAACATAAAACCACCACCGATGACATAATCTCTGATTTTTTTTGCCACGGCAAGTTTAGCTTCTGAAACTTTATCAAATCCTAATTTAGCTGCTCTGGCTTCTGCTTCTTTTTTTTCTTTGATATACCAAGGGGTTGATCGATAAGCCCCGTAAAATTTTCCATATTGCCCAGTGAAATCTTCATGGTGTAAATGCAGCCAATCATAAAGCACTAATTTATCGTCTAAAACCTCTTCGTCATAAACTTTGTCGTAAGGAATTTCAGCATAAGTCAAAGCTAAAGTAACCGCATCATCCCAAGGTAAATTTCCGGGCGGTGTATAAACCGCAATTTTAGGAGCTTTTTCTAAAACTACCGCAGCTTGATTTTTTGAAGGACTATCAATTTCTTTTAAAATCGCTTCTGTTTTTGCATCGCTTAAAACTTCAAAAGAAACTCCTCTTATTTTGCATTCTTGTCGAAATTCTTCTGTGTCAGGCATCAAAAAAGCACCGCCTCTGTAGTTGAGCAGCCAATTTACTTTTTCTTGTTTTGTCAACACCCAATACGTAATTCCATAAGCTTTGAGATGATTTTCTTGTGCATCTGCATCCATTGGAATTAAGATATAAGAAGCAAAAGAAAAAAGGGGAGTTATAAATATAATAAGTAATAAAACAATTTTTCTCATATTGCTTAATATAATAAATCCTATTGTATTTAGAAGTTAAATTTATACTTAGAAAGGAACATCATCAAAAGGATCGTCGCTGCTTTTCTTATTTTCCTTATTCGTATCTTGATTTATCGAACTTCCAAAAGCTTCTTCTGCTGAAGGGAAATTAGCGGTTAAACCTCCTTCTCCTTCATTTATTTTAGAATGAAATTCATGAGGCGTTCCAAAAGTATCCAAGTTTTCAAATCTTCCTAAATGTCCGATAAACTTCAGCCTGATGGTGTCTGTTGCTCCGTTTCTGTGTTTTGCTACAATAAATTCTGCCTGTCCTTGCGTTGGGGTTCTTTCTTCATCATCCCACTCATCAATTCCGTAATATTCTGGTCTATAAATAAAAGATACAATATCAGCATCTTGCTCAATTGCTCCAGATTCACGAAGGTCTGAAAGCAAAGGCCTTTTGCTTCCCGTTCTTGTTTCTACGGCACGAGAAAGCTGAGACAGCGCAATTACTGGAATATCTAATTCCTTAGCCAAAGCTTTAAGATTTCGAGAAATCGTTGAAATTTCTTGCTCTCTATTTCCTGATTTTGTATTCACGTTGGCAGTCATCAACTGTAAATAATCAATCATAATCAGTTTAATACCATGTTGAGAAGCTAATCTTCTGGCTTTTGCTCTCAAGTCAAAAATAGAAAGCGAAGGCGTATCATCTATAAAAAGTGGTGCTTTTTCTAAGGATTTTACTTTTACGTTGAGCTGTTCCCATTCGTGGGTTTCTAAGTTTCCTGTTCTTAATTTTTCAGAAGACAAACCTGTTTCTGAAGAAATCAATCTCGTAATCAGCTGTACAGAAGACATCTCTAAGGAGAAAAAAGCTACTGGCACCCCTTGTCCTACTGCAATATTCCTTGCCATAGATAAAGTCAAAGCTGTTTTTCCCATCCCTGGTCGGGCAGCTACAATAACCAAGTCACTGGGTTGCCAACCTGAGGTGAGCTTGTCTAATTCTTCAAATCCTGAGGGAACCCCACTTAAACCTTCTTTGTTGGAAATTTCTTCAATACGTTTTTTTGCCTGCATCACTAAGGTTTGTGCAGATTCTGTACTGGTTTTTATATTTCCTTGGGTAACATCATAAAGTTTAGATTCAGCAGAATCTAACAAATCAAAAACATCGGTGGATTCATCAAAAGCTTCTTTGATAATTTCATTAGAAATTCTGATCAAACTTCGTTGAATAAATTTCTGTAAAATTATTCTGGCGTGAAATTCAATATGCGCAGAAGAGGAAACTTTATTTGCCAATTGTGCTAAATAAAAATCACCTCCTACAGCTTCTAATTTTTTTTGCTTTTTTAATTCACTGGAAACGGTTAATAAATCTATGGGTTCTCCTTGTTCAAACAAAGAAAATATAGCTTCAAAGATATGTCCATGCGCTTCTTTATAAAAAGCTTCTGGAGTTAACATATCTACAATTTCATCCACTCCTTTTTTATCAATCAGCATCGCTCCCAGCGTAGCCTCTTCTAAATCAACTGCTTGAGGTGGAATTCTTCCTTTTTCAAGATTGACTAAATCTCCTCTTCCTGAACTATAATTATATTTTTGACTCAATGTTTTCATACCGCTAAAATAATCAATTTGAAGTTGTAAAAGGAAAATTTACAGGATTTGATAATCCACAGGTTATCAACATTTTTCCTGTTGATAAGTTATTTTTATTGTTGATAAGTATTTTTTGAACTTGAGAACAAAGGTAAATAATTACTTCTAAAAAGAATATTATCTTATTGAAATAATAAAAATAGTCCATTCCTTTTTTATAGTTTTCAATAGGTTTTAATCATATCTTCTGGTACAACAATCATAAATTCTGTGCGTGAATAATCTTTAGGTAATTTTAATTTTGGATGATTGGATTGAGCTACACTAATAACAGCTATTTTCAAATCAGGATGATATTTTTTAAGATACCAATAAATCCCTCCGTATTCCTTGCTATGAAAATTTCCATTATAATGTAAGAATAATTGTCCTGCTTTGAAATTTTCAATAATAGATTCTGCCATTGTCGCATCTTTTATCGCTTGGGCTGCTACAAAATTATCGATTTGATGACCCGCATGACCTTTCATCATTTCTTTCATTTCGTCATATCCAGGTGTTTCCATATTTACTTCATAAGGCAGTTTAACCATCCATAATTTATCTTCTAAAGTTAAGTTTTGTAAACTATCTTGACCATGTTGCGCTACAATTTGTGCATATCTTCGAGGAACATTTGTTGCAATAAATCTTAAGTTTTTAGTTTTTGCAAATTCTACTAAAGGCGCATAATCAGTTGGATAATTATTCCAAAGACGTAGGCTATCTTTCAAGTTTTTCGCATCAAGTTCACCTTTTAAATAAGCTTTCAATTGTAAATTATTATCGCGCTCAAACATCTCAGCGCCTAAAATCAAATTTTCTTTTTTATCTTGATAAAGTGCCTGAGTGGTTTTAAGTTGTAACCAATGAATCATAGAATTATCGTGAAATTCACCAAACAAAACCACATCATAATCTTTCAACTTTCGAATCATCTTGGAAAAATTGTTTCTCTTTCCTTTCTGATTATAAATTTGATAGGGTTTTAAATCCTGACTAAATCCAGGAATAATAAATAAAATACTCAATAATAGAGTAAAAAGAAACTGTTTGTACATGAATTCCATTCTTTAAGAAGTGTAAATTTAAAGCTTTTCTTTATCAATCTTTCTGAACAATTTAATTTCGAAATAAAATCATCGGACATTTGGTCAATGGGTTTTTCATCACAGAGCAAGGAAAGTCATACGCTTTGGCTATCAATCCGGAAGTAAAAATTTCTTCGGGTTTACCATGTGCTAAAACCTCACCTTTCCTCATCAAAATTACCCGATCTGCAAATTCTGCAGCCAGATTTAAATCGTGAAGTACCACCACTGCAGAATTACCCGATTTAACAAAACTTCTAATTTGTTCTAAGATGCGATACTGATGTCGGACGTCCAGATTGTTCAAGGGTTCATCAAAGAATCCTAATTTTTCAGTTTCCTTATTTTCAAGTTGTGCAAAAACGCGAGCTAAATGAACACGCTGTTTTTCTCCACCAGATAACAAATTATAATTTCGATTTTTAAAGGAAATTACTTCCATCATCTTCATACATCGCTCTACAATCTGATGATCAGATTCATTGGGATGATTGCTAAAATATGGATACCGTCCCATCATTACAATATCTTGTACTTCGAGCGCAATATCTCCATTATGTGCCTGAGAAAACTTTGCTTTATGCAAAGCCAAATTTTGAGCTTCCCATTCTCTGAGATTTCTTCCTTTAAAACAGATTTTTCCATGGTGAGCCTTCATCTCATTGGCCAATAAGCTTAACAAGGTGGATTTACCGGCACCGTTCGGGCCGACAACCATCAATACTTCCTCGGGATTCAAATCTAAATCCACTTCATTGAGGATCTTTAAATTTCTTGGGAAGTAAGACAAATCATTAACTTGCAACAACATCTTAAAAGGATTTTTTATAACGAATTAAAATAGCAATAAATACTGGCGCCCCCAGAAAAGCCGTCAGAATTCCAATCGGTAATTCCGAAGGAGCAACCAGCGTACGGCTGATGGTATCTGCAGCCATTAATAAAATTCCGCCCAGCACTGCTGAAAGCGGTAAGATCAAATAATAGTTTGATCGGAACAAAAGTCTCAATATATAAGGAACGATTAGTCCGACAAAACCTATTGCTCCTGCAAACGCCACACTCACCCCAACCATTAGAGCCGTAAAAATGATGATTTGTCTTTTGATTTTTTCCACCGGAAAACCGAGATGAGCCGCGTCTTTTTCTCCAAGCATCAACGCATTTAAAGCTTTTCCCTTGGGAATTAAAATTACGAAAGAAAAAAAGACGACAATCAACAGGATTAAATTTTTCATCCAGCTGGCTCCACCGAGACTTCCAAGCGTCCAAAAAGTCAAATCTCGCAATTGTTCGTCATCCGTTAAATAGGTTAGAAAACCGGTAATAGCTCCGGCCAGAGCAGAAATAGCCACTCCAGCCAACAGCATAATCACCACATTCGTTTTTTTATGCGAAGTTGAAACGCGATAAACAAATAACATCGTCAGCATTGCTCCGGCAAAAGCCATCAAACTGATTAATGAATATTGCAAAGCTTCAGGTAAAAATTCGCGAATTCCCGAGCCCAAAACAATGGCCAGAGCAGCAAATAAAGAAGCTCCTGAAGTAACCCCGATCAAACTTGGGGTGGCCAATGGATTTTTAAACATTCCTTGCATGGTTGCTCCGGAAACCGCCAATGCACTTCCAATCAACATTCCCATAACGGCACGTGGTAAACGGATTTTAAACACCACATAATAATCACTTGCCGCGATGGTATCAGGAGCAACTAAAGCTTTACTAAAAACCGTCCAAAAAGATCGATCTTTAAATACATAAGCTCCAAATCCGAGAGAAAGTATAAAAACCAGCAGTAATAAAACCAGGCTTCCAATCAGATATGTCCTAAGCTTATTTTGCATAGGGAGCGAGCAACTGATTTAGCGTTTTGGCAGCTTCTCCGACACGTGGTCCGAATTCGGACAACAGCCCTCCGTCCATTGTCAAAATCGCTTCATTTTTTCCGGCATGGGTTTGAGTCAAAGCAGGAACTGTTTTTAGCAAGCCTTTCTTCCCACCTACACTTTCCAATCCGCTGTCAAACAACAAAACAGCATCGGGATTAGCTTTTAAAAGCGCTTCTTCGGTCAAAGGTTTAAATCCATCGATTCCTTCAGCTGCGTTTTCAGCACCTGCCAATTCCATAATTCCTTGCATCGGTGTTTCTGCACCAGCAACCATTAAAGTTCCCGCTCCGCGAGCGTAGATAAACAAAACTTTAGGAGTCTTTTCAAACGCCTCCACTTCCTTCAAATCTGCATCGATTTTTTCTTCCAATGGTTTTGTATCCTCACTTCCGATGACATCGGCTACTTCCTTGATCAATTTTTTAGCACCGTCAACCGAATATTCTTGTTTGAAATAGTGGGTTTTGATATTCGTATTTTTCAAACCTCCTTTAAGGTCTTCACTTAAATCTCCTTCCAAAGCGAGAATCATATCCGGTTTTTCTGATAAAATGGATTCAATTCCAATAGAGCGCACATGTCCCAAATCAGTGACTGAATCGCGAACATAATTCGGGAAAGTACTGGTTACATCACGAGCAATCAGTTCTTTTTCATTTCCCAAAGCAAATACCGTTTCAGATAAAGCTCCGTTTAGCGACACAATTCGATTTTCAGTTGTACTTTTTTTTGAAGCTTTTTTATTCCCTTCTTGACAAGCTGTAAAAACAAACGCTAAAATCAATAGACTCAGCAAGTAATTTCGTTTTTTCATCTTAGATTAAATTTAATTATACTTTAAAAAATAGCAACCTCAGCTTTAAGTTTTTATTCCCCCGCTGAAGCCGTATTTCATATTTTAATTTGACGAGTAATTAGGCAAGAAAACCTTTTACATGTTGTGCTAAAAGCGTTCTAATTTCTTGTTTTACTTTCGCAGCATCAAACTGTTCTCCACTGAACTTTTCGGCCAATTCAAATTGAGTCATATATAGTTTTTCGTCATCTTCGAGAATTACTTCGTCAGTGGAGGCTACAAAATCATCCCAAATGAGGCGAACCTCGTTCCAAAATTCCTTTTGCTCCTCCCACCAATTCATTACTTTCGAAGCATCATAGGATTTTGGCGTAAATCTTTCAAAACCTTTTTCCCAACAAATTAAAGCTTCTTCTCCATTATCTTTCTTATTGATTTTTTCGTTGTCTTGTTCGAGCAACCAGCTTCCGTCTTCAAAAAGCTCGATATGCGAATGCTGTCTTAGGATATTGTAATCGGTTCGTCCGGCTGTAGAAATCTCTCTTCGTGGAAGAGCAGCATCGGCAGTACTTTCCCAAAAATGGCGACCGTCTACATGCACCCAGGTTCCGTATCCTTGATAACGCGGACAATCATCTACCTGATATACTTTTTGTGTCCAAGTTCCTTTGGCTTGTTCTGAAGTCAATTGTATTTTTTTCCAATGGTGATTTTTTTCCAACACCAACAATTCGGTGTTTTCATAAATCCAATCCTGACGCCAGTGTTTAATCAGATGTTTTCCGACAAAAAGAATATGTTGTAAAGAAATTTTATTTTCTGTTTCTTCTAAAATAAAAGCTACTTCTTTAGCCTGGGAAAAATGACGTTCTCCATATTCATAATTGGGATCTGTTGCAAAGGTTTCTGCAAACT
>Ga0079226_10002748_pt1 | contig 13570 bp, 9 predicted proteins | sample Poulit2014_FD_76345 | JGI IMG/M metagenome (GOLD analysis project Ga0079226, IMG submission 76345) | Agricultural soil microbial communities from Georgia to study Nitrogen management - Poultry litter 2014 | ecosystem: Environmental > Terrestrial > Soil > Agricultural land | place: USA: Georgia... | reverse complement strand
TTTAGGGGGCTGTTCCGGCTCAACCACCGGCGGAATTAAGATATTTCGTTTTCAAATAATGTTCCAAGTATTAAAACATCAAATATTAAGATTGATTCACCCAAATAGTATTTCCGCCGTGCATTATAATCGCCATACGGTATCAAATGAAACCGTATTCGGGATTGTCGGCTTTATCTTCAGTTACTTTATGATTATGGCGGTTTTAGCGGTGTTAATGGCAATTTCCGGAATGAATTTTGAAAGTGCGTGGAGCGCAGCAGCAACGGCGATCAGCAATGTAGGACCGGGATTTGGAAATGAAGTCGGTGCCAGCGGCAGCTTTGCCAATATTCCGACCGTGGCTAAATGGTTGATGATTTTAGGTATGTTATTGGGACGGCTTGAAATTATGACAATCCTTATTTTGTTATTTCCTAATTTCTGGAAAAAATAGTTAAAAATATTTGTATCAAATCTGCAATAAAAATATAATGTGCGCCGTTTTTAACATTTGATTATTAATTTTAACTTAAGAGTATGAAAAATGAGTTTTTTGAAAGAGTTTCGTGAATTCGCAATGCGCGGTAACGTTGTTGATATGGCAGTCGGGGTTATTATCGGTGGCGCATTCGGTAAAATCGTCAGTTCTTTAGTCGGTGATGTAGTAATGCCGATTATCGGTTTATTGGTCGGCGGCGTTGATTTTAAAGATCTTAAAATTATTTTGCGTGGTCCGGTCGGTGATATACCAGCAGTGACCTTAAATTATGGTATGTTTATTCAAACTGTTTTTGATTTCATTATTATTGCATTTGCTATTTTTGTTGCAATTAAAGCGATGAATAAATTAAAACGTGAAAAACCGGCAGAAGAACCAAAACCGGCTGAACCAAGCGCAGAAGAAAAATTATTAACTGAAATTCGTGATTTATTAAAAAATAAATAATTAAGGATTTTATGCAACAAGAACAAACAACTCCAAAACCAAATGCGATTGCTAAATTGATTTTTGCCAGTAGATGGGTTCAATTGCCGATCTATCTCGGTTTAATTGTGGTACAGATTATTTATGCCTTTAAATTTTTGAAATCACTTTGGCACTTAGTGGTCAATCTGAATCAAATGGATGAAAACACCATTATGTTGGCGGTGTTGAATCTGATTGATGTGGTAATGATTGCCAACTTATTGGTGATGGTGTTGGTTGGTGGTTATGAAACTTTTGTTTCTAAATTAAATACCGATAATCATCCGGATCAGCCGGAATGGCTGGATCACGTTAATGCTTCAGTGTTGAAAGTGAAGTTATCAATGGCGATAATTAGTATTTCCTCTATTCATATGTTGCAGACATTTATTAATGCGGCTAATTTGCCGGAAAAACAGATTATGTGGCAATTGTTTTTACATCTCGGTTTCTTAGCGTCAGCATTGGCAGTGGCATATACCGATAGAATTTTATATAACACTACGCATAAACAGCATTAATAGGGTGCTTTCAACAGGCATCTCGCATTAAACCTACATTTGGGCATCGGTTCATTTTGTAGGTTTTTTTGTAGAATTGTCAAACCAAGTACAATACCTTATGAAAAAACTTCATAAGGTGTTTAAAACTTAAACTTTTACAAAGTTGATTATTTGTTTTATTAACTTTTTCCTGAATTTCTGAGAGATTCCATTGATTTATGCTGTTTTAAATATTTAGTAAAATTTATTATCGTGTGTGGATATTCAATAATGGATAAAATTGATAAACACTTCTTTTTTATTTGTTGCGGCTAGATTGAAAGTTTAAGTATTATTGGATTATCAATACCATAATATAAGGAGTCAAAATGAGTAAAATAGTTAATATCCTCACCAATCCCCTCACCAATAAAGGCACGGCATTCACCCTTGAAGAGCGTGCGAAGTTAGGTTTGACAGGGCGTTTGCCTGCGGCGGTGGAAACCTTAGAGGAACAAGCAAAGCGGGCTTATGCACAGCTTTCTCGCTATGAAAAGCCAATGGAAAAATATATTTATCTCGACCAACTGCACAATCGCAATGAGGTGCTATATTACCGTTTGCTCACTGATCACTTAGCAGAAATGTTGCCGATTGTTTATGACCCAACTGTTGGCGATGCGATTAAACAATGGAGCCGTGATTATCGCCGTTCCCGTGCGGTTTATCTAAATGTGAACCGTCCAGAAGATATTCGTGCTTCTTTTGAAACATTAGGACTTGGTGCAGATGATGTAGATCTCATCGTGTGTTCTGATGCAGAAGAAATTCTCGGCATTGGCGACTGGGGCGTAAACGGAACAGATATTTCTGTCGGAAAACTAGCGGTGTATACAGCAGCTGCGGGGATTGATCCAAGCCGTGTGATTGCGGTGAATTTAGATGTAGGTACAGACAACGAAGCCTTGCTCAACGATCCAACCTATTTAGGCAACCGCCACGCGCGTGTTCGTGGGGAGCGTTACGATCATTTGATTAATGAATATCTCAAAATCGCCTCTGAAATGTTCCCGAATGCCCTCTTGCATTTTGAAGATTTTGGTCCGTCCAACGCTCGCCGTATTTTGGTTGAAAACCGTGAAAAATACCGTATTTTTAATGATGATATGCAAGGAACAGGGGCAATTGTTATGGCTGCAGTGATTTCAGGTTTGAAAGTCACCAAACAAAGTTTTGCCGAACAACGCCTTGTGGTTTACGGGGCGGGAACGGCTGGTACAGGTATGGCGGATCAAATCAGTGCGGCAATGGAACGAAATGGGCTTTCTCGTGAGGAAGCGAAAAAACGCGTTTGGTTGATTGATATTAACGGCTTGGTTACAGACGATATGCCGAACCTGCCGAACTATCAGCAAGAATATGCTCGCCCTGCGGCAGAGGTCGCTGATTGGACGCGTGAAAACGGCAAAATCGGCTTATTGGAAGTGGTGAAACAAGTGAAGCCAACCATTTTAATTGGTACATCAACAGATCACGGGGCATTCACAGAAGAGGTAGTCAAATCTTTATGTGAAGGGGTAGAACGCCCGATTTTATTACCACTTTCCAATCCAACGGAACGCATTGAAGTGATGCCACAAGACGCTATTCCTTGGTCGCAAGGCAAAGCCCTCATCGCAACGGGAATCCCTGTCGAGCCAGTGGAATACAATGGCACCGCCTTCCACATCGGACAAGGCAACAACGCCCTGCTCTACCCCGGTTTGGGATTAGGCGTGATTGTGTCAGGGGCGAGCCAAGTTACAGACGGAATGCTTCTCGCTGCGGCGGAAGCGGTAGCCAGCCAAGTGAATCCGCAAGATTTAGGGGCATCCCTGTTGCCACCAGTGGACAATTTGCGAGCTTCTTCTGCCACTGTTGCCGTTGCAGTTGCAAAACAAGCGGTGAAAGATGGTGTTGCCACTAAACACAGCGATAACTGGGTGCAAAGCGTACAAGACGCAATGTGGCAAGCGGTCTATCGCTAATCGGGTTATTCACAATGCCGTCTGCAATCAAGACGGCATTTTCTCACGAAAAAAACACCGCACTTTATTAGTCAAGTCATCACCATAAAGGAAAAAAACGATGCTTTTTCTCACCGCACTTGAAAGCGTATTATCCATCGTCCTCATCATCGCATTGGGGTTCTATTTACGCCACAAAGGCTATTTTGCCGACAGCTTCGCCAGCAATATTTCCAAACTGATAATGAACATTGCCCTACCCGCCTCGATTTTCGTTTCCGTGCTAAGCCACCTTGATCGACAGCGTCTATTTTCCCTCTCAGACGGCTTAATCTACGGTGTTGCCGCGACATTGCTGGGCTATTTCATCGCGTGGTTAATGACAAAATGGCTCAAAGTGCGGTCGGGACGGCGGGGAATTTTCATCAATACGATCGTCAATGCCAATACCATTTTCATCGGCTTACCCCTCAATATCGCTCTATTTGGCGACAACAGTATGCCCTATTTTTTGGTGTATTATGTGCTGAACACCGTTTCCACTTGGACATTCGGGGCTTGGCTCATTGCTCGCGACAGCAGTCAGTCTCAAATGGAGCAACACACCCACTTCAACTGGAGAAAATTATTACCACCACCACTGCTTGGCTTCCTTATCGCCCTACTCTTTTTATTGATAAGCATTCCCGTGCCGAATTTTATCCACAGTGCATTAAGCTATGTCGGGGCAATGGTAACGCCACTTTCATTGATTTACATCGGCATCACGCTCTATGACGCAGGGCTGAAAAGTATCCGTTTTGACAAAGACACCCTCGCCGCTCTCATCGGCAAATTCGCCCTCGCCCCTGCGATTATGGCAAGCCTTATTCTACTCGGCAACGCGTGGCTACCCCTCCCTAGCATTGAAGCGCAAACGCTGATTTTACAATCCGCCGTTTCCGCCCTTGCTATCTTGCCGATTTTAGCCAATCAAGCCAAAGGCGATGTATCCTTCGCCACCAATATTGTTACTACTAGCACATTATTATTTATTCCGATTGTACCAATAGTGGATTGGATACTGGCGTTATAGCATTAAAAATGTGATTGCCCTTTTTTAGGGCTTAAATTGTTAAAGTAAAAGCAACACCTTATCAAAATAAAACTTCATAAGGTGTTCTGAGTTACTCCATTGATTTATTCTCTTACTGTTTTGGGAAATTTTCCTGTATTAGCCCATTGCTGTTATCATCAATAATGTTTAATTGGGATTTTTCCACGATGTTCTTCGTTCTAGCGAGCTTTAAAAATAAAATGGTACTATCAGCTTATTAAGATATGTTAATGAAATTAATGGCGGAGAGTCATAGGAGTTGAACCTACCCAAGACTGCTGGCAGCCTTAACAGGATTTGAAGTCCTGCCGCCTCACCGGAAACGACGACTCTCCCGAGAACATTAAGAAAAGTGCTTTGTATCACAAAAGCGCACTCATTTTACTGAATTTTTCTGATAAAAACAGTATTATTTGTTTTATTTCCAATAATTAGGAATCTGTTATGTCAGGGCTTTACCGACAACTTCCCTCTATTGATCGTTTACTGAAAACCGAAAGCGGCACTCGCCTGTTGGAAAAATATGGGCATAGTGCAACGGTTGCGACAATGCGTCATTTTTTACAGCAGGCAAGAGCGTTCATCAAAACATCGGCGCAATTACCGCCGTGTTGTGCCGATGAACAGACCTTCTTGCAACAGCTGGAGTCAGCGTTGCAACAACAACGACAACTTGCAATTCAGCCGGTGCATAACCTAACCGGAACGGTGTTACACACCAATTTAGGCAGAGCCATTTGGGCGCAAGCGGCACAACAGGCAGCATTACGGGCGATGCAACAGAATGTGGCGTTGGAATTTGATTTGCAACAGGGTAAACGCGGACATCGAGACCAAGCAATCAGTGAGTTGTTGGCGCATTTAACCGGTGCGGAAGCGGCGTGTATTGTCAATAATAACGCTGCCGCCGTGCTGTTGATGTTGGCAACCTTTGCCAAAGATCGTGAGGTGATTATCTCTCGTGGCGAGCTGATCGAAATTGGCGGTGCTTTCCGTATTCCCGATATTATGCAACAGGCAGGTTGTAAACTGGTGGAAGTTGGCACCACAAACCGCACACACTTGCGTGATTATGCCCAAGCAATTAATGAAAATACCGCGTTTTTGTTGAAGGTGCATAGCAGCAATTATCAGATTGTCGGTTTCACCAAAAGCGTCAGCGAAGAAGAGCTGGTGCAGTTGGGGCAAGAGAAAAATATTCCGGTGATTACCGATTTGGGAAGCGGTGCGTTGATCGATTTTAGTGATTATGGTTTGCCGCACGAACCGCAAGTGCAACAAAAAGTGGCGGCAGGTGTGGATTTAATTTCGTTTTCCGGTGATAAATTATTGGGTGGGCCACAGGCAGGTATTATTGTCGGCAAAAAAGCATTGATTGAGCAGTTACAACAGCATCCGTTAAAACGGGTTTTGCGTTGTGATAAGGTGATTTTAAGTGCGTTGGAAGCCACTTTGCGTTTATATCTTGAGCCGGAAAATTTGCCTAAATCATTGCCGACATTAAGCGCACTCAGTAAAACAACGGCAGAATTGCAACCACAGGCACAGCAACTGTTGCAAGCGTTACAGACCAAACTCGGAGATCGTTTCGATTTAATGATAGAGGCGTGCGATGCTCAAATCGGCAGTGGTGCACAACCAATGACGAAAATTGCTTCTTTAGCAGTAACTTTGCAGGCAAAATCGGCGAAAAGTGAAGATCTGTATCAATTAATCACAATGTTGAAAACCTTATCCCAACCTATTATCGGTCGGGTGGAAAATAATAAATTATGGCTGGATTTACGCAGTGTGGCGCAAATAGAAACATTATTAACAACGGTGAATGAATTATGATTATAGTCACAGCGGGGCACGTTGATCACGGCAAAACCGCTTTATTGCAGGCGTTGACAGGCACGAATGCGGATCGCCTTCCGGAAGAGAAAAAGCGCGGAATGACGATTGACCTTGGGTATGCCTATTTGCCGGTTGGCGATCGTATTTTAGGTTTTATCGATGTGCCGGGACACGAAAAATTTCTCTCCAATATGTTGGCAGGATTAGGCGGTGTTGATTATGCAATGTTAATGGTGGCGGCGGATGAAGGCATTAAGCCGCAAACTGTTGAGCATTTAACGTTGTTGCATTTATTACAGTTTAAGCAAATTATTATCGTGATTACCAAAGCGGATCGTGCTGATTCGACACAAATCGCGCAATTATTGCAGCAAATTCGCCAACAATTCCCATTTTTAGCGCAAAGTCCGGCATTTATCACCTCTGCCTATTCCGGTCAGGGCATTGATGAGTTGAAGCAGTATTTATTAAAACTGGAAAATTTGCGTGAACAAAATAAACCGTTCCGTTATGCGATTGACCGCGTATTTACATTAAAAGGCGCAGGTTTGGTGGTAACAGGTACGGTGTTTGGCGGTAAGGTTTCCGTAGGGGATGAAATTTATCTGTCACGTACGCAACAGACGGTTCGAGTGAAAACCATTCACGCTCAGAATCAAGATGCACCGAGCGGCATTGCCGGGCAGCGTGTGGCGTTAAATCTTGCTACTGATTTGAGTAAAGAGGAAATTGAACGCGGCGATTGGCTCACCGGTTTGGCAACAATGCCAGCCAGTGATCGCATCACGGTTCAACTCAACCCGAATCAAACGTTAAATGACAGCCAAGCAGTGCATATTTATTATGCGGCGAATCACACCATCGGTAAAATGAATCGATTAATCAGCGGTAACAATGAGCTGGTTGAAGTGATAATGGACAAACCGTTGCTGATGGCGGTTGGGGATAAATTAATTTTACGCAGTGCCGATGATCAACAGACATTAGCCGGTGCAACTGTGTTGGAGATTAACTCACCGAAACGGCACAAACGCACAGCGGAACGTTTGAGTTATTTGCAAGCATTATTACAGTGTGCGAACAGTGTTGAACGGATTAAATGTTATCTGCAAAATCAGGCATTGGCGACAGCGCAGCTGCAATGGATGGAGCAGCTGACAACAGAACAGTTGCAACATTTACAACAGCAACAACATCTGCTTTTATATCGTGATTGGGTGTTTTCATTGCATTACCAACAGCAACAGCAGCAAAAGTTGTTACAACATTTGGCACAGTTTCACCAACAGCATCAGGATCAACAGGGTGTCAGCAAAGCTCGTTTATGGCGAATGAGTGCATTACATCAGCCGATGGCATTAATTTTCTATTTTATTGATCAACTGACAGCGCAGCAGCAAATGTTGCAAGCTAACGGTTGGTTGCATTTGCCGGAACATCAGATCAATTTCACTGCTGAGGAGCAGCAGTTATGGCAAGCGGTGGAGGCGGAATTTGCAAAAACAGCGCAGCCGATTTGGGTGCGTGATATGGCAACAGCCTTAGCGTTGGATGAGCAAGAGATGCGCCGCTTTATGTATAAAGCGGGAAAAATGGGGTTATTAATCCCGATTGTGAAGGATCGTTTTTTCCGCCAACAGCAGATACAGCGTTTTGCGCAATGGTTAAAAGTTTATCTTAAACATCATCAGCAAATTTCAGTGAATGAAGTTCGTGATCAGCTTGGCTTCGGGCGAAAATTATCGGTGCAGTTAATCGAATATTTTGATCGTTCGGGCTTTTTGCGGCGAAAAGGAAATTATCATTTATTAAGAGATGAAGATGCTTTTTAATAAGATAAATGTAAAGAATAGTTAACAACAGGTACAAATTACACATCATTTGTTCTATAATTACGCGATTTTTAAATCGGTTAAGGAAAATAGTTTATGACACGAAATTATTTCACCTATTCCATTCTCGTTTTGGGATTATGTTTATCCGGCGTCAGCTATGCAGCGAATAGCCAAAATACAGAATTGAAACAAATTTTATCTCGTGCCTTTGCAAAAGATCCGGAGTTATTGGAAGCCAAAGCCAATACGATGATTGCGCACAGCCAAACTGAACAAGCGATTTCCGGACATTATCCGACCATCTCGGTGTTCGGGCGGCAATCATTGGAAGATTATTCTCGTTATAATACCAATGACCGTAACAACAAATTCACGCCCGGTGCGCAGGCGAATTTGAATCTTTATTCTTTCGGAGCGGTTGAAAAAAAGGTCGCCTATTCCGAAGCCAATGAAGCCTCTTTTCGTTATAAATATGATGAAACTAAAGAGAATATTGCTTACAAAATTACGGAACTCTATTTAATGGCGATCCGCAGTAAAGATGCGATTGCGGCACAGCAACGCGGTTTGGCACGTTTACGCAGTATTATCGGTGAAATTGAAGCAATTGCGGATAATGATGAAGGTCGCCGTTCCGAATTGGTGCAGGCGGAAGCGCGTATGTTTGCGGTGGAACAGCAACAAAATACCTCTGAGCGTGAATTGCAGGACGCATTAAGCCAATTACAACGTTATTCCGGTAAAGCGGTAAAAGTCAACGGTTTGGCAGATCCGTTTAAAGGGATGACTGCAGCGCAACTGAAAAAACGCTATTCGCAAAATCAATATTTACACCCGTCCTACCAAACTGCACAGGCAAAAATTACCAGTGCACACGCCGGTGTCGAAGCTGAACGTGCGAGCCGTTATCCGAAATTGGATTTAGTCGGACAAGCAACCAAAGAGGATCGTCAGGTTTATCTCAATGTTTCTTGGGATATGTTCAACCGTGCTTCTTCATACAGCGTACAGGAAAAAGCACAAACTTTGGAAGCGGAAAAAAACCGTTTGGAACAGACCAAATTGGATTTAGAAGAGAAAACCAGAACTGCATTAATCAACTTGGAAGAGTACCGCCGTCAAATCGGTACCTTATCAAAACAGGTTAATTCACTTTATGAAGTTACCAACTTCTATAAATTACAATTCCAAATTGCAAAACGTTCATTATTGGATTTATTGAATGCGGAAAATGAGCTGTTAAGTGCTGAATTAAGCCGAGTTTCCACAGAATATCAATTACGTCATTCCGTTTTGGATTACCTTTATTCACAAGGGATGACCACCAAATGGGCTACTGATCTTAAATAGAAAATAAAAACAGTTATGAAGTTAATTATTGAAAATGTTGCATTGGCAACACAAATTTTAGGGTCGCCACTTTCTGTGGCGACACTTGCTTCTCACACCATTCGCCGCAACGGCAATAATCTTGATTTCTCATCATTATGCGAATATCTGCGTAGCGAAGGTTTTGAGAACAGTTTATCGCACCGCCCGCTGAATGAAATTCCCTCTTTGGCGGTGCCGGTGATTTTAATTTTACAAAATGAAGAAGCGGCGGTAGTTACTGCAATTGATGTCAACGAAGAGGGTAAACGCCTTTACACCGTTACCCACACGGACGGCTTAAAACAGCAGATTGCCGAAGCGGATTTGGCAGCGAAATATCTTGGTTATTGCTGGTTTATTAAGCCGAAAGTGGAGAAAGATATTCGCTCCGAATTACCGGAATATTCGTTGCCGAAGAGTTGGTTTTTCCGCATTATTTGGCGCTTCAAAAAATATTATTATCAGGTAATTGCGGCGACATTTATTATCAACTTCCTCGCCTTAATCAGTTCACTCTATGTAATGAATGTGTATGACCGCGTGATCCCGAATCAGGCGTATGAAACCTTATGGGTGTTGAGTATCGGTGTAATTTTGGCAATCAGCTTTGAATTTGCTGCCAAAATGGTGCGTGGGCATTTAACCGATGTGGCTGGGAAAAAAGCGGATTTAATCATCAGTGCGATGTTGTTCCGCCGAGTAATGGCGTTGAAGTTGCAGGATCGTCCGGTATCTTCCGGTTCTTATGCCAACAACTTGCGTGATTTTGAATCGGTGCGTGAATTTTTAACCAGTGCCAGTTTATTGACATTGGTCGATTTGCCGTTCTTATTGCTGTTTGTTACCGTAATCTGGATTGTCGCCGGTAAATTGGCATTGGTACCGGCGATTATTATTCCTTTGGTGATTGTTATCGGTATTTTGGCACAGGCTCCACTTTCCCGAGCCATTAATGAATCCATGCGTGAGTCTTCACAACGTCAAGGCTTGGTGGTGGAAGCAATAGAGGGGATTGAAACTATCAAAAATAACAATGCAATGTCGTGGGCGCAGAAACGTTGGGATTTCTATACTGCAAAAAGTTCTTTTTCCTCAATTAAAGTAAAAGATACCAGTAATTTTGTGGTGAATTTAATCACCGCTTTACAGCAGTTAAACACTGTCATTCTGGTAATTTTCGGTACTTATCTGATTCATAGTGAAGATCCGAGCAGCCGTATCACAATGGGGGCATTGATAGCTTCCGTCATTCTTTCTGGGCGAGCATTAGCACCTTTGGGACAAATTGCTGGATTGGCAACGCGTTTCCAACAGGCGTGGTTAGCATTAAAAGGGGTAGAAGGTATTGTATCTAAACCTATTGATAAACCCGCAGATCGTGAATATATCAGTTTAAAACAGGTGCAAGGGCATTTGCAGTTTAATCACGTTTCTTTTAAATATCAGGAAGATAGCCAACCGGCATTGCAAGATTTTAACCTAATTGTACGTCCGGGTGAGAAGGTCGGCGTATTGGGTAAAATCGGTAGCGGAAAATCGACCGCATTAAAATTGGGTGTTGGTCTGTATGATCCGAGCAAAGGGAACATCACGTTGGACGGCATCAACCTCAAACAGCTTGACCCTTACTATTTGCGCAATCAGGTGCTGTTATTGGAACAAAATCCACGTCTATTCTTAGGCACATTGCGTGAAAACTTGGATATCGGTCGAATGGACTCCTTCCCGAGCGATCAAACGCTATTGGTGGCATTGCAACGTTTCGGCTTGTTAGGCTTAGTGCAAAACCATCCGCGAGGATTGGATATGTATCTTGGGGAAAATGGTTTAGGGCTATCCGGTGGGCAAAAACAGGCAGTGGCATTGGCTCGTATGACCTTAAAAGACCCGAAAGTGGTGTTATTGGACGAACCGACTACCGGTTTGGATCAATTCCACGAACAACAGGCTTTGGTAGGTTTGTCACAATGGGTACAAAACCGTACTTTAGTGGTGGTAACGCACCGTCCTCAAGTGTTGCAGTTAGTTGATAGAGTGATTGTAGTTGATAACGGAAAAGTGGTGATGGATGGGCCGAAAGACGCTGTATTGAAACGTTTGGCGCAGCCACAACAACAGGAAGCGGAAGCCACTGTAAAAATTGAGCATCGTGGCAATGACACAGAAAATAAATAGGTTTGAGTAATGAGCGATAAAAATAACGAAAACAAAAAGGATAACGGACAAAACGGCGAGCAGAAAAAGCAGTCCGCTAACCAAGCAACGCCACCGAGTACCGAAGTCAAAAAAGCTGAACAGTCGCAAATGCCGGCAGAAAAGGTCAACAGCAAGGATTTACGCCTGTTAAATGACCTCAATGCCGCATTGCAGGTGGAAAAACACACAGGTTCATTTGCAATGATTTGGTTGTTGGGCGCATTTTTAGTGGTGTTCCTCATCTGGTCTTATTTCAGCAAAATTGAAGAAGTAACACGTGGGCAAGGCACAATTATTCCCAACAGCCGTGAACAGATTATCCAAAGTTTAGATCCCGGCATTTTGGATAAAATGATGGTGCGTGAAGGGGATTTGGTGGAAAAAGGGCAGGTGTTATTAAAACTGGACGACACCAGAAGTTCCGCTATTTTGCGTGAAACACAAGCGAAAGTGGATAACTTGGAAGCGATCACCACCCGTTTGAAAGCTGAAATTTCAGGGCAAACACCGGTTTTTCCGGAAAAAATTCCGCAAGAGATTAAAGATCGTGAAATGGAGGTCTATAAAGCGAAGAAACAGGCACTGGAAGAAGCAGTGAAAACCTTGCGTGACAGTAAAGCCTATCTTGATTCCGAAATTGCCTTGACAGAGCCAATGGTGGCGAAAGGAGCGGTTTCGCAAGTGGAATTGTTGCGAATGAAACGCTCCGCAAATGATATGGCGTTGCAGATTTCCGAACGTGAACATAAATATATCACTGATGCCGGTAATGAATTGGTGCGAGTGCAGGGCGATCTTGATCAAGCGAAAGAAAACCTCGCCGCACGTGCCGATCCGGTGGAACGCTCTTTAATTCGTGCGCCATTGAAAGGGATTGTGAAAAATATCCGGATTAACACCATCGGTGGCGTTATCTCCGCCGGACAGGATATTATGGAAATCGTGCCGGTGGAGGATAATCTGTTGGTGGAAGCCTACATTAACCCGAAAGATGTGGCTTATATTCGCCCGGGAATGAAAGCAGTGGTGAAATTAACCGCTTATGATTATGCGATTTACGGCGGCTTAGACGGCATTGTGACCTTATTAAGTCCGAGTACTTTGCAAGATAAACGCCAACCGAGTGATTTAAATCTGAACCCGAACAACTCGTTCTATCGTGTGTTGGTAAAAACCAACGGCAGCCATTTAACCGATAAAAACGGCCACGAATTGCCGGTATTACCTGGAATGATTGCAACAGTGGATATTAAGACTGGTGAAAAAACAGTATTTCAATATTTAATCAAACCGATTACACGAATGAAGCAGGCGTTACAGGAAAGATAATAGAAGTTTAACTTAATAAAACAACTATATCAAAAATGCTTAAATGGTTGAAATCCTACCGTTCAAGGCAATAAATATCTTAATTGGGAGAGGTGTAACCTCTTCCAAATTAGGATAACTCATAGAACAAAGTTTTATGTGGTTATTCAGTGAGTTGAAGCGTTTTTGTGTCAAGTTAAAATTTGGGGCTGTAGTAGATTAGCAACAATGCTATACTACAAAAATGAAGATAACATATTGTAAATTAAAGAAATCTATACAGAAAAAACTGCTGGAGTTTTTTATCGCAGAAGTTACTGCAAGAACAGCAGCAAATTTGCTAGATATTCAACCGAATACAGCCACTTTGTTCTACCATAAAATCAGGCTTGTGATTGGCTATCATTTATCCCTTGAAGTTAACGAGATTTTTGAGGGGGAAATTGAACTAGACGAAAGCTATTTTGGTGGTCATCGAAAGGGAAAAC
>Ga0079226_10002747_pt1 | contig 13574 bp, 15 predicted proteins | sample Poulit2014_FD_76345 | JGI IMG/M metagenome (GOLD analysis project Ga0079226, IMG submission 76345) | Agricultural soil microbial communities from Georgia to study Nitrogen management - Poultry litter 2014 | ecosystem: Environmental > Terrestrial > Soil > Agricultural land | place: USA: Georgia... | reverse complement strand
ATAGCATAGTGCATCATTTGAAAATGAAAATAGAACCTACAAGCTGCAGATTCTACTCTTTCATTCCGGTAACTTTATATAAATCTTCAAAAAAGCGAGGGTAAGATACAGCGATGGAAGAAATATCGTCCAACGTCACACTGTTCTGTGCGACTAAGGAAGCAATGACGCTCATCATCGCAATTCGATGGTCGCTATAACTTTTCACATCGCCTCCTCTAAGAGCGGTTTTTCCATGAACAATCAATCCATCTCGGCTTTCTTCTATGCTGGCCCCTAATGTGCCGAGCACATCGGCCACCGCATGAATGCGATCTGTTTCTTTCACTCTCAATTCTTCCGCATCTTTAATGATTGTTACTCCTTCAGCTTGGGTCGCAATCAAAGCGATGATAGGAATTTCATCAATCAGTTTCGGTATCATATCGCCTTCAATCGTCGTCCCTTTCAGCTTGCTATAGGAAATTGCAATATCCCCCAACAGTTCGCCGCTGCTCGTCGTCTCATTCGAAATGGAAATATCCGCTCCCATTTCGACTAATACATCGATTATGCCGGTGCGCGTTTCATTCAACCCGACATTTTTCAATGTCAGATTGCTCCCAGGCACGATAGCTGCAGCTGCAATAAAAAAAGCAGCCGAGGAAATATCTCCAGGAACTGTCACATCGACAGGAGTCAAGGCATTCTTGTTTGAAATCGATACGGTGTTGCCCTCGGTGCGGATGTCCGCTCCAAAAGCTTGCAACATATTTTCCGTATGATTCCTCGTTTTGGCTAGTTCGATCACTTTCGTTTCCCCTTCAGCGAACAGACCTGCCAACAATATGGCTGACTTGACTTGTGCACTTTTAATCGGCAATCGATATTCAATTCCTTTTAAAGCGCTGCCCCGCGTCGATAATGGCAAATATGTGCCATTCCCTCTGCCATCTATTTGCGCACCCATCTTTTGCAGCGGAATCGTCACACGCTCCATTGGTCGCAGCGTTAGAAACGGGTCGCCATAGATGGAAGCATAAAAAGGGAGTCCGGAAAGTATGCCTAGCATCAAACGTGCAGTCGTCCCTGAATTTCCAAAATAAAGCGGAACTAGCGGTTCGGTCAAATTGAAAGCCCCATCGCTCTTTATCGTTACTGTCGTATCGGACTGCTCGATAGAGACACCTAGATTGCGAAAAATTTCAATCGTGTGCATGCAATCTTCCCCATCTAGAAAATTTTCTACGACAGTCGTTCCTTTCGCTAGCGAGCCAAGCATCACTGCTCGATGCGAAATCGATTTGTCGCCGGGAATGTGCAATTCACCTTGGACCGGTTCTTTTAGCGACACGAAGGATTTTTCATTTTTCAAAAAACATCCGCTCCTTTTCGTTCAAACATCAATGGAAACTTCAAAATTATTTTGTTTCAAAAGTTTATATGCACGTTTCTGATTGGCTTGATTCGTCACGCTAAGCCTCAATGCCCCGCTTACGTCATCCCGGATTTCAAGAATGCGGATATTGCGAATGCTGATCTCTGCTTCAGCAAGCAATTGAACGACAGAAGCGACAGATCCGGGCTGGTCTTTAATGTCGACATATACATCATAAAAAGATGGCAATGCGCCTCTAGTCGTCTTTTCACCGAGGCCGTCCCGATATTTTTTCGCTTGGTCTAAATATTCAATCATGTCTTCTTTATTGTTTTTGTCCAGAAACTCTTTCAATGTCACCATTTCATTGATCCAGTCTTGGAGCAAACGCGACATTTTCAACCCATTGTGCTGGAAGATATCTTGCCACATTTTAGGATTGCTCGATGCGATTCGGGTAATATCGCGAAATCCTCCCGCAGCGAGTTCCGGCAAATAGCTATGGACTTGTTCCCATTTCTTCGCCTGATGCACCAGTGAAGAAGCGATGAGGTGAGGGAAATGAGAAATGACGCTTGTCATTTCATCGTGCTCATCTGGCTGCAATGTAATGAAATTGCTCTTCGTCTCTTTCAGCACATCCTTTAAAATGGAAACTTTATCCGTTGAACACGCGTTCGTTGGCGTAAGCACATAAATGGCATTCTCAAACAAATGCTCTTTTGCAGCGCGAATACCAGCTTTATGCGAACCTGCCATCGGATGCCCGCCTATGAATGTTATATTTTTGTTCTCTAGATTGTTGGCCACTTCAAGTATGGAGCCTTTGACAGAACTTACATCGCTGACGATGATTTCGTTTCCTAAATCTTCAATTTGATTGATTTTTTCCAATAACTTTATCGTCGCCGAAATGGGAGCCGCCAATATGACCACTTCTGCTCGTTTGACTCCCTTTTCGAAATCAGTGCATATTTCATCGATGATTTGCTCACTGATCGCTATCTCCAAAGTGTCTGCATTTACATCATAACCTAATAGATGATTCTCTCCTGACTTTTTGATTGCTTTTGCTAAAGATCCGCCGATCAAACCGAGTCCAGCAACTAAAACGATTCGTTTCATCTCCATACCCCATCATTTATTTCTCTTTGCAATTTGGCAATCACTTTTTGCAAATCAGCCATATCTTCTTCATTGCCGATTGTGATTCTGACCGTGTTCGGATAACCTAGTAAATTTCCAGAACGAACGATAAATCCATGTTTCAATAAGTAATCGGAAACTTCATCGGCATCAATTGGCGTTTTTGCGAGCAAAAAATTAGTATGCGATTCATAATAGCTCCAACCGATTCCATAGAGAAACGTTTGGAACGTTTCTTTTACGCCATTGTTCAACTCTCTCGTTTTCAAAATGAATTCGTCATCATCCAGCGCAGCGATAGCAGCCTTTTGCGACAAGGATGCCGTATTGAATGGGCCTCTGACAACGTTCAATTTATGAGCGATTTCTCGGCTCGCTATTGCGTATCCGACTCGCAATCCAGCTAAACCGTAAATTTTGGAAAATGTGCGCAAAACGATTAAATTTGAAAAGCGCGCTAAACAATCATCCACGTCCAAGCGAAAATCATCTGCTACAAATTCATGGTACGCCGCGTCAAGGACGACGATGACGTCATCTGGACATTTTTCCATAAAACGATAAAAATCGTCGTTTGGAATAATTTCACCGGTCGGGTTGTCAGGCGAACAAAGCCAGACGACTTTCGTATCGGAATCGATTGACTTTGACATATTATCCAGATCGTGTTTTCCTTCTTTCGTCGGTATTTCCTTGATTGTCGCTCCTTCAATAGCGGAATGGTGGCGATATTGTGTAAAAGTCGGCGCAGCCATCACCGTGTTGGCTCCCGGAAATAGGAACGCGCGACAGATAAATGTGATGATTTCATCGGAACCTCCGCCAAAAACAAGTTGCGATTCATCGACTCCAAGCTTATCGGCAAGTTTCATTCGCAACTCATACGCATAACCATCCGGATAAATTTCTAAATCAGCTGTCCAATCGGCCAATGCTGAAGCGACTTTTTTTGAAAAGCCATATGGGTTTTCATTGGAAGCCAATTTTACAATCCGGTCCAATTTATATTTTTTTTGCACATCGGCAATTTGCATTCCTTGCTTGTAAGCAGACAGATGGTTCAGAATCTCTTTTCCAACCATTTAATCACCTTCTTTCCTGAACTAAATCCGGTCGCAATTTCACTGCATCATTTAAAAAAATATGTTTGATTTCATCTTGCTCAAGCCCTGTTTCAGCGACGATAATGACACGGATGCAGAGTGGCAAACTCCCCGGAACATCTATCTCTCTCATGCACATGACCGGGACATATTTCCAGCCGTCGATTTGTCTTGCCACTTTGGCAGGAAAGGCGGCATTCAAATCGTCTGTGACCGTAAAAAATACATGAGAGATATGTTCAGGCCGGATTTGATTTTGCTTTGCCATTTCCAAAACTAATCGTTTTGTCTGTGTCATCATTTGTTCTTCTTCATTCTTAGTTACCGTCGTCGCTCCTCTAAAACCTCGTATCACGTCCCGTTCAACTCCTTTTTGAAAGTTTCTAGCAATCCTCTTAACTCATCATCGCTAAGTTGGATTGTTGCAGGCTGTGCCACATCTTTCAATAACACCATTTGAATCTGTTGGTTTTCTGTCTTTTTATCGTTTTTCATCGCTTCGATTATTTCATCCACGCTAGCGCCATATAGCCCCAACGGGTAGCCATTTTTTTTCAGCCACTCATAAAACGAACGATACGGAAGAGTTGTATGAAATTTTTCTTCACTCACTTGAAGTGCAAACAGCATGCCGATGGCAACCGCTTCTCCATGCGTGATTTTTCCATATCCTAAAATGGTTTCCAACGCATGTGCCAATGTATGGCCAAAATTCAAAAATTTCCGGATATCGGATTCTTTTTCGTCTCTTTCGACAATTGCAGCTTTTATGTTGATGCCTGCATATAAATGTTCAATCAAATGCTGTTTGCTAAGGTTTTGGATATCTTTTTCCAATAACTCCTCCAAAAAAGAAGCATCAGCGATGAATGCCTCTTTTGCCAGCTCTGCATAACCAGAGCGCACCTCGTAATCAGGCAACGTTTCGAGCGTGCCGACGTCATAAATGACCGCTTTTGGCGGATAAAAACTTCCTATCATATTTTTACCCAGCTCATGGTTGATTGCCACTTTTCCGCCGACACTGCTATCGTGAGCGAGAATCGTTGTCGGCATTTGCATATAATCGATACCCCTCATAAATGTAGCAGCAACAAATCCAGCGAGGTCGCCGACAACGCCGCCTCCTAGCGCAATAATCAAGGAATTTCTGTCCAAGCGATTTTCCAACGCTGCAGTTTGCAGCCTGTAAAAATGTTCGATATCTTTGGATGCTTCCCCGCTTTTTATGACATAATGAAAGATTCGCTCTCCATGCAATGATTGTAAAACATCATTCAAATATAACTTTTCTACGAGCGTGTCGGTAATGACAAAAATTGCGGTATAATTTTTTTTGATGAAACTATCGAGCCGAAACCGGAGTCCATCTCCTATTTTTACCGGGTAGGTGTGAGTTGACGTTTTGATGTCCAATTCATTCATCAAAAGCACCTTGTTTCTTCACGATGATCGTCCAATGCTTTTTTCAGCTGAGGAAAATGGTCGCTTGTGAACTGCTCCGTAATCGCTTTAGCGAGTTCAAAAGCAATGACATGCTCCATGACCACTGCCGCGGCGGGCACTGCGCATGAATCCGACCGTTCGATGCTTGCGTTGAATTGCTCTTTCGATTCGATATCGACGCTTTGCAACGGCTTGTACAATGTAGGAATCGGTTTCATGACGCCTTTGATGACCAATGGCATGCCCGTCGTCATTCCGCCTTCAAATCCTCCTAGCCGGTTCGTTCTGCGGTAATACCCTCTTTCTTCATTCCATAAAATTTCATCATGGACTTCGCTGCCATTTTTTCTCGCTGCTTCAAAACCGATCCCGATTTCTGCTCCTTTAAACGCATTGATGCTCACGACACTGCCGACCAATTTTGCATCGAGCTTTCTATCATAATGCACATACGAACCGATTCCGGCCGGCATTCCCTCTACATACACCTCGCAAACACCGCCGATTGAATCGCCATCTTTTTTCGCCTGATCGATCCGATCCATCATTTCCTGTTCGACTGTTCGGTCCAACACTCTCACAGGGGAAGCTTCAGAGATTTCCGCTCTTTCTTCCATCGTCAATCCATCTTGTTCTTTAGCTCTGATTCCGCCAATTTCTTTCACATATCCAACAACTTCAATGCCTAACTGCTTCAGCATCATTTTAGCGACAGCGCCAGCCGCAACTCGTACAGTTGTTTCTCTTGCGGAAGAGCGTTCGAGCACATTGCGCATATCACGATGTCCATATTTCAACGCGCCATTCAAATCCGCATGCCCCGGTCGAGGGCGCGTTACAACTCTTCTTATTTTTTCGTTCTCTTCAACCGGGTCTTCTCCCATGATATCGACCCAACTTTTGAAATCATCATTATTCACGACAAGCGCAATTGGCGAACCTAACGTCTGTCCATGCCTTACGCCGCTCGTTATTTCTACCAAATCTTTTTCGATTTGCATTCTTCTGCCTCGTCCATGTCCCTTTTGCCTCCGCAGCAAAGACTTGTCAATATCTTTTTTCAAAAGCGGCATGCGGGCTGGAACACCTTCGATGATTGTAATCAATTGCTTTCCATGTGATTCACCCGAAGTTAAGTAACGCATCATCATTCCTCATTTCTATTTTCAAATCATGCTTATTTTTTCCGATAAAAGAATGTGTCGTAGAGCGTCAAATGAAATTCTTGCGGATTGAAGATCTGCTCTGTGCTCCCGACAAACAAGAAGCCGTTCTGGCTCAGTGCTTCGCCGAAACGTTTATAGATCATTTTTTTTGCCGGGTCTGTAAAGTATATCAATACGTTCCGGCAAACGATCAAATCAACATTTCCTGGATACGGATCTTTCAGCAAATCATGCTTTTTGAAAGATATATTCGATTTCAAGCGTTCATCGATGCAATATTTATTGTTATTAAATAGAAAGTATTTTGATTTTTTTTTGGATGACAATTCTTTCAATGAGTGAGCATCATACGTTCCAAGCTTTGCTTTCTCCAAAGCTTTCTCATCGATGTCGGTTGCGATAATCGACACATCTATTTCTTTAAAATGCTCGTTTAGCATAATAGCTAGACTGTAAGGCTCCTCGCCGGTGGAACATGCAGCACTCCAGATTTTGATGCCAGCCTTCTTTTCAGCCAGTTTTGGCAAAACCTTTTCCCTTAAAACATCCCACCGTCTAGGATTCCGGTAAAACTCGGAAACATTGATTGTCATCCGGTCTAAAAACTCATCAAGCAATGCTTCATCGCAAGAAAGCGCATCGAAATAGCTGTCAAAATTGCGAAAGCCTCTTTTATTTCTTAACGAGGTGAGTCTTCTTTTCATTTGCGCTTCTTTATATAGATTCAGATTGATATTGAGCTCGTCATTGATTTTTCGTACAAAACGTTTATATTCCCCCACGATTTTTTCTGGCCTCTTTCAACGTAAATAATAGAAAGCCTCCGTTTACAACCAACAGAGGCCAAAATGCGCATTAGTAAATCCAAGTTTTGTCTTGTTTCATATAATCCGTGAGTTCATTTTCGTTGAAGAATAAATTGATTTCACGTTCGGCACTTTCAGCTGAATCAGAGCCGTGGATAATGTTCTTGCCTACAGTTATGGCGTAATCTCCACGAATGGAACCCGGATCTGCTTCTTCGGGGTTTGTCGCACCTATCATCAGCCGTGATGTTTTAATGGCGTTTTCACCTTCCCAAACCATTGCAAATACAGGTCCGGATGTGATGAAATCGACCAATTCGCTGAAGAAAGGGCGCTCCTTATGCTCGCCGTAATGTTCTTTTGCCAAATCTTCGGAAATTTGCATCAGTTTCGCGCTAACAAGTTTAAACCCTTTTTTCTCGAAACGATTGACAATTTCTCCGATTAATCCTCTTTGCACTCCGTCAGGCTTTACCATGATGAATGTTTTTTCCATATGCTGTATCTCCTCTTTCTTTCTCACATGTTTTTATTGTCTAATCGTTAAAAAGTTTATCAAATTATGTAACATAATACAATTAAACTAAGAACGCCTTTTGCCGATGATCCCGGCAATTGTCTGCAATGTTCTTTTTGCTTTGTTGTTTTCTAGCGGCTTGATTGATTGCAACGCTTTTTGCAAATATAAATTGCTCAGTCTGTATGATTTTTCAATCGCATCCGTTTTTTGCAGCAAATCAAGCAGATGTCCGATGCGTTCTTCGCATAAATTCTCTTTATGATGGAATACGGATTTCAATTCTTTCAGAAAAGCTTCGTCTTCCATTGCATATAAGACGGGCAATGTTATATTACCTTGAATAAGGTCGCTGCCGGTCGGTTTTCCCAATTCTTCCGGGGATGCTGTAAAATCAAGAATATCATCGATGATTTGAAAAGACATGCCGACATTGTATCCGTACCGATAAAGCCGATTTGCCTGTTTCTTTTCAGCCCCGGACGCAATAGCGCCTAGCTTGCAGCTTGTCGCAATCAATAAGGCGGTTTTGCGTTTGATTCTTCGCAAATAGTCTCTTAATTTCTGATTTGCATTATATTTATCTTCAATTTGCGAAATTTCGCCTTCGACAAGTTTGACGACGGTTTTCGATAAGGCGCTATGCACTCGCGGAATATTCACTGTCGTGATCACTTCAAGCGCCCGTGCCAAAATATAGTCTCCGGAATACATCGCCACCCTGTTGCCATAAAGATGTTTAATCGTCGGTTTTCCTCTTCTAAGCTCGGCATCGTCTACAACATCATCATGGACTAATGTGGCCATATGAATCAGTTCCAAGGCGACTGCTACAGCCATTATTTTTTCCTTATTCGCTTTATAATCGCCGAAATGAGCAGACAACAAAACAAAAACTGGACGGATTCTTTTCCCGCCAGCACGCAATAGTTGCAAGGATGCCTCACGCAATATGGGGTGTTCTGCATCGATTGTTTCAGTGAGCATCTGCTCGATATCGTGCAAGTCTTTTCTTAAAAAACTATATATGTTCGCCAGTTTCATACTTTTCACCTTTTTTACTGTACTCTGATCATGGCATCATTTTGTTGCCATATGCATTGCTGCAACCCCGCCTGTATATCCCTTAACATCCACATGGGAAAATCCGGCATCCAAAAACATTTTTTTCAATTGTTGCTTATTCGGAAATTCCCGAGCCGATTCGTGCAACCATGCATATTCTTCATAGCTTTTGGCAAACAATTTTCCAAAAAACGGCATAATGAAGCGAAAATAAAAAAAATATAATTGCCTAAAGCCTATCAATGTCGGTTGGGATGTCTCTAAGCAAACGACTTTTCCGCCACGTTTCACAACGCGGTGCATTTCCTTCAAAACCGTTTCATAATCAGGAACGTTTCTGAGACCGAACCCGATGGTCACATAATCGAAAGTCTCATCCGGAAAAGGCAATTCCATCGCATTTCCGTGAATGAACTGCAATTGTTCCAAATCGTGTTGCTGCCTTTTCTCTTGTGCAACTTTGAGCATATTTTCGCTGAAATCAAGGCCAATCACTTCCCCGCTATCGCCGACGGATTTAGCAAGAGAAATTGCCCAATCTCCAGTGCCTGTGCAAACATCGAGCGCGCTAGTGCCGTGAGACACATTCATTCGACGCATAACATCTTTTCTCCAAGCGACATGTCTATTGAAAGAAATGATGGAATTCATCGAATCGTACTTTTCATAAATATTTTCAAACACGCGATGAACTCGTTCTTCTTTTGAACTTTCAGTCATGATTTATCCTTCTTCCGCTATTGATGTTGTATTATAAGCTAGCTTTATTTTATTTCGCACCATGTTTTCCACTGCCAAAAACCGATACGGCAATCGAGGCAACAAATGACCTAACCGCTCTAAGCTGATGTCGATTTGATCATCGATTGCATGGGCGACAGCATCGTCTTTTAAATTTGACACGTTCTTTCTGATGAACGCCTCTATGCTTGATGTTTTATGTTCAACAATCAATTCTTTTTCCTTATAGAGCCGGTTGATGAGCAATATTTCCTCAATGAACGGAATCAATTCAGCGCTCTCCTCATACAGCGAAGCGACGTCCGTGAACAATAATGATTCAATATCCTTTACCGTTTCTGTCAATTCGCCGATCGTCTCGACATTCTCGTAGAATAAAACCATTTTTTTCTCGTTGATCTTTTGAATGGCGGTCGCCAAAACTTGAATCATTTTTATATCCCCGATGTCAGACAAAAGCAAATAATACAGGCCGCTATAATAGTCCCCTGCCAAAACCGATAATTGCTTTTCCCGAGCGCTCATCTCGCTGCTCCCGTTTTTCGGCACCAATTCATGGGTATCCAACGCTATCTGAACGAGCATAATCGTTGTCATATATTGCAATTTCCTTTTTGCAGGAAGTTCCGAATCTTTATATAAATAATGCAAAATAGTCAATTTATCAAAGTCAATTAAGGGCTTCTGGATAAATTTTTCGACATATGAATGACTGATTTTTTGCTGAATCATATGTTTTAATTGCTTTGTTTCTCTGTTCAAAGTGTGCACGCCAACCACCTATGCCCTTTCATGCAATCATTACTCATAGTATAGCATAATTCGTCTTGATGAAGCGAGAATCGATATATTTTAAAAAAATCATAAATTCGATTAGGCAAATCCCTATTTACTATCACTTATTATAACAGCAAAGTCAATCTTTTTAGAAAAAACTTGCTTTCCTTTTAGGACGGACTAAAACAAAGCTTTGTTTTTAGCAAAAATAAAAAGGGTACGTCAGACGTACCCTGAATGTTTGCTCTATGTAAATTAGCTTTTGACAGCTTCTTTAAGAGCTTTGCCAGCTTTAAATGCTGGAACCTTGCTTGCAGGAATTTGAATTTCTTCGCCAGTTTGAGGATTGCGGCCTTTTCGTGCAGAGCGCTCGCGCACTTCAAAGTTGCCAAACCCGATAATTTGTACCTTTTCGCCTTCTTTAAGTGAATCCATGACAGATTCAAATAGAGCATCAACTGCTTTTGCTGCATCCTTTTTGGATAGATCGCTCTTTTCAGCAACGGCGTTGATCAAATCTGTTTTGTTCATGATATTCACCTCCTCCCAAAAAAATATAATTTGCTATCAACAAATTATAAAGCTATTTCCATTTGTTCACCAAATTGCCTGCTTTTATACTTCATCAGGCAATAAAACTGATGATAAAGCTTATACTAACGAAGTTTTTCATAAAATTCAACAGTAAATACGATTTTTGCGCGTTTTTTTAAAAAAAATCTTCGGGATGCACAAAAATAAGCTTTTTTCACATAAAAAAAGCATATGATCGCGGCATGGCGACCATATGGCAACGAGTTGTCATTCAAAATAAAAACAGCTTTGGCAGCAGTTATAAAATTATGGCTATTAAACCTCCTGAACCTTCATTAATGATTCTTTCTAATGTATCTTTCAATTTATATCTTGCATTTTCTGGCATCAACGAGATTTTTGCCTGGATTCCTTCCCTGACGATAGAGCTTAATGAACGTCCGAAAATATCAGAGTTCCAAATGGATAGAGGATCTTCCTCGAAGTCCTGCATCAAATATTTGACGAGCTCTTCGCTCTGTTTTTCTGTCCCGATGATCGGCGCAAATTCCGATTCCACTTCGACTTTGATCATATGAATCGATGGCGCCATCGCCTTCAGTCTCACTCCGAATCTCGACCCTTGCTTGATGATTTCCGGTTCATCGAGCTCCATATCTTTGACGGATGGAGCTGCAATGCCGTATCCCGTTTGTTTCACCATTTGCAAGGCGCTGGCTATTTGATCATACTCTCGCTTTGCATGCGTGAAATCTTGCATAAGTGCGAGTAAATGGTCTTTGCCCTTTATTTCTTCTCCGACAATTTCTTTCAAAATATTTTCATATAAGTTTTGCGGAGCGAATAAATCAATTTCAGCAATTCCTTCGCCCATTTCCATTCCTGAAATTTGCGCTTTGTCAATATACTCGTATTCAGAAAATTCATTGACGATATGATTGACATCCCTTAATCGTTTGATGTTCCTTACCGTCGTCTGAATCGCCTCTTCATAATTTCTCTTCAGCCAGTGATTGTCATTTAGCACCATCACCCAGCTTGGCAAATTTACATTGACTTCAAGCACTGGAAATTCGTAAAGCGACTCCCGCAGCACATTGTACACATCATGTTCATTCATTGTTTCGATGCTCATCGAAAGCACTGGAACATCGTGTTCTTCCGCCAATTCCTGCCGCAATAGTTCCGCTTCTCGATCTGTCGGGCGAACGGAATTGATGATCATGATAAAAGGTTTGCCGACTTCTTTCAGTTCTTCGATCACTTTCGTTTCCGCTTCTACATAATCTTCGCGCGGAATGTCCCCTATCGTTCCGTCTGTCGTGATGACGATGCCGATTGTGGAATGTTCTTGAATGACTTTTCTTGTCCCTATTTCCGCAGCATCGTGAAACGGAATCGGATCCTCATACCAAGGAGTATTGATCATCCGAGGACCATCTTCATCCTCAAAACCTTTCGCTCCGTCCACTGCATAGCCGACACAGTCGACCAAACGAACATTGACATCCAATCCTTCTTCGATATTGATAGACACCGCTTGATTTGGGACAAACTTCGGCTCCGTCGTCATGATTGTTCGTCCTGCAGCGCTTTGCGGCAGTTCGTCATGTGCACGGGCACGATCATTTTCTTCTGCAATATTCGGCAAAACGACGAGTTCCATAAACCTTTTGATAAAAGTGGATTTCCCCGTCCTGACAGCCCCGACTATTCCTAGATAAACATCTCCGTTCGTTCGTTTAGAAATATCTTTAAAAATATCAACCTTATCCAAGTGGTTCCCTCCTCTTCCAAATAACAAACAAATTTCCCACAAGTCCGATGCTAATATAAGTCTATGATGTTGTCCTATTAAATTATGACTTTAAATATAAGAATCGTTATGTAAATTAGCCCATAAAAAAACCCCTTGCAACAACATATGCTGCAAAGGGTGATTTATACTCATTATTTATTGGAGAAAAATCGGTTCGTTGTCTTTTACGGTATAAGGAAGAGAGTAGGCCGGGACAAACGGATAATTATCCTCGAGCAAAGGACGGATGTCATCGCCCGTTTCAAATTCATGGTCGAACTCTGCCAAAGCTTGTCTCAAATCGATGCGATAATCTACAAACAATTGACCGTCCGAATCAATCAAAAGCGGCAAGTTTGATTTTGAATAAGGGCTTATCACATGCGGTTCCGAATCATATCCTAATTTTTCATAATTTAATGTATAGAGATTATCCGCAATCTGTTCCCCGAATGGAGGGTAAGTATTTTTTGACCGGTAAATGTCCAGTTTGACAAACAATTCCCTGATTTTTTCTGTCACCCTTAAATCGATTAATTTCACGCGCGGATCTTCTTCAGGCGTGATGATCGTATATTGATACACTCCTCCATTTTCATACGCCGATCCTGGCGTTTCGGACAGCAATTGACGATCTTTCAACAATGTGAAATCTATCAAATATTTTTCGTAAATATCGACATCGCTTTCTTTTGTCTTAATGGGAATCAAGCCGCCAGTCTCTTCTTGATATGCTAAAACAGCAGTTTGGACCATGTCTAACTGCGCCTCATTCGGCACTTGATTCTTTGCCAATTCTTGTTGCGGATATAGACATCCGGACAATAGGCCAACAAGCAAAACCGCCATGATAGTTAAGTATGCTTTTTTCACTAAAAAGATGCCTCCTTGACTTCAAACTTCAACCTGTCGGACCGCTCAGCACGACAAATACGACAATCAGACCGCCGCCGATGAGACAAATATAGGCAATGATAGAAACTAAAACGCTAAACACTCCTGTCAATTTCCGTCTGCTTAATTGAATGAAAGCAATCGCTAAGATAAGGAGGCCTATGCCAACAAATGATATAATTTCTTTGATTTCTGCTGCACTCATTTTGTCACTCCTGCTTTTT
>Ga0079226_10002746_pt1 | contig 13579 bp, 12 predicted proteins | sample Poulit2014_FD_76345 | JGI IMG/M metagenome (GOLD analysis project Ga0079226, IMG submission 76345) | Agricultural soil microbial communities from Georgia to study Nitrogen management - Poultry litter 2014 | ecosystem: Environmental > Terrestrial > Soil > Agricultural land | place: USA: Georgia... | reverse complement strand
CATTATCTAGGCCGTATCTGTAGATTATGATTTGTTTCTCCCTATCTGTAAGCTGATCTAGAGCTTGCATGAGGAAGTTTTCCATATCTTTTTCAAGAATCAGCATGTCAACAGGTGTAGACTCATCTCCTACCATGTCCATTAGCTCATCACCTGTCGAGTCCTCGCTATCTAGGTTGATGTTTAGGGATGTGGAGTTGACTTGGTTTCTATTTATAAGGAAAAGATCATCTGCTTGTTTTTTGTTAATCCCCTCATTTTCTAGAATCCTATAAATCTCCTCATCGCTTGCTTCAGGATTTGCCTTTAGGATTTGTTTTAATTTATTAAGTTTCAAATATTTTCCTGCTGGAATTCTTATTGTATGACCTTCTTTGTTTATAGCCTTTCTAATTGCCTTATCAATCCACTTGTAGGCATAGGTTGTAAATTTGTAGCCCAATGTCAGATCAAATTTCTCAGCTGCTCTTATCATGCCAAGCATACCCGATTGGACCAAGTCTTCTAGGTCAAGGTCGTTACCGTGAGACCTAAAAAAGTATGAAGCCCTGCTTCTTACAAGACCCTGATTTTTTTCTACAAGGGCGGAAAGAGCATTTTGGTTGCCTAACTGGAATTGTTCTACAATCTCTTCGTTATTTAGGTCTGATAGTTTAATCATGTCCTTGCGTCTGATTGGGGCAAGGGATGTGTTTACGCCTTTTTTTGCAGACCCAATTAGGTCATCGTCAAAGTCATCATCGTCATCTTCAGAAATAATATCAAGAATTTCTTCCTTTTGTTCTTCTGTCATTGATTCGACAACTTCGATTAACTCTTCTTCGGTCATATCTGTTGTATCCAGATAGTCTCTGAGTTTTTCTAAAGTTTCCTTATCTTTTAAATTTATTTTATCCATATTATCACCCGTTTGAATTTATTTACCCTTTGACTTATAGTCTTCAATGTCTAAATCTATTTCATCTAGCTTGGCTTTTAAGGCTTTAGATATGGGATAGGCATCGTAGTTTTGACTAAAACTTTTCTTTTGCCTAATTTTTATCTTAGATCTTAGACTATCAAGGTCATGCTTAAGCTCAAGAGCCGTCATCCTCGCTGCCCCTTTAGAAAGAGCCAAATTTTGGACTGCTCCATCGTCTGTTACTACCTTGACATTATGCCTTCTCGCTATTTTTGTAAGCTCTCTTTCAATATATGTATCTGCCGTCTGAAATCTCTTTGTAAAGACAATTTCCATACCATATTTACTAGTAACTGTCTCCTTTAACCTATCAAGGTTGTAGGCATCAAAAACTATAACAAGCTTCTCACCGGTCAGATAGCTATATTCGGCCAGGTCTTCTATCAAATTATCCCTGGCTGTTTGTAGGCTTTTCCTAGCAGCCTCTTTTAGTTGTGGCCACTTATTTATAACATTGTAACCATCTACATAGGTTATATTTTCCTTAACTAAAGCCATTTTGTCTTAAAACCTCATACATAGCAATGGCTGAGGCTACTGAAGCATTAAGGCTATTTACAAAACCCTTCATTGGTATATTAATAAGTATATCACAATTTTTCCTTACAAGTCTAGAGATACCCTTACCTTCATTGCCAACGACCAAACAAACCTTACCTTTTAGGTCAGTCTGATCTATTGGTGAAGAAGCTTCGCCAGCAAGTCCATAGACCCAAAAACCGACTTCTTTGATCTCTTCTATTGCCTTATTTATATTTTTAACCATGATTATATCTATATTATTAATAGCACCAGCGCTTGTCTTGTAGACAATCGGGCTTACAGATGCACTTCTTCTTTCAGGGATAATTACCCCATCAAAGCCAAAGCTTTCTGCACTTCTAATTATCGCACCTAGGTTGTGGGGGTCTTCTATCTGATCAAGAATTATAAGCCTCTTGTAAGAATTAAGAGCCGACAGGTCCTTATACTTAAAAGACTCAGCTTCCACACATACTCCTTGGTGGTTCATATCTATTTTATCAAAAAATCTCTTATCTACAAAATTTATCTCAATATTGTTTTTATTAAGCTTTGAAACTATTTCATCAACAATTTTAGAATTTTGCTTTATAATATAGGCCCTATAGATTTTTACACCCGAATCTATGGCATCAATTACAGGTTTTCTACCATAAATCTTATCCATCAGCCTATCTCCCACTTGGTGCCTTCTCTTGTATCCTTTAGAATAATGCCCATTTCTTTTAGGTCATCCCTAATCTTATCAGCAGTGGCAAAGTCTTTATTTTTCTTAGCCGCATTTCTCTCTGCTATTTTTTCTTCTATGAAAGTTTCATCAACTTCAGATTCTTTCTTCTTGGCAAGTAGACCCAAAACCTCATAAAGTCTACTGTAGACTTCAAAAGTCCTCTCTACAAATGCTTTAGAAGAGTCAGCAGAAATGTTTGTATTGATAAATTTTGCTAGGTCAAATAAAACTGTGATGGCATCTGCAGTGTTTAGGTCATCTTCCATTACACTTGCAAATTCATTTTCTTTTTTAGTTAGGATTTGTAATAAATCTTTTTCTGAATCTTTAAGTTCTATTTCCTTTGCGCTTTCAAGGGCTTCTTCCGCTTTAAAATAAGCATTATTTAGCCTATCAAGTGAATTTTGTGCCGAATCAATTATTTCCTTTGTAAAGTTTATCGGCTGTCTGTAGGATGTAGTTAATAGCCAAAATCTAATTGTCATCAGGTCATATTCTTTTTTGATATCGTCTAATGTAAAGAAATTACCGACAGACTTACTCATCTTTGAGCCATTTACCTGGATCATGCCGTTGTGCATCCAGTAGTTAGAAAAGTTCACTTCATTTAGGGCTTCAGATTGGGCGATTTCGTTTTCATGGTGAGGAAATTCTAGGTCTTCTCCGCCAGCGTGGATGTCGATTGTATCTCCCAAGATTTTCTTATTCATAGTTGAGCATTCTATATGCCAACCAGGTCTACCCTTACCCCATGGGGAATTCCAAGCTACTTCACCGTCAAGCTTTGTTGCCTTCCATAGGGTGAAGTCTGCTGGATTTTTCTTTTTGCCAGCGTCCTTATCGTCAAGTCTTTGGCTTGCACCATGGACTAGGTCTTCAAGGTTTTTACGAGATAATTTGCCGTAATCTTCCTTTTTGCTTACATCAAAGTAGACGTCTCCATCTGAAACGTATGCCATTCCCTTATCTATTAGACCCTTTACGAAGTCTATAATGTCATCCATCACCTCTGTTGCCCTTGGGTGGATGGTGTTTTCTTCGTCTAGATTTAAGGCGTGGGCATCTGTCATATATTGGGCAATGTAGCGGTCTGTCACTTCTTTTGTGGAAATTCCTTCTTCGATTGATTTTTTGATAATCTTATCGTCTACATCGGTGAAGTTTACAACATAGGTCACATCATAGCCTCTATAGGACATAAAACGCCTAAAGGTATCAAAGACTACAAGGGGTCTAGCATTGCCTATATGCATATAATCATAGACTGTAGGTCCGCAGACATACATCTTGATTTTGCCTTCTTCAATTGGTTTAAATACTTCCTTAGAGCGGCTAAGGGTATTATAAATTCTCATTAAAAGCTGTCCCTTACAAATTCAAGCCTATTCTTAACTAGGTCTTTGCCCATGATTAGGAAGGCATTTGATAGGTCTGGGCCGTGAACTGAACCTGTAACAGCAGCCCTAACTGGGAACCATAGGTTCTTACCTTTAATTCCTGTTTCTTTTTGTAGGGTCTTCATGATTGATTTAGCAAAGTCAGCGTCAATTTCTTCTACTTCATCTAGGTGTTTTAAGAATGCATCGAAAAGTGTCTTAGCATCTTCTGTTGAAATTGCTTCTTTTGCGTCTTCATCATAGTCAATATCTTCACTTGCTACATAGTAGTTTTTGGCAAGTTCTGGTGCATCTGAGAACTTATCAATAGCTGATTGCCATGTTTCTGCAAGTAATACTAGTTTGTCATGGTCGTAGGATTCATCAATTAGACCAGCTTTTTCCATGTATGGTTTGATATCTTCTGCAAGCTTTTCAGGAGATAGTTCTCTTACATAGTGGCCGTTTACCCAGTCAAGTTTTTTCTTATCAAAAACTGCACCAGTTTTGTTTACCCTATCAAAGTCAAATTGTTTTGCTAATTCTTCCATAGTGAAGATTTCTTCTTCACTATCTGGTGACCAACCTAGAAGTGATAGGAAGTTTATAAGACCTTCTGGCATGTAGCCTTCTTCGATAAAGTCTTCTACCATGCCGTCGCCGTTTCTCTTTGAATATTTTTTGTGGTCTTTATTTAGAACTGTTGGTAGGTGGATATATTCTGGAGCATCCCAGCCAAAGGCTTCATATAGGTATACGTGTTTTGGAGTTGATGAAATCCACTCATCTCCACGAACTACGTGAGTAATTCCCATTAGGTGGTCATCTACAACTACAGCAAAGTGATATGTTGGAAAACCATCTCTTTTTATTAGAACTTGGTCGTCTTGGTCATCAGTATTGAAGGTAATTTTACCCTTAATCCTATCATCAAAAGAAATATCATAGTCTTTTGGAAGTTTTAACCTAACTGTGTGTTCTTCACCATTTGCAACTCTTTGTCTTGCCTCTTCTAAAGGAATTGACCTGCAAAGTCCGTCGTATTTTGGTGTAAGGCCATCAGCTCTCATTTGATCTCTAACAGAGTCAATTCTTTCTTGTGAGCAGAAGCAGTAGTAGGCCTTGCCTTCATCTAGTAGTTTTTCTATATATTGATCATAGATGCCTTTTTCTACCCTTTCAGATTGGATATATGGACCAAAATCACCCTTTTCAGTTACATGTCCATTCTCATCAAGCATAACACCTTCATCGATTTCTACACCTGACCACTTAAGAGCCTTAAGTAAATTTTCTAGGGCGCCTTCTACAAATCTTGTCCTATCAGTATCTTCTATTCTCAAAATCATTTTGCCGCCAGTATGTCTTGCGTATAGGTAGTTAAAAAGGGCTGTCCTTAGGCCACCAATATGCAAATATCCTGTTGGAGATGGGGCAAATCTTACTCTAACTTCACTCATTAATTACTCCTTTAAATTTTAATCGTCTTTTCGTCTTTATATGGATAAGTAAATAAAGGGAAGTAAAACTTCCCCACAAATAACTTAACCTTAACTCATCTAATTATAACATCTATTACTACAAAAATCAACCTTGTCAAGGTCCTATATCTATTTTATTTTACAAAAATTCTCCTATAGGTAGTTTTGGATCTCCAATATTTTTTCTTACATAGGTCTCTATACCCAAATTATATAATTTCTTAAATATCCTCATGTCCTCATCATCTACAGCAACCATAGCTGTCAAAGATACTTTTCCCATAGCCATATGGATTATTCCGATATTAATCTCTTCAATTTCATTTCCATAATCAATTAATTTTTCTAAATCACTTGTATTTTCAACAATTAAAAAATACTCACCACCCTTATCGGCCAGAAAGTCTTTGACATCTGATATTTTCAAAAAAATACTTTCAGAATCACAAGGGACAGTCAGCCTTTCGATTTCTTTATGAATTTCATCTTCAAAAATTTTATCATTTGCAAAAATCACCTTATTTAGGTCATATTTTTCTAAGATATCCCTAATAGTTTGCCCGTGACCCAGTCTTGAATCAACTCTTACAAGCCTAATCTTTGCCATCATGCCTTCCTTATGACCATTTCACTTGGGTCATCTATGATTAGGTTTGGCTTTTCTTTTTCTAAAACTGCCCTATCCCTAAAGCCCCAAGATACACCTATAGTAAAGACTCCGGCATTTTTGCCACACTTCATATCTACTTCGCTATCACCAAAATAAATAATCTCAGAAAAATCTACATCAAATTTCTCTTTAAGAATCATAATTCCTTCTGGGGATGGTTTTCTTTCATAATCTCCCCTAAATCCTAAGATATCATCAAAGTATCCTTGTCCAAAAACAGCTGGGATTACTTTTTTGCATGTCTCATCAGGCTTATTTGAAAAACAAACCATAGTTTTGCCAGTTTTCTTAAGCTCATCAAGGGCTTCTTTTACCCCATCATAGGCCTTGGTGAGGTGGGCTGGATTTTCGTCGTAGGCCTCATTATAAGAATCCAAAAAATCTTTTCTAAATTTCTCATCCTTACTTGCCCCCACATAGTCTAGGGTCTTTTCACAAAGAACAACCGGACCATTACCTACAAAGGCTTCGACCTTATCTTTCGGACAAGGCCCAAGGTCAAATTTCTTCAAGGTTTCATTTATAAAATATGAAATAGTATCTATTGTGTTTAACAAGGTACCATCTATATCAAATATATACATAAATCTCCTCACTCATTGATTTTGCTATCATTGTACCAGTATTTTTGGAAATATGTATAATAAATAAATAAGACTTTTGTGAAATAACGGGTATAAATAAAAAGAGATTAAGTATAAAGAAGGAGCCTATGAACGAATATAGAAATCTAACCATGCTAAGTGATTATTACGAATTTACTATGGCAAATGGTTATTATGAAAATGGAATGAAAGATACTGTAGCAGTCTTCGATGCCTTTTATAGGAGAAATCCAGATGAAGGAGGCTACGCTGTATTTGCAGGGCTAAACGATATAATTTCCTATATCAAAAACCTACACTTTACTGATGAAGATATAGAATATTTTAGGTCTCAAGGTCATTTTACTGAAGGATTTTTGGAATATTTAAGAAATTTCAAATTCACAGGTGATGTCTACGCCTTCCCAGAAGGATCGGTAATGTTTCCTGGTGAGCCGATTATTACAGTGAAAGCTCCGATAATAGAATGTTCTATTATAGAAACCTATTTGCTCTTATCAATGAATTTTAATTCACTAATCGCAACTAAAACAAATAGGATTGTATCTTCTGCTGGGGACAGGCTTGTGATGGAATTTGGTGCAAGACGTGCCCAAGGAGCCGATGCATCTATCACTGGTGCAAGGGCAGCCTACATTGGCGGAGCCCCAATTACATCCAATACCCATTCAGCCAAAAAATATGGCTTTAAGGCATCAGGCACCATGGCCCACTCTTGGGTCCAAGCCTTTGACAGCGAATACCAAGCCTTCAAAACCTATGCAAAAATGTATCCGGATAACTGTATACTATTAATTGATACCTATGACACCCTAGAATCTGGCCTTGTAAATGCTATGAAAGTCTTTGATGAAGAGCTTGTACCAAAGGGACTTACAGGTGGGGTTAGGATAGACTCAGGCGACCTTGCCTACCTATCAAAAGAAGTTAGAAAAAGACTTGATGAAAACGGCTTTGAAGACTTTAAAATAGTCGCATCAAACTCCCTAGACGAATTTAAAATCGAATCCCTCTTATCCCAAGGAGCAAAAATCGACTCATTTGGTATAGGAGAAAGGCTAATTACAGCCAAATCTGACCCGGTATTTGGTGGAGTATATAAGCTTGTAGCTACTGAAGAAGACGGAAAATTAAAATCAAAGATTAAAGTTTCTGAAAATGTTGAGAAAATCACAACTCCAGGCTACAAAAGAGTTTACAGACTCTATGATAAAGAAACCGGCAAGGCAGAAGCTGACTACATCGCCCTAAAAGATGAAGTAGTAGACGATTCCGCACCCCTAGTAATCTTTGACCCACTTTTCACATGGAAGATGAAAAAAATGAAAAATTATACAGCAAGAGAAATGCAAGTTCCAATCTTTAAAAAGGGCGAACTAGTATACGAAGAGCCAAGCCTTGAAGAAATCGCAGCTTACAGAAAATCTGAAGTAGAATCCCTATGGGACGAAGTAAAAAGATACGACCAACCACACAATTATTACGTGGACTTATCGCAAGAACTTTGGAATCTGAAACAAAAACTGATTTTAGAAGCAAAATAAAAATAGAGAAAGCAAAATCACCAGGTATTTTTACGAATGCCTGGTGATCTTTTTATTTTTTCCTGAAAATAATATAGCTCTATTTTAATGTGCATAGTCTTATAATTTTTAAACATATATTATTTGATTTTTCTTTATTTATTATCTTATTGATTAGGGTTATTAAGGTGATTTTTATTAGTTTTCAAAGCCATAATAAAACTTAGGGACCATTGAGATTCTATAATCCTATTACCTAGACCTTAGGCAAGGCTTATAGCTATCAAATTTCAAGATTTCTATAAATCTCGTCCATAAGCTCACTTGTCTTAACCTTTATTAGATCCATTCCTTTTTCTCCTAGGACTTGAATTTTTATAGTTTTTGATTTCTCATAAAGCTTTTCGTATTCATAGCCTTTTTCGTCTATTCAGTCATCGTTGTACCAGGGATGGACGAAATATAGGTTGTTTCCTGTTTTAGCCGAGATGAAATCGGCCAGGTCTTTTATAAGATTCATATGGTCAACCCTTCTTTTGAAAGCTATTTTTTTGTCAATATCATCCATACAAAGACCAAAGGATCTTACACCAATCTCCATCAAGGCTTTATATTTGTCGTAAATTTTCTCTATTTCCTCATCATAATTATCAAAATCAAAGGGATTTTGCCCTGGGTGAATTGCCCATGTGAACTCTATATTTTTTTCACAACTTAAGTCTGCTAAGTCTTTTATTTTGCTTATTTTTTCTGGCGGATAGGCTTCTCTCCATTTTTTGTTGTGGTTGGGAGCATCTTTTGGGGCATAGATATATTGGTTTAGACCAATATCAGAAAGGAAATTTATCATTGACTTTCTTTCTTCAAAGGTCCAAGGGATTCCGTAAAAACCTTCTATTATTCCTTTTTTCATCTTAGGCACCCTTAGGATTTGATTCTATAATGGTTAGACTCCCTTTAAATTTGTATGCATCGGTGAAGTTTGTGATTATAAAAAAGTCACCTTTTTTTATTGGATAAGACTCATTTTCTATTATAATTTCCCCCTCGCCTTCGACTACAGATTCTAGTAGGTATGGCCTATCTTTTTTGAAAGTCGCTTGGTCTGAAATTTTATATTCCCTTACTTCAAAATACTCATTGGATGTCAAAATCCTTTCTAAATAGCCATCTTTATTATTCTCTCTTATCTCATTTTCTTCTGGCAAAATCTTTATTGCTTCTTTGGATTTTTCTAGGTGAAGTTCACGAAGATTTCCATTTGCATCCTTCCTATCATAGTCATAAAGCCTATAGGTAATATCAGATGCTTGTTGGATTTCTAAGATTAGGGAGTCTTTTTTGATGGCGTGAACAGATCCTGCCCTTACAAAGAAAAAGTCTCCCTTTTTTGTTGGCACTTCTCTTAACAAAGCATCCCACTTTCTCTCGTCAATTAATCTAATAGCCTCTTTCTTAGTTTCAACATTTAGACCAAAAATAATTGATCCAGGATTTTCGTTTAAGATATACCAGCACTCGGTTTTTCCCTTTGAGTTTTCAAGTCTTTGGCCCATTTCATCATCTGGATGGACCTGGATTGATAGGTCATCTTCCGCATCTATAATTTTTACCAAAAGTGGGAATTCTTTTTCTTTTGGATTTCCAAAAAGGTCTTTATTATTTTCATAGATTTCCCTTAGAGTTTTACCTTTAAATTTCCCATTTGTAATAGTTGAAGATTCCCCTTCCATGCCGGAAATAGCCCAGTATTCGCCAGTTTTATCTGACGGTATTGGGTAAGAATAAAGGTCTTTTAATTTAGATCCTCCCCATATTTTTTCCGAAAATTTTCCTTGTAAAAACAAAATTTTATCCATTATTTATCTCCTATACTTTCATAAATTCTTAAAGTCTCTTCGATTTGTCCGTCGTTTAAATTATTTATATCATCATATGGGACTCCCATTACAACTAGGATGTATTCCTTGTTGTTTTTTACTGCTAGAGTTGCCCAGCAAAGTCCTGCCTTATCTGTTGTGCCTGACTTGCCTCCAATTATTTCAAAACCATTTTGGTCATACTTTTGAAGTGGTGTAAAGATTGTCGAATCAATATAGAGCCCTTCTGGGTGTTCGGCTGTTTTAGTCGATACGAAGTCTCTTTTTGTAAAAATTGCTCTAAAATCTCCATCATTAAGGCTATCTTTTATTAGCATAGCACAATCTTTGGCTGATTGGTAGTTTCTCGGATCATCCATCCCATCAGAATTGCCGTAAGATGTGTTTTTAAGTCCCAAGTCTTTTGCTTCCTTGTTCATAAGGGCTACAAAGTTATCCATTGATCCTGCCACATTTATGGCAAGACTATCTGCAGCTTCTCCTGCTGACTTAAGCATTGTGGCATAGAGTAGGTCTCTAAAGGTTGTAGTCTCTCCTCCAAAAAATCCTGCCATAGAAGCATTCATATCAACAGCCCTATGATAGGCATCCACATCAATTGGAGCAGGAGCTCCTAGATCAGAAATATGCTTTAGGGCGACCCTTACGGTCATGATTTTTGTTAGAGAGGCCATAGGGATTCTCTCGTTTTCATTTTTAGACAAAACCTCCTTGTCGTCAGTCAAATTGTATAAATATACAGCACTGGCCACATATTTACTATCGTTTTTTCCTTTCAAATACCTCTTAACCCCATAAAAAATTCCTAATGCTAAAATAAGGGCAAAAATGAGGCCAATAATTTTTATTATCTTCTTCATAATTTTATTTTACATTAATCCTAATCTTTAACCATTACAATTTTTGTAATTTAATTTAGGGTAAAAAAAGAGCCCCGAATGGGACTCTAAGAATTTATTTTGTAAGGTATGCTTCAGCGTGTTTTGCTGCATTTCTACCAAATACTACTATGTCTGTTACAGCGTTTCCGCCTAGTCTGTTGGCTCCGTGGATTCCTCCTGTGACTTCGCCTGCTGCGTATAGGCCTGGGATAACATTGCCTTCTTTGTCTAGGACTTCAGAATTTGTGTTTACTTCAACCCCGCCCATGGTGTGGTGGATTCCTGGTGAGATTTGAACTGCGTAGTAAGGAGCAACTGAAAGGTCTGATCTTGTTTCTTCCATTCCTTTTCTGCCAAATTCCTTATCTTCGTTATTTTTAACAACTTCATTCCATGTTTCGATTGTTTCTTTGATAGTTTCTTCATCTGTTCCGATTAGTTCTGCAAGAGCCTTGTAATCATCACATTTTGTAAGAAGTCCCTTGTCAAAATATTTAGCAATTGTTGCAGATTGGTCCATCATTGATTGGTCAACTATTAGGTAAGCTGATGGGTCTTTTTGTGATAGGATTTCTTTTGATACAAAATCTCTTGTTTGAAGTTCATCTACAAATCTCTCATTAGACAGTGCAAAAACCCCAAACTAAATTTAGAGTCTAGGGTTTTCCATAGCTTGTCTATAAATTATTTATTTTTTAGGAATTCACTTATTGTCCTACCTGCTTCATAACCAGATGTAATAGCCCAACCAACGTCTGCTCCTGGTATAGAGTCATTTCCTCTAGCTCCACCAGCAACATCGCCTGATGCATATAAGCCTTCGATTGCATTGCCATCTTTGTCTATTACTCTAAGTTTGTTATCAATTTTTAGACCACCAAGGGTTGTAGCAAATCTTGGTAATTGCTCAACTACATAGTAAGGACCATTGTCTTTGATTTTTGCTGTCATATACTTAGGATCTCTTCCGAAATCTTCATCATTTTGCTTTTCAACAAAAGTGTTGTATCTTTCTACAGTTTCTTCTAAGCCTGCTGGGTCAATATTTACTTTTTCAGCAAGTTCAGCAAGGGTATCTGCTTTTGCAAAGTATGGTACTTTCTCACCGTCTGTTGCAAACCAATCGTCAAGCATTTTTTTAGTTATTCCGTACCCTGCTACGTTATCTTCAAATGCCTTATAGGTATCTTCATCCATTACTAAGAATAGTCTAGCATCTTCTTGCTTTTCCATTTCTTTTACAATATTGATTCCTGCTGATCTTTCATTTACAACTCTTTTACCAGATCTGTCAACTAAGATTCCTGAAACATCCCAGCTTGCCATCGAACCATTGTATGTTGATTTTGCTATTCCTGGTTGCCATTCAACACCATTTTCAAATAGCTCTACATAGCCTTGGTTTACAACATCTGCTCCAATTTCTTCAGCCATTTTTTGACCTTCACCTTGGGCAAGTTGAGCACCATAGTATACAAAGTTATCAAGTCTTTCTGGAAGCATATCTTTATTTGCAGCATAGGAACCTGTTGCTATTAAGACAGCATCTGCCTTTACTTCTACAGGTGTACCATCTGACATTTCACCTTTAGCTCCAGTAACTTTTCCGTCTTCATATATTAATTCTGTTATTTTTGTATTCTTTCTAAAATCAACGTTGGTTTCTTCTAGTTTATCAAGGAGTGATTGAATAAATCCTTCTCCTGCTCCTTCATAAATCATAGCCCTATCAACGCTGTTTTCTCCAAGAGGAGTTAACTTTTCAGGAATTTTTGAACCAACATAGTCAATTGTCCAGTCAGTTGCTTCTCCCATTTTTTCTGCGTAAAGCTTAAGATCTTCTGGAATTGATTCATTTCCACCATTTTTCATGTTATCATCATATACTGATTCAATTGAGTCGTCAGTTACACCATAAACATCTTTTTGAACCTTAGAGCCAGTTATTAGGGTGAAAGCTCCAGATAAAGCTGTATGGCCACCTGCCATTGCATTTTTTTCTAGTAGGACTACGTCGTGTCCTTCTTCATCAGCAGATATGGCTGCTGATAAACCTGCTCCACCTGCTCCTATAACTAGGACATCAGTTTCAAGATTTATAGCTTCTTGTGCTTCTTCTTCAACTTTTCTTTTGAATTCTTCGCTACCATTTGCTTCGTCAATAGCTTTAGATACGGCAGACTTTACTGCATTTGAAGTTACAGTAGCACCTGTTATAGTATCAACATTGCTTGTTTGGTGCTCTAAAATCCTAGCTATGATTTCTTCAAAGCCTGTATCTGCAACTACAGGAGTTTCTGATGATTCCTTAACATCGATAGCTTCTATTTTATTATCTTTAAAAGTTATAGATAGCTTGATCTCACCGTTATGTCCTGTTGCAACTGCTTCAAAGCTGCCATCATCTATAGTCATATCCTTGCTAGCTGTTTCTTGTGTTTCATTAACAGTGGTTTCCTGTTTTTCTTCACTAGTTTCTTTTACTTCATTTTCTTTGCTACAAGCTGATAAAGGCAGGGCTAAGGCTAGTACGAGTGCTGTTAATTTAATTTTTTTCATATGTATTCCTTTATATATAAATAATAAGTATTTTAAAAGAAATTTAAAAGGTAGGATAGCCTACCTTTTAAATTATCTTATTTTGCAGCGTCCATAGCGTCTTTAAGTGCAGCTTTGAATGCTTCACTTGTTACTGTTGCGCCTGATACGTTGTCAAATTCTGTTCCGTTTGCTTCTTTTGCAGCTTCAACTAGTTCTGGAAGTGCATCTGCTCCGATACCTTCTGTTTCAGCGTGTTCATCAACTACGATGTCTTTGATTTGATCGCCTTCCATTGTTACTGTAAGCTTGATATCTCCACCGTATCCAGCTGATGTAGCTGTACCTGTTGTTTCAGTTGTTTCTGCAGTTTCTGTTGTTTCTGCTGGTGCATCTGTTGCAGCTTCTTCTG
>Ga0079226_10002745_pt1 | contig 13581 bp, 13 predicted proteins | sample Poulit2014_FD_76345 | JGI IMG/M metagenome (GOLD analysis project Ga0079226, IMG submission 76345) | Agricultural soil microbial communities from Georgia to study Nitrogen management - Poultry litter 2014 | ecosystem: Environmental > Terrestrial > Soil > Agricultural land | place: USA: Georgia... | reverse complement strand
GACACCCCCTGGATGCCCGAACATGATGCCTCAGCGGCAGGTATTCTCAACCAGTTCCCACCCGGACCGGGCACCTTAGCCCTACCTCAAGGTGCGGCAGCTGGTTACGCCATGCGTAACGGGCTGAACCAACGTGGTTGGTGTGTAACCCATGCGATCGCATATCACACAGTAGAATACCCTGCGGACCCGAAACGCGCCCTACTGCCAGCCCACCCCGATGCCCTGAACCCAAAAGATCTCACCGAAGACGACGTTGTCATACTTACCGCACCCACAGCCGCCCGGCGTTGGGTCAATGTTCAAGTACCGGTACGTGCCGTGGTCGCTATCGGACAGCCGACTCGACGAGTAGCCCAACAGGCTGCCATTGAACTTGCCGCCACCGCAGCGTCACCGGACACCGCAGGCCTCGCCGCGGCTATTGACCGTCTCTGATACCGAAAGGACCTCATGTTTTCTCACCGTCCTCGCCGCCTACGCCAGTCGAAGGCTATGCGCAATCTGGTGGCCCAAAACCGCCTGGCCCCCGCTGACCTGATTCTGCCGGCTTTCGTCAAAGAAGGCGCTGACCAACCCATCGACATTTCCTCGATGCCCGGTGTACAACAGCACAGCATGGACTCGCTGAAAGCCGCAGCTCGTGATGCCGTAACCGCCGGGGTTGGCGGGATCATGTTATTCGGCGTGCCAGCACACCTGGATGCACAGGGCAGCGCCGCCGTCGATCCCGAGGGCATCCTCAACGTAGCTATCGCAGAGGTTGTAGCCGAAGTTGGCAACGACATGGTCGTTATGGCAGATACCTGTCTGGACGAATTCACTGACCACGGCCATTGCGGTGTGCTCAACGATGACGGTGTCGTCGATAACGATGCAACAAATGCCATCTATGCTCGCATGGCCATTGCCCAAGCCGAAGCCGGTGTTCATGTGATCTCCCCGTCGGGCATGATGGACGGTCAGGTCGGAGTCATTCGTCAAGCACTGGAAACAGCCGGACATACCAACACGGCAATCCTGGCCTACTCGGCAAAATACGCTTCGGCGTTTTATGGTCCGTTCCGCGAGGCCGTTGACTCGGCGCTGATCGGCGACCGCAAAACGTATCAGATGGACTCTGCCAACCGCACCGAAGCGATCTTGGAAACCGAATTGGATATCGCCGAAGGTGCCGATATGGTCATGGTTAAACCGGCCATGTCCTATTTGGATATTCTGCGCGATGTGGCCAACATGTCCACCGTGCCAGTGGCCGCATACCAAATCTCGGGGGAATACGCCATGATTGAGGCCGCCGCTGCAAACGGATGGATCGAACGCGAACCGGCCATGTTGGAATCCCTGACCGCCATCCGTCGCGCCGGAGCCCAAAACATTTTGACCTACTACGCTACTGAAGCTGCCCGCCTACTCGCCTAGGAGACTCATTGACAACAAATCAACAAGCCTTTGACGCCGCACGTGCCATTATCCCCGGCGGAGTAAATTCACCGGTTCGCGGATTCGGTTCCGTTGGAGGCACTCCGGCCGCCATGATCAAAGCCGCTGGCCCATATTTAACCGACGTCGAAGACAACACCTATGTGGATTTGGTGGGCTCCTGGGGGCCTATGCTGCTGGGTCATAATCATCCGGCCGTGGTCGAAGCCGTACATCAGGCCGTTGACGCCGGCCTATCATTTGGCACATCCACACCCGGTGAATCCCGATTGGCCGAGCTGATCGCCAACATTATGCCGGTGGAACGCGTGCGTTTTGTTTCCACCGGAACCGAAGCTACCATGACGGCGATCCGCCTAGCTCGCGGTGCTACCGGACGCAACCTGATCATCAAATTTGCTGGCTGCTATCACGGTCACTCTGACGGTTTGCTGGCCGCTGCCGGTTCGGGTCTAGCCACCCATGCGCTACCGGATTCCGCTGGTGTGCCAGAAGCCATCACCAGCCAAACTCTTGTATTGCCATATAACGACCAGGACGCTGTCAAACGCGCCTTTGAAACCTACCCGGATCAAATTGCCGGTATTATTACCGAATCCGCCCCCGCCAATATGGGTGTGGTCCCACCTAAACCTGGTTTCAACGCCTTTCTACGCGACATTACCAGCAAGCACGGGGCAGTATTTATCATGGACGAAGTACTCACCGGATTCCGTGCCACCAAAACTGGCGGATGGGGACTCGACGACGCCGACTGGGCGCCAGATTTATTTACCTTCGGCAAGGTCATTGGCGGAGGCCTGCCGGTTGCTTCGGTAGCAGGTAGTGCCCAAGTTATGGATCTCTTGGCTCCGGTGGGCCCGGTTTACCAAGCTGGCACACTATCCGGTAACCCCATTGCCATGGCAGCCGGCTTTGCCACACTGACCCACGCCGATGACGCAGCCTATGAAACCATTGCTGATCGGTCCACGCAGCTTCAATCTATGGTGGCCGAAGCACTTAACGCCGAAGGCGTCAACCACTCTATTCAACGGGCAGGGTCATTATTCTCGATCGCATTTGGCACCGCCGAAACCGGTGTCGTCAACTACGAAGATACCCAAGCCCAAGAAGCGTTCCGTTATGGACCATTTTTCCACGCGATGCTTGACGGTGGTGTTTATTTAGCGCCTTCGATATATGAGGCCTGGTTCGTCTCGGCTGCTCACGATGATATTGCGATGAACAAAATTGCTGAGGCGTTGCCTGCGGCAGCAAAGGCTGCCGCAGCAGCCGCATAACACGGAAAAATAACAGCCAAAGCAGAACCGCTGGGAACACATTGAGCCTTTCCCAGCGGTTTTTGTGTGCTCATGAGCAAAAGTCCATAACGCTTCGAATACAGGCCGTTTTGTGAACGATTGATCTATCATAAGTATTCTTAATTATCCGATGTGGACAACAGCGTGAGCTCATCACTTGTGTCATCAAACCCACTGGTGAGAGGGGTATTCATCTATGCGTTGCTGGAAATGCCTGTACAGTTTGCCAGCTATGCGGCGTGATGGGCCGTGCTGGGTGCACTACTAACACCGTTCTATCTAGACATTGCTCGGCGTACACTGACATCCACGAAAAGCCCCGATCATTGGAGACGGGATGGGTAACAAGACAAAACAAATGGCGTTACTAGCCGCAGGGTACTTGCTAGGGCGAACAAAAAATATGAAAACTATCCTACTTGTTGCCGGGGGAGTCGCTTATGGTCGGCTTACAGGCCAACGCGACGATGACGGGCAGCAGACCGGCTCAATTACCGATGCTTTGCCTCCGGAACTTCAGCGAATCAGCTCCGGTCTAGCAGAAGCTGCTCGCGGTGCCGTTTCAGCCTCTGCTTCGAAAGGCGTAGAGATGCTGAATCAGAACTTACAAAACCGTGCAAGCGCGCTTCGCGAAAATGCAGAATCTAGCAATCAAGACCAGTCGGACGAAACTCAACGCGATGCTGAAGCTTCAGAAGCATCCGATGAGCAGAATCAGAGCGGAGGCGAATAGTATGCCTGAAGATACGAATGCTGAAAGCTCCAACTCATCGGGCTGGGGAGAACTTTTCGACGCTCTGCCGCTCGACGAACTCAAAAACAACCTTACCGATTACGTCAGTGCATGGGGCGAGAAAGCTATCAATGGACTAGGCGATAAGGTTAGCGGACTTATTGACAATATAACGTCCGGCGAAAATGGCTCAGGCGCTATGGGTGAGGCCGCACAACAAGGCGCACAGAAATTAGCCGAAGGTGACTCGCCGTTGACGGCTGGACTCTCGGGCGCCGCTTCTGGTGTTAAGGAAAAAGTTAAAGAAACCTTTGGCGGTGGCTCTGGTAGTTCAAGCGGTTCAGGCGGTGGTGGAAAGTTTTCCAACATCGTGGAATCCGTTGATGTCGGTGTGCCAATTTCTGTTGCATATAATCAGTGGACCCAGTTTCAAGACTGGTCGGACTTTATGAAAAAGGTCGAAAACGTTGAGCAAGAGTCCGACGAAAAAATTAATTTCAAAGGACTGGTGTTCTGGTCACATCGGACATGGGAATCAACCATTATCCAACAAGTACCGGACGAGCAGATCGTATGGCGGTCAACGGGGGAGAAGGGCCATCTGGACGGTGCAGTGACCTTTCATGAGTTGGGTCCACGGCTCACGCGGATTCTTGCGGTCGTTGTATATTATCCGCAAGGGTTTATGGAAAAAACCGGCAATATTTGGCGTGCTGTTGGTCGCCGTGTTCAGGTTGAATTCAAGCGGTACGTTCGCCAGATTATGACTTCTACGATACTTGATCCGGACAGTGTCGAAGGCTGGCGTGGAGAGATTCGCGACTCTGAAGTTGTGCGTAGCCACGAAGAGGTTCTAGAAGACGAACAGCAGGATGACACAGACTCAAGTGAGGAAACATACGCTGAGAACATAGCGCCGGAAGACGAGGATTCGGCGGGGACATCGGCAGACGACGAAGCCCCGGTGGAGGAGGAGCCTGAGGCTGAACCCGTTGTGGAGGATGAAGTGCCTGCAGACGATGAACCGGTAGATGAAGAACCTGTTGCAGAAGATCAGGCTCCGGTGGAGGAGGAGCCTGAGGCTGAACCTGTTGTGGAGGATGAGGAGCCTGCAGACGATGAACCGGTAGATGAAGAACCTGTTGCAGATGACGAAGCTCCGGTTGAAGATGAACCAGCCGAAGAAGAGCCCGAGCCGGAGGAAGAACCCGTTTCTGAACAACCAGAAAACGCGGATGAACCAGTAGACGACGAAAATACCGCCGATGGGTCAGAAAAACCCAAAACAGCTTCTGACAAGAGCTCGAGATCAAAATCAACAAAGTCAGCTTCGAAGAAACGTTCAACCTCCACAAAATCTGGTAGCGGATCAAAATCCACCCGATCTAGTTCTAAAGGTAAAACAACCAAAAGCAGCTGATCGGCCCGTCTAAGTCAGCCGATCCACGCTGAAGTGAAAGGCGACACTATGACTACGACAACTACACGTTCACACGGCAGTTACGTTGATCGGCCATCATCAAGTTCGCTGGCCGACGTTATTGAACTCATCCTCGATAAGGGCCTTGTCATTGATGCCTACGTACGCGTATCACTTGTGGGCATCGAAATCCTAACAATTGATGCCCGAATTGTTATCGCAAGCGTGGATACTTATCTGCGTTTTGCTGAAGCCACGAATCGTTTGGACCTAACCCAACAGGGCGGTAAAGACCTAACAGAGCTGATGGAAGGGATGACAGAAAGCGGCTCCAAAGGCAAAGTGGGAGGCGCGGTTGAAGGTGTTAAAGATGCGTTGACGCCAGATGATAAGGATGACGACGACGAAGATAACACCGCTGAGTCCAAAACTCAGAAACAGTCCACCGAGTAGTCATCATGACAGAAACGGACACCACCCAACCCGTGGAATCTCAAGAAACCCGACCAATCTACATATACGGTATTTTGCCTTCACAGACCGAATTACCAGCCGGTCTGACTGGTGTCGATGATGACGATGTAGAGCTTGTGATTCATGGTGCTTTAGCTGCTGTCGTCACAGCATTGCATCCGGATGCAGAAGTCGGCACGCCGGCCAATCTACTAGCGCACAGTACGGTTTTGGATACTATCGCCGTGGACACACCGGTATTGCCAATGGCGTTCGGCACCGTCATTCCCTCGGAAGCTGAACTGGTACAAAACGTATTGCAGCCCAATGAAAATGAGCATTCCGCGTTACTAGAGCAGCTCACCGGCAGTGTGCAGTTTACGATCCGCGCCCGCTATCTGCGTGACGAGGTACTGACCGATCTAGTGACAGAAAATCCAGACATCGCTCGACTGCAGGAGACGATTGCGGGAACCACGGAGACTCAAACCCGGCAGGTGCGTATCCAACTCGGTGAGCTAATTGTCCAGGCCTTTGATCAAATTCGGCCTCACCATGCTGAACAAATCATGGCCGCAATACAACCGGTAGTGCAGCAGATGCAACAACGAGAGGTTGGTCAGGTTGAAGATGTCATAGAGCTGGCAGTGCTTGTCTCACAGGACAAAGTAAAGCGTTTTGAAGATGCTTTGGAAGATGTAGCTTCTGAACTGCATACCCGAATTGATTTTCAGTTGTTGGGTCCGCAAGCACCTTACGATTTCGTTGGTATTGATGAATGAGAGACGCCCATGGGATTGATATCAAGTTTATTCACGGCCCCCTTAGCCCCCTTGAAAGGTACGGTGTGGGTCGCAGAAAGAATCCAAGAGGAAGCTGAGCGGCAATACTACGATCCGGGCGCGATCCGTCGACAGCTTGAACAGGTTGCCCAGGCTCGTGCAGATGGCCAGCTTTCCGATGAAGAAGCCACTGATCTGGAGAATGAATTGGTCCAACGGCTGATGACTTCAACTCGTAGGACACGATGACGTTCCAGTCGCAGCCATATCGATAACCCGCACGGAGAATAGGCAGCAGACTATGAGTGACCAACAGACTAATGATGCCGCACAGACCTCGGCCTCCCGTAGCCGACAGCCGAGCTCTGCAAGCAAGCAACAACAGACAACACAGAAGCGTCCACAACGAAAAAACACCGAAGGTACGGGGACTTCGCAACGCTCAGCATCGTCGGAGCGTGCTTCATCGCCTGAACGCACATCGACGAAACAGCAGCACCCGACGAAACCGAAGCTACCTGCCAAAAAGGCGGTGGTGGCAGCGTTACAACAGTTACAGCAGCTCACCACGCGCACCCCCGAGTCGGTCATTGGGATTGCGCCGCATGAAGCTGGGTGGCGGGTAACCGTTGAGGTCGTAGAATCTGCGCGTATCCCCGATACGGCTGACATCATGGCCGAGTATCTCGTGGATATTAATGGCGACGGTGACTTAGCCGGTTACAAACGTGGCGCACGCTATTTCCGCGGCCAAACTCGGGAGGAGTGATCTCCCGCATTGACTCATGAAAGCTAAACATAGCGATTTTTCGGGGAGGCAGGATAACATGACGGTCGTCAATCGCGGCTCTGGTGGGGGCATGGAACCCGAACGCAGTCGTGAAGGCACCCTGCTTCACGTTGTGGAGACTTTATTAGATAAAGGGTTAGTGCTCAACGCCGACATCATGGTCTCTGTCGCAGGCGTCGAGTTGTTGGGAATTCGTATTCGCGCAGCACTGGCCTCATTTGAAACGGCTGCACGCTATGGATTGGAATTCCCCGCTGGAACCGATACAGAAACAGTGGCATGGCAAAATGCAATCGAAGCAAAAGAGTCCTGTCCAAACTGTGGCAAAGTCTCAGCTGTAGACAAACTGCTCAACGAGTTCTGCCCATGGTGCGGTTGGCAATCTGCCCAGGCCCTACAGAACACTACAACTGACGAAACCCAGGTGACTGAAACCGAACCTGAGGCTGCAGAACTTGATGAAGCTACCGAGGAAACATCATGACTGAGCTATCTGACCCCTCGGTAATGTCCCCGATGGAACCGACCCGGAATCCCGAGGTCACACTGCCTGATCTCATTACCGCTTTATTCGCTAAGGGAACATATCTGAACATTGATCTGATCATCGCGGTGGCCGATATTCCACTGATTGGCATCAATTTGCGGGCGACTATTGCGGGCATGGAGACCATGCTCGAATATGGCATGATGCGCGACTGGGATGAAAAGACTCGTGCGTGGGTGCGGCAATCAGTTGCACGCCATTTTCCACTGGCACCGCAGGAAGAGATCATTGCCAAAATGGCCGGTGGACATTTGCAACATGATTTCAGCACGGTGTGGCGTCCAGGGGGCATTTACGTTACAAATCAGAGGCTCGTCGTCTTTCGTCGTGACCCAAAAGAAGTCTTGTGGCAATCCGCCCTGGACCACATCGCTGAATTGCGTTTATCGGATGAACAAACCATTGGATCGGAATTTCGGACCAGACTAATCGTGGACACCATTGATGGCGAGACAACCACTTTATCGGCATCAGCCCCACGGCGTATTTGTGAGCTGGTCGCCCAACAACATCCGCAACTGCACATTACCGATACAACCGGCGACCAACAGAAAATAGGCGACGGGGAAACGCAGCAGAAGACAGAGCACGGTTGGTATCTAGAAACACGTGCTCAAAATTCGATCTGGCGTGGCGGCACAGTAAAGTTCGATGGACACCGGCTTCAATGGCAGGCCCCCACTGACGCCAGGCCCGCAGTAAATCTTCGGATAATTGAGTTTACCGGGGTCCATACGCTCCACATGCCTACCCCAGCTGGTCGCGGACCGGTTTTGCATGTCGTGACCGATCGGGGCTCGATACACCTGGCCGTGGCTAATGCAGAACATTGGCGGCAGGTACTTGCCACACAAATGAGCCCGTAAGGAGCCTTATGTTAGAAATTGACGAGCAAAGCCTCAAACACGGAGTGCTGACGTTAGTTGTGACATTGGTTGAAGTCATCCAAGAAGCTCTAGAAACCCAAGCCGTGCGCCGGCTGGAAGGCGGAGACCTAACTGAACAGGAACAGGATCGACTCGGCGAAGCTCTTATGGAGCTAGACGAGGCTATGGAGGAAATCAAAGCCGAACATGGCATTACCGCTTCAGTCACCGATCTCCACCGCGGGCTCGATGATGTCGTGGACGAGGTTGTCGATAAGCTCATCAACCCTGCACGTTGGGCCGAAGAAACTGAGTCCGAAGGGAAGCCGGCCTAATGGCGACTCCTGGACTGTATGTGTACGGGATCATTCCATCCGAATCCATGGCAAGCGCTCAATCGGGCACCGGCATCGACGATAATCAACTAGAACTTATATCCGGTGGAAAACTCGCAGCAATTGTGCACGCGTGCTCAACCGAACCATATCAAGGCCCAGATTCAACGGTAGAACGCTGGATCCTAGAACATAGCCATGTGATTGATACAGTATGGCAAGCAGCTGGCACGGTGCTACCCATGAGTTTTAATGTCATTGTGAGCCCAGGCGACGATGCCACAGATTCAGCTGAAAACCGGTTGACCAACTGGCTGACAGCTTCGACTGATGTACTGAGTAAGCGTCTGGAATTGTTGCGCGATCTCGTAGAGTTGCGCGTCGAAATAGCCCTGGATGAAGCCACCGTGGCATCGATGAGCCAGGAGCTACTTGAATTACAACAAGCCACCGAGGCTCGACCTGCCGGGGTACAACGCTTATATCGAAAGCGGATGGAAGAACGCACCCGTGAGGTTACGGAACGAACCGCTGACGAACTCTATCCGCAATATCGGCATCGGTTAGCAGCATGCGCTGAAGATCTAGTAGAAAATGCGCGCCCCGGACGGACCCCAGGGAGCATCACTGTGCTTACTGCCTCATTGCTGGTCCACAAAAACAAGATAGATGCCATCGGCGTTGAACTGGCTGATATCCGTGATAGTCAACCAGGTGCCAATATCCGCTACCTCGGTCCATGGCCACCGTACTCCTTTAGTGAGGTGCCTGAACTAGGTGCCGAAGAGACAAAACCGGGTGGTTGCTGAGTACTTAAGCAACCACCCGGTCTAGTTGTCTTTTGCCTGGCCGTTAGGCAGCCAGTTTCTCTGGTACATGGATCGGTAAGACCTGTAGCTGACCGTCATCTACAGTAACCTCTACCGAATCACCATCAGTGATGGCTTCAGCAACCAGCAGATCCGCGATCCGGTCGTCAAGCTCACGCTGGATTACCCGACGTAGCGGACGAGCCCCATAGGCTGGCTCATAGCCAGCCTCAGCAATCCAGTCTCGAGCTAGGTCGTCAACCTTGAGCGTGATGCCTTGGGTCGCCAGACGCTGTTCGGAAGACTGCAGTTGTAGCCCAACGATCTGACGCAGCTGCTGAGCGTCCAAAGCGTTGAACAGTAGTGTGTCGTCAATGCGATTGAGAAACTCAGGGCGCATAAACTCGCGCAACCGGCCCATTACCTTGTGCTCAATATCACGCTGGGTGGTTTGTGCATCGCTAGAAGCAAAGCCCAACGGGGTTCCCGAGGATGCCATAAACTCCGAACCCAAGTTTGAGGTCATCAGCACCACGGTGTTGCGGAAGTCCACCGTGCGCCCTTGACCATCGGTCAGGCGTCCGTCCTCAAGCACCTGCAGCAAAAGATTGAATACATCAGCATGCGCCTTTTCAATCTCGTCGAGCAAGATAACCGAGTACGGACGACGACGAACCTGTTCGGTCAGCTGACCGGGCTCATCATAGCCAACATAGCCAGGGGGAGCACCAACTAAACGCGAAACTGTGTGCCGCTCACCAAATTCGGACATATCGAATCGGACCATGGCTTGCTCGTCATCGAATAACGATTCAGCCAAGGCTTTGGCCAATTCCGTTTTCCCAACGCCGGTGGGACCTAAGAAGAGAAAACTTCCGACCGGGCGAGACGGATCGGCCATACCGGTGCGTGAGCGCCGGATGGCTTTCGCAATAGCGGTAACAGCCTCATCTTGACCGATAACGCGTTCGTGGAGCTCCTCCTCGAGACGTCCTAAACGCGATTTCTCAGCTTCGGTCATGCGAGCTGCCGGAATACCAGTGGCTCGAGCAACCATCTCGGCGATAGCGTGCTCATCGACCACAGAATCGATAGCTTGCGGCTGGTCAGATACAGCTGATAGCTGCTCATTGACCTGCTGTACTTCATCGCGAAGCTCGCCGGCGCGTTCGTATTCTTCAGCTTCTACAGCTGCATTTTTTTGTGCTTCCAGATCGGCAAGCTGGGTGCGTAAGGCGTCAACATCGACTGCTGGACTGCCGGCCTCCGGGCCACGACGTAACGATACTCGGGCACCGGCCTGGTCGATCAGATCGATTGCTTTATCCGGAAGGAACCGATCTGTAATGTATCGGTCAGACAGTTCAACTGCGGCACGTAGGGCCTCATCAGTGTACGTTACGGAATGGTGTTCAGCGTACCGATCAGCCAGGCCCTTGATGATTTCAATCGCGTCGTCGGTGGACGGTTCCCCGATGGTAACGGGTTGGAAACGGCGTTCAAGGGCAGAGTCTTTTTCAATGCTACGGTATTCTTTGAGCGTGGTGGCACCGACCATATGCAAGTCGCCACGGGCTAGACGTGGTTTGAGAATGTTACCGGCAGCCATGCCACCAGATTCCGAAGAGCCACCGGTGCCGACGACAGTGTGCAACTCATCAATGAAGACGATGGTGTTGGCATCTTCTGCCAGCTCTTCGATTGCCCCGGTGAGACGTTCTTCAAAATCGCCGCGGTACCGTGTACCGGCAACCAGACCGGCAAGATCTAATGACATAACGCGACGACCTTTAAGCTGGGCTGGAACTTGTTCATCAACGATAGCCTGGGCAAGGCCTTCGACTATAGCTGTCTTGCCGACACCAGCTTCACCTATTAACACCGGATTATTCTTGGTGCGGCGAGCCAGGATCTCAATGGTCTGGTCAATTTCATCGGCACGACCAATAACCGGGTCCAGGCGACCAGCACGAGCTTCAGCGGTGAGGTCGTAGCCGAATTGTTCAAGTACAGATTCTTCCGAACCGTTTTGACCAGCGGCTTGTTGTCCTTCCTGTTCCGCCTGAGCCTGTTGGGCACCGGTCTGTAGTGCTTGCGGTGTTACACCAGCCTGGGCAAGCAGCTCACCGGCAGGTGAATCCTGGTTCAGGACGAATGCGAAGAAAACATGCTCGGGGTCGATGTAGGTAGAACCAAAGGCACGGGCAACCTGATACCCATCCAGGAGTACTTTTTGTGCCGATGGGGTTAACGATGCTGTGGTTTGAGTCTGCTGCTCAGTGGGAGCAGGAAGCCGATCATCAACGGCGGCAATGATTGTTTCAGGATCAGCTCCAGCTTGGCGCACGCCGGCTGCGGCCGGGTCTGTGCTAAGCATAACGCGTAAAATGTGTAGTGCATCTACGTCACTTTGACCACGCTGGACGGCAAAATTTGCTGCCTGACTAATAACTTCGTGAGTCTGTTTACTTAGCAGACGTTGGATATCTACGGTACGTCCTTGACGACCGGCCCGCTGCCCCTGTAGGAAGCGAGCGACAAACTCGTCGAAGGAGTCGCCATTGGACCCATTTGGTCCGAAGAATGCGGGCATCTAATCCTCCTAGTAAAAGGTGTGCTTTCAGTGCACGCCTAAAAAGTTGAGTGCATCTAACTCAAGAAACGCATCATGGACCAAGATTATTCCGGAGCTGGGAGATTTTTGCAAAAACCTGAGCTAAGCAGACTCAGGTATCGGAGTTCTTAAAGTAGCCGCTCCCTGAAATCAGGAAGCTGACTCAGGGAGCGACGACAAATAGGTATCAGTAAAGCTATCCAGCCAACGGAATGTCACGTCCCGGAATCGCTGCCAATAGCTTCTGTGTGTAATCTTGTTGCGGGCTGGCAAAGATTTGGTTGGCGGGTGCCTGTTCGACGACTTGGCCTGCTTGCATGACAAGAACGTTGTCGGCAATCTGTCGCACAACTGCTAAGTCGTGGGTGATGAACAGATAAGACAGCCCAAGATCGATCTGTAATGCGTTGAGCAGCGTTAAAATTTGATCCTGGACGAGCACATCTAATGCTGAAACCGCTTCGTCGAGCACCAGTACATCCGGTTTAAGCGCTAGAGCCCGCGCAATGGCCACCCGTTGGCGCTGTCCACCAGATAGTTCGTTGGGATAACGGTTCATCACACCGTGAGGGAGGGACACTTGATCTAACAGTTCTTTGACCCGGTGTTCACGTTCCGATTTTGAGCCGGTCTGATGGACAACTAGAGGCTCTTCAATTGCTTCGAAGATCGAAAACATGGGATCTAATGAGGCATATGGGTTTTGAAAGACCGGCTGTATCCTGCGCCGGAATTTCATTTGCCGAGTGTGACCAGTAATCGTTGCAATGTCAGTACCCTCAAAATACACATGACCGTGCGTGGGCTGGTCTAATCCCAGCACCATTCGAGCCACGGTCGACTTACCCGAACCCGATTCACCCACCAACGCGGTTGTGGTGCCGCGTTGCAGAGCAAAGTTGACATCCTCTGCGGCAACCAATTCTGTTTTGGTAAAGCCCTTACCAGGTAGTTTGAACACCTTGGTCAAGCCCTCTATTTGCATGACCGCATCGGATGGTTGTTTGCCGTCTGTTTCTTCGACCTGATGTTGTGTTGCCTGGCGTACTTCTATTCGTTCGTGGGCAGAAGCTCGCTCGGATTGCAATGATGGCGCGGCATTAATTAACCGTTTGGAATATGGATGCTGGGGATCTTGCAAGATATCCAAAGCCGGGCCAGACTCGACCACTTGCCCTTTGTACATTACAACTAAATGATCAGCCCGCTCCGCGGCTAACCCCAGATCATGGGTAATGAGCAGCACAGCCACGCCTAGTTCATCAGTAAGGCCATCAAGATGGTCTAAGATTTGTTTTTGTACCGTGACATCCAGGGCTGACGTTGGTTCATCGGCGATAAGTAATTTAGGACGAGCTGCAAGCCCTGCGGCAATGAGCGCTCGTTGCCGCATACCTCCGGAGAATTCGTGAGGATATTGGTGGGCGCGTCTGTTGGCATCTGGTAGGCCAGCCTCTTCTAGAAGTTCAACGACTCGTTGGTCAG
>Ga0079226_10002744_pt1 | contig 13581 bp, 14 predicted proteins | sample Poulit2014_FD_76345 | JGI IMG/M metagenome (GOLD analysis project Ga0079226, IMG submission 76345) | Agricultural soil microbial communities from Georgia to study Nitrogen management - Poultry litter 2014 | ecosystem: Environmental > Terrestrial > Soil > Agricultural land | place: USA: Georgia... | reverse complement strand
GCGTGGTGTCCGTGGGCTCCCGGCGTGAAGGCGTCGTGGGCGGCATCCGTGAGCCGAGTGTGGAGCTGGGCGAGCAGGGTGGTCCGGTCGGCAGCGCCGGTGCGGGTGTGGGGGGCGCGCGGGTCCGCTTGTGACCGACCCTCGGTCGGGGAGTTGTGGATGGCGGTCGGGGGAGCGATCGTCCAGCGCGCGGCACGCACGCCTTCGGCGGGGGAGTGCTGGGTGATCCATCCGTCCTGTGCGAGCCGCAGGAGGCCCGTGCGCGCGGTTTCGCGGCCGATCCCGGCCAGGAGTCCCAGGCGGCGGATATCGGCCTCCACAGAGGCCGTGAGGCCCTGTAGCGCGAGCAGACACAGGGCGTCGAGGACTCGGCGGTCGGTGGGGCCGGCGGGAGTGGTCCAGCGGCCGGCGGAGGCGTCGGCGCGCTGCTGGACCTCGCGGACGTGCGCGGCGATCTCTCCGGCGCGCGGGTCGAAGGTCGGGTCGTCCTCGCCCTCGGTGCGGCGGGGGCTCGCGGCGATGTGTTGGACGGCCTTGTCCCACTGCCGGCGGAGGATCGCGGCGCTGTCGGCCGGGGTGCGAGGGACGCGGTGGCCGCGATCGCGGCTGCTGCGCACGTGGGCCATGCCGGGGCGGTCGATCAGGGCGGCGACGTCCTCGTAGCGCCATCTGGCGGCCGCGGCGCCGATCAGCACTCGCCACAGCACGGCAGAGGCGTCGCCCATGGCGGCGTCCTCGTCGAGCGCGTCCGCGCTCGCTTTGGGGAGGGGCCGGCGGGGACCGGGGAGGTAGCGGTGGCGGTGGGCGTCCACGGGCAGGGGCCGGCGGGCGTCGGGCACGGTCGCCGGCTCGGCGGTCTCAATGCGCTGGGCGACGTCCTCGAGCACCGCATTGACCTGTGCGGCGGTGCCGGTGGGGCGGATGAGCGCGGCGACGCTGCCGGCGATCACCTCGGAGACTCCGCCGGCGCGGTGCGGGGCGCCCGGGGGGCGCACGCAGCCGGCAGCTGCGTTGGTGAGGGGTGAGAGGTCCAGGGTGGGGCACAGGTGCTTGGTGAGCCGGGCGAGCGTGGCCACGGTCTCGGCGTCGACGGGCTCGGCCAGGGCGGCCCAGACGTGGCGGCCGCCGCCGGGCCCGGAGGCGCACACCACGGGCTCGAGGCCGGCGCTGGCGAGGAGCCCGGCGGTGACCTCGGCGTCACGGGCAGCGGCCGCGGCCGCGCCCGGAGTCTTAGCGTCGTGGTCGAAGCACAGCAGCTCGAAGGTTCGGTCGGGGCCGGCGAGGTTGATGGCCCACGGCGTCTCGGGGGGAGTGGGGCCGACTCGCTGCGTGCTGTCATACCGGTTCAGGATCTCGCCGTAGGCATCAACACTGGCCACACGCACGGTGTTGCGCAGGCTGATGATCTGGGTGAGGAGCCACGGGTCCGGCTGATGAGGTGAGAGGGTGGCGTCGGAGGCGGCGCGAGACACACCAGTGGTGTCGTACTTGCCTACGACGACGCGACCCCCGTATCCTGGGGGCACCAAGTTTCAGGAACTCCTTTCGTTCCACCCCGGGTCGTCAGCGTCTACTGACTCCCGAAGACTTCTGAATCGCCCTCGCACCTGCGCCAACAGGTTCGGGGGCGAAGTCTTTTATGCGGTTCTTCGGTCGATGCTGAGGCTCTGCTGTGCGCCACCACTGCGAGCCTGTTCAAGGTCGAGAGCGTCAATCCACGGCACCAGCTGCTCCGCAGCGAGGTCTGTGACTGGACGGCCCACCAGCTCCGCGTAAGCGAACAGCTTGTCGCGGCGCTCCGCGGGGATGCGGACCTTGATATCGGCGCGCTCCCCCTTGCTGGGGCGGCCTGGGCGTCTGCTCTGGGTCATGTCAAGAACACTACACAGGCGAACGAGTTCCGGGAACTGTGTGGCGCGGCGTGTCGTGGTCATGATTCGTCTGCCCAGTGCTCGTGCGTGGCGATCGTGCCGACAGGGGTGCGGCCGCGGCGATAGCGGCGAGCGGCAAGCGCGAGAGCGAAGGCGAGCACGCCGAGGGCAAGTTGCGTGAGGTAGCGCGAAGAGTCACCTGAGTAGCCGGCTTCGGCGAGGGTCCAGCCGAGCAGGCACCAGAGGACTCCGTTGGCGGCGATTGCTGCCCCGACGATGAGTGCCACTTGCGAGCGACGACCGAGCAGGACGAGGGCACACGCCGTCGCAACGACGAGGGCGTACAGCCACGGGCTGTAGAGGACGCCTTCGAAGATTTCGAGGAATCTGGGGTCTGGGTCGCCCATGTAGGGGCCGTCCGGTCCTGGCACGGGTCGTTCTCCTTCGGTGGGGGTGGCGCGCTGCCCGTCGTGTGCGTGGTGCTGGGGGTCCATGGTCAGTGCCTGTTCATGCCGCTGCTGCGGAGTGAATGCCCGGGGGTCCGTGCGGTGATGGGCGATCGCGGTGTGCGGGCTCCTGCCAGGGCTTGGGCGGTGAACAGACCACGCTGCCACCTCGGGCGGTTCCGCAACCCGGCTCGCTGCGCTCGGCCCGCGGCGGGCGAGAACTTCTCCGACGCGGTCGCAAGCTCCCTTATTTCGCCGGAGAACTTCTCTCCCTTGGGGCTGCCCGGGTCCTCCGCTGCGCTGCGGCCCTGTGGGTGCTCCACCGCCTGATCGAGGCGGCGTCTGTGTCCTGTCACCACCCGGACAGCCCAGGCAGGAGAGCCACCATGAACAGCGAGATCGTCACCATCTACACCCGTCTCGACTGTGGTCCGTGCACCGCGACGAAGCGCGCGCTGGCGAAGGCCGGCGTCGCCTTCGTGGAGGTGCCCCTCGAGGACGTGACCGACGAGCAGCGTGCCGCTTTCCAGGCTGCGGGCTTCATGCAGGCGCCGGTCGTGCTGACCCCGGGCGGTGATGCCTGGGCGGGGTTCCGTCCGGATCGGATCAAGCAGCAGTGAGGCTGCGGGGTCCGTCCCTGCGGGGGCGGGCCCCGGGCCGGCGCCGCGGGCTGCGAGCGCGGCGCTGTTATGTGCAGCCTGATGCGCAGCGCGCAGGGGCTCGAGGGGAGTGCGGCTCACGATTCTGCACCCTGGGCCAGCTCGGGGTGCGAGCGAATGTGCTTCACGGCCTGCTGGAAGTTGTGGATCGCGGTGGCTTCGTCTTCGATGGAGGGATCGAACCCTCCGTGGGGGTGGAGCGGGAAGCAGTCGATCTCGTCGGCCGTGGTGAGGGTGAGACGGAGGATCAGCGCTGAGGTGGCGTGTCCGCGAGGCCCGTGGCTCGGGACGACTCGCACGATGTGGTCGGCGTTGACGAGCACGTTGGCGTCGAGGTTGATGTCGGTCATGCGGATGAGAGTCATGAGGTCACTCCTTGGTGGTGGCGAGGTAGTCCTCGAGAGCCCACCGCAGTGTGCGGGCGTCCCTGCGGCGCTGCAGTCGGTTGTTGGGGTCGTGGAGGATTCCAAGGACGTTCGCGTGGCGGGCGAGCTGCGCGTCGCTCGGATCTCCGTGCCGGGCCGCGACGCTTCGGCGCAGCTCGTCTGCGGTGTTGAAGGCGATCTCCGCGACCGTGCGTCGATGTTCCTCCGGGATGTCGTCGGGGAGATGTCGGGCTCGCATGAGGGCGTCGAGGGCCGCGTCACCGGCCTCGGCATAGGCCTGCTCTTGCGCCCATGCACGGGGGTCGGGATCCCGCCCTTCCGCTTCGGCCCGCATCTCCTCCAGGCTGATGACTTCCCCGTACTCGTAGTACATGTGGTAGGTCTCGCGCATCTCACCGAGCAGCTCTGGTCTGACGGGCCAGTCGTCGGCGCTGCCGCCCATCCGAGCTGCGATGCGCCACGCGATCTGATCGGTGAGCGCGTCGAGCGGGGTCGCGCGCAGCATGGCGGAGCGTTCCTCGCGTAGCCATCTGGCGATCTGCTCGCGTCGGGGCGTGGCGGAGAGGTATTCCTCCTCGCCGGTCTGCCCGTTCTCGTCAGGGAGGAAGTAGTCCCTCCCGTAGCCGTCGAACTTTCCGCCCGGCCGCCTGCCCCAGGCGAACCGCGGCGACCATCGCGTTCTCGTCATGGGTCAGTGCTCCTTGGTGTCTGCGAGGCCGTGGGAGATTGCTGCGGCAGCGGTCTGGTAGGCAGCGCGGGTGGCGGGCTTGAGGGCGTCGAAGTCGATCTCGCCGCCGGCGTCGAGGATCGGGTCGAAGGGGACCGGAAGGATGGCGCGGACGCGGTTCTCGAACTTCGCGGCGATCGCGCGGGCGTCCCCGTGCTGGGTAGCGGAGTCGTGGAGCAGCACCACCGCGTTCTTGACGAGATCGCCGTAGCCCCAGCGGATGAAGTTGTCGAGCATCAGCTCGGCGGCGTAGGCACCGTCTTCACCGGGAGAGACTGGGGTGACGAGCTGGTCGGTCGCAGCCAAGGCCGCCTTGAAGTGCGACACCTCGTGGTTGTTCCCGGTGTCCACGATGATCAGGGAGTGGAACCGGCCCACGATCTCGTGCACGGTGCGGAACGCTTCACCGTCCACCTGATCCTGCTTCTTGCGGGACTCGTCCGAGGCGAGCACGGCGAACTGGTTGTCTCCCTGGCCCCGCGTGTAGCGGGAGAGGGTGGTGCGCCGGGAGCCCTCGACGGTGCGGAAGTCCTCCGCCGCCTCGTCCAGGAAGTCCACCACGGAGCGGCTGTGGCGGTCCTTGAGGGCGCGGAAGCCCATCGTCCCGCGGGTCTCGTTCGCATCCCAGGCGATCACGTCACCGCCTCGGATACGGCCGGCGGCCGCGGCGATGCAGAGGGCGTCGGTGGTCTTGCCGACACCGCCCTTGTCGTTCATGAACCCGACGGTCTTGGGCTCCTCGTAGTTGGTCTGAATGATCGCCCGCTCGGCACGGTCCCTCTCCGCGGCCGCGCGTTCGCGGGCGGCACGGCGGCTCTCCTGGGCAGCTTCCTCCTGGGCGAGCTGCTCATCCGCGCGGCGTGCCTCCTCCTCGCGCGCGATCTCCTGGCGGAGGGCTTCGCGGCGCTGGGCGAGCTCGTCGTCGGTGGGGGAGAGCTTGAGTCCCATGCCGTTGAGGGTGCCTCGGAATCCCTGGGTCGCGGGCTGCTGTGAGATATCGGTCCAGCGGGAGTCGGCGTTGACGGGGTCGGAAGCGTCGGCGAGCGAGGTCGAGGCGACCATGTCCGGGGGCTCGGGGGTCGGGTGGACGCGGCTGGCCTCGTCCAGCATGGGCCGCTGCTCTGCGCCCTGCGGCTGGGGCGGCACGACGTCTTCTGGCGCGTTAGCGGTGACGTGGTCATGAGCCGCGGTGGTGGGGTGCGCGCTCTCCGTCTCTTCCTGGGCGCCGGGGACCGCGCTGATGATCGGAGTCGGGGCCGGCTGCTCCCAGGAGGGGGTGGGCTGGCTGCCGACCGGGCGGGGTCGTGTCGCGTCGAGCTCTCCCTGATCGTGGGTGGGCTCGGCGGCGGGCTGCGCCGGCACCGGTGCCTCCTTGCTGTGAGGACGGGGAGTGACGGTGCCATCGACTCCGATGAGCAGGGGCCAGGCGCGGCTGTTCTCGGTGGCGGTTGCGGTGATCGGCCGACCGAGCTTGGCGGCGCGCTCGGCGACGAGCGCGGTCGCCTGCTGGCGCGCCTCTGCGGCTCCTGACGCGACGATCGCCGTGGTCTCGTCTCCGAGGGTGACGGATCCGGTGCCGTCATGGTTGATGTCGATCTGGGCTTCGGTCATGGCATGTCTCCTGGGGTCACTGGTCGGTCGTGGCGGGCTCGATGCCGCTGGTGAGCCACTGGTCGGTGGGAGTGGGACGGGTGACGGTGAGCGTGAGGTCGCCGGTGTTGGTGGGGATCGTGACGGTCGCGCTGGTCATCGTCGCGGCGAGGATTTCGGGTTCGCCGGTGAGCTCGGTTTCGGCGACGCGATATCCCCACCAGCGGTCCCTGTAGGTCTCCTGCGCGATCGGGGTGAGGGTCTCCATCAGTCGCTCGTTCCAGTCGTTCTGATCGAGGGTTGTTCCCTGGACCCATACGCGGGCGGTGAGCGTGGCAGCCGCGGACGCCCCGTCGCGAGCGTCCTGGTCCGCTTCCTGGTCGATAAGGCTGTCGGCCTCCGCCTCGTCGGATTCGTCCGGGGAGGGGGTCGGAGTGGTGTAGGTCCACTCGGGCTCGGCAGGCTCACTGACGGTCGGGGACGGCGTGGCCTCGTCGTCGGGCTGAGGACTGGTGCAGCCGGTCGCCAGCGCGAGAACTGCGACCGTGCAGGCAAGGGGAATCCGATGACGGGTCATGACTCCTCCCCAGAGTCGGTGCTGGGCAGTCGGCGCACGTCGACGAAGGCGTCGACGTCGAAGCGGGTGGGTGAGATCTTCACTTCGCCGCCGCTGTTGCTCGCCTCGATGACCTGACCGTCGCCGATGTACATCGTGACGTGGCTGATACCGGTCGCGGTGCCGACGTCTCCGGTTCGTCCCCATGCCTCGAAGATGAGGTCGCCGGGCTGGATCTGATCGACCGGCACACTGGTGGAGGCAAGGGAGTCGAACTGGGCCTGTGCGGTGCGTCCGATCACGGAGTTGTCCAGTCCGTAGGCGAAGACGATCAGTCCGGAGCAGTCGACCCCTCCTTGCGTGGGGCCAGTCTTGTCGCCGCCGCCGAAGACGTAAGTGGTGCCGAGCAGTGTCTTGGCTCGGTCTATTGCTTCAGCGGCGTCTCCGGTTGCCTCGACGGTGGGGGTGGCGCAGGAGTCTCCGCCGGCGTCGCTGGCGCTGGCGCTGTTCGTGCTCACGTCGGTCTCGGCGAGACCGGCAAGGAGCGCTTCGGCGTCGTCGACGTGAGCGGCGTAGGCATCGGGGTGGGCCGATTTCTGTACGGCCTGAGCTGCTTCGGCGGGGGTCTTGGACTCCCACCCGGAGATGTCCGCGAGGCCGGGGATGTGGCCGTAGCCGGCACCGCCGCCGGCCGAGCCGTAGTCCCCGGCGCTCTCCGCGGTCACGCCGTTGTAGAACGCGGTGGCGGCGTAGGTGATGTCGTTGACCTCCTCGACGGAGCCGTACCAGCCGTCGAGCTGTCGCTGCTGGAAGACGCCCGCGTCACCGTTCTCGTCGGGACTGGCGGTGCTGGGATGGCTGCCGAGCTGGCTCTCCTGCATGGCGGTGATGAGGGCGATGACCTGCCCCTGGTGGCCGAACCCCAGCTCTTCACCGACCTGAGCGATGACAGCCGCATTGCGGAGCGGGTCTCCGCTGTAACCGGCCACCTCCTCGGGCAGACCGTCAACATCGACGGTGACGGCCGCGCCTCCCGGGAGGCATGCGGCAGAACCGCCTGGTTCGTCGATCACGGCCGCTCCGACGACGGCGACCCCGAGAAGCATGAGCCCGCTGGCGCCCACCACGAGAACCTTCTTCATGGTCTGGTCACCCCTGCTCGCTGGGGCCGTGGCGCGGGTCGAGCTGGGCGAAGACGAGCTCACGAGGGATGAGGACAGTGGACTTCGGGGCGTCGGAGAGCGTGAGGGATCCGGTGAGCTGTCCGTCCTTGATCCAGTTGAGGATCGTCAGCTTGGTCCATCCGGTGAACTCGGCGATGTCGGTGGCGTCCATCATCATCGGCCAGTCGCGGCGCATCGCTCGATCGAACTGAGGCTGTGCAAGTTTCCGCATGGTTGCATGCTACGGGAACATGCGAGACTATGGAAGCATGATGGGACGTAACAGAAGGGGGTTGCGGTGAGCGACTGGCAAGGCGGGAGCTATGAACGTCGGCAGAGCGCTGCCCACGAGCTCCTTCAACAGTCCGGACACCTCCCTGGTGAGACCACCCCCGCGGAAGCGGAGACGGCAGAGCTGCGGGAGTCCCGAGCGGACGTGAAGAGGGAGTCCGCTCCCCCCTCGATTCCCCCGAATCGATCAGACGCGAAGCAGACTTCCACAGGTGTGAGTGACCGCACAACTCGGCCGTCATACACGGAGCTCCAGGCGTCTACGCACGACGACCTCCGAGCGGTGGCGACTGAGGGGTGGCGCCGGCGTCTCGCTGTGGCCTCCCTCGGCCTGATCAAGCTCCGCCCGGGGAGGGAGGAGCGGTCTCGGCTCATCGACGAGCGAGATGCAGGCCTGCAGCTCTCGCGCCCCACCACCGTCCTGGTCGCCAACCAGAAGGGCTCAGCAGGCAAGACGCCCCTGGTGGTGCTGCTGTCCGCAATCCTCGGCGAACACCGCGGAGGCGGGGTCGTCGCCTGGGACAACAACGAGAACCAGGGGACTCTGGGGCTGCGCACGGCGGAAGGCCGATTCCCCACTACCGCGATCGACCTGTTGGACAGCGCGGAACTGTTCGACACGGGCAGGGGAGGAACCGGCGATCTGGGGCGGTTCATGCGCCACCAACAGGTCGGCAAGTTCGACGTGCTCGCCTCGGCCGAAGACTCCCGCAGCATGCGAATGATCGGCCACGAGGAGTTCACGCGACTGCACTCGATCCTCTCGCGCTTCTATCAGCTGATCGTGGTGGATACCGGCAACTCTCTGCTGGCCCCGAACTGGACCGCAGCGGCCGATACGGCCGACGTGCTCGTGATCCCCTTGCGCTGGTCGTATGACCACGTGCGATCCGCCCAGCAGATGATCGTGCAGCTGCACGAGATGGGCCGCGATGACCTGGTCCGCAACGCCGTCACGGTCATCTCCCACGTACGAGGAGCCGCGGTCGACCGCGAGAACGCCCCGAAGTGGCGGGCCTGGTTCGAGGAGAACACCGCCCAGGTGCTCGAGATCCCGTACGACCCGCACATCGACGCCGGCTCCCGGCTGTCCTTCGATCGTCTCGCTGCTCCCACGCAGCGAGCATTCCTGCGCCTGGGAGCAACGGTCTCCCGGACGCTGGCGTCCATCGACAACCCCTACCTGACTGCAGCACCCACCAAGGAAGGAAACTGACATGAATCCGTTTGAGGGAGTGACTCCCAGCCTGGATATCTTCGGCACGGAGGTGAACAGCCTCGTGGCCCTGGTCCTCGGCGGACTGTGGGCCCTCGCGTTCGTAGGGTGTGCGATCGGCGCGCTCATCGGCACAGGGAAGTGGGCCGTCGCGCGCCACTCCAACCGCAGCGAGGAGATGACCGAGGCTGCAGGGCAGCTCAAGGTCGCGCTCATCGCGTTCGGCGCCTGTGCGGCGCTCGGCATCATCTTCGCCGCCATCCTGTTCATCGTGGGCACCGTGCAGGGCGGTGAGTGATGTCTGAGCTCCGGGACGAACGGCAGGACCGGCACCGGCTCCGCCGGGGGCCGGTCATCGCGGTGCTCTCGGTGGCCGTCGTGGTCCTGCTCGCAGTGTCCGGGGTCCTGGGAGCGAAGCTGCTGTTCTCGGACGACGAGGAACCGCCGACGGGCGGGGCGACGACCTCGTCCGAGCCTCCGTCCAACCAGCCTGTGGTCCGCGAAGACCTCAAGGTCACGGTCGGCGAGGGTGGTTCCAAGACCTCGGGTAATGACCCGTCCGTGCCGGTGGGGTACGAGCCCACCTGCAAGGGCGCCGTCGAGGCGGCGACCAACTATCTCGTCGGCCTCGACTACACAAAGGTCACCTCGGGAGAGCTGAGCCAAGAGGAGTACCTGGCACTCACGGAGGAACTTTCCACGGGCGATTACCAGGAGAGTGCGGTGGAAAGCACTCAGGAAATGCTCGACGAAGTCGGTGACACCAAGAGCCCTCGCGGCTCGATTCGTCCCGACTGGGGTGGGTTCACTCTCGTTGAGTGCACGGAGGGGGAGTCGGCCACCGTGCAGATCGTCCACGCCTACGACTACTGGGGCGAGGGCGAGTTCTACTACGCCACCTCCTCAACGACGCTGGCCTGGGTGGACGGGGACTGGAAGACCAGCGGGACGGAGCAGGCGGAGGCACCGACCACGTTGCCCGAGGAGCCCGTGACCGAGCCGGACGACGAGGTGTCGACCCTGGTAGGGACGCACACTCAGTGGGAGAACTATGAAAGCGCGGACTGAGCACGCCCGCCGCCTTCTGGTGGCGGTGGTGACGCTATTCCTGGCGGTCATGATCGGCGGCGGGCCTGCCCTCGCCGAGCCCTCAGCGGAGGATGAGGAAGCGGCTCGCGCCGCCGGCAACACCGCTGCGGCGGAGTTTGCATGCAACCTACTGCCGACCGGTGGCGGGGCCCTCAAGGACAAGTGCGTCGTCCTGGCTGAGGGAGCAGTCGCGAAGGCTCCGTCGTTCGAAGAGATCCAGCCCCAGGTCATGTGCACTGCGCTCCTGCCGCTTGGTCCTATCCCGACGGCGGGATGCGTCGCACTGGTAACAGCCAACGTCGGTGGTCTGAAAGATGCTGCGCAGGAGGCCTACGACGCGACCCTCGGTAAGGCCGGAGAGGTCATCAATACCGCCAAGAAGGCGAAGAAGTTCATCGATGACCCTCAGAGCGCGTTCGAAGAGATCGTGAACACGCTCAAGGAAGGCGCAGTCGACTTCCTGAACAAGGTCATGGGAGAGCTGGTGAACATCGGCAACCCCGACTTCACCGCCGGGTGGTGGCGGAACTCCTATGCCGCCGCCGGAGGAATCGGACTCTTTGTCGCAGCGGTGATGATGGTCATGGTCCTCAAGGACGCGGCACGCGACCGCATCTCGGCGCACCAGCTGGGTGAGAGCTTCCAGTACCTCATGGGTGGGATCATCTCGATGGTCTGGGCCCCGGTTGTGGCTTACGTCATCCAGGACATGATCGCCGCATTCAACCGGGGAATCGTCGACTGGGGTGGCGAGGACCTCTACGAGACCATTCTCGAGGGCGCGATCTTCTCACTCACCGCGAGCATGATGCCGGGCGGGATACTCATGGGCCTTGTGTTCTGGTTCCTACTGTTCATCGGCGCGGTCCTGACGTTCGTCATGTTCATCGCTCAGGGAATGGCGGTTCACATGACGTCGGTGGGGATGGCGATCGCCTTTGGAATGCTCGCCCACCCGCGATGGAGGTCGAAGGCGCTGCGTGTCCCCATGACGGTCATCGGGATCATGCTCGCCAAGCCGACTCTGCTCTTCGTGATCACGGTCCTGTTCAAGATGATTCAGGGCTTCAAGCCGCTAGACCTCCTGGGACAGGATGCGCTGCAGACCCTCGGCGAGGGCTGCATGATCGTCCTGGCGCTCTTCGCTGTGGGCCTCGCTCCTTGGGTGGCCTTCAAGTTCATCCCGCTCCTTCCGGACGGCTCCGAAGTCGATGGCGGGGGATTCAACCCGGCCTCGGCCGCCGCGGGTGCGGCGGGCGGAATGATGATGACCATGGGAATGCGCCGCATGCAGACCTCCGGAGGGGGAGGAGACAGCGGCCCCTCATCGTCGGGCAAGAGTTCTTCCTCGATGACGTCGGCACCGGCAGCACCCCAGCCCGGCGGAGGCGCAGCAGGTGGCACTACGAACAAGCTTGGTTCGTTGAGCACATCAGGTGGCGGCGGGAAAGCCGCCGCGGCTGGTGCCGGCAAGGCTGGTGCCGGCAAGGCTGGTGCCGCCGGCGCCGCGGGCAAGGCCGGCGTGGCGGCGGGAGGTGCGGCCACGGGCGGCGCACTGATCCTGGCGTCCATGGCCGCCCGGGGCACGCAGACCGCCGCCACGACCGCGAAGACGGCCGCAGAGAGCGCGGCCCCGCCTTCTCAGGGCCCGTCGCAGGACGAGCAGCAGAGCTCGCTGCATGATCGACGGAAGTGGAGCGAGTGATGGCCGTGACGCATGTGCAGCTCGGTGGCGAGCTGCAGGGTCGGTCGATCTTCGGCAGCAGCCGCAACCGCCTCGAGAAGATCGGCATGTGGTCGACCTTGGCCGTGCTGGTGGTCGCTCAGCTGATGGTGATGCGCTGGTCCTGGACCGTGCTCGTGAGCGCTGTCCTGCTGGCTGCGACCGTGTTCGTGTGGTCGCCGAGGCCGAGCTTCGGGCACAAGTCCGTGGTCGGGATGCTCGCGATTCCCCTGCGTCGGCGCTGGAACCGCCGGATGAGGACCCTGGATACGGTCGGGGGAGAGGCGGCCGAGGCCGCTGAGGGGAAGGTCCCCCACCTGCCTGCCGCGGTGGGCACGCTGCGCGGGTTCGAGATCGAGCTGTGGCCGGGGGCGGAGCGTCCGGGCCGGGTGGCTGTTCTCCGTCAACGGATCCATGACCAGACTCAGTTCACGATGGTCCTCGAATTCAGGGCGCACCAGTCCGGAGTCGTCGACGGCCTCGAGGGCCTGCGGAACCACGCCGGATGGGCGAAGTTTCAGGCCGTCATGGCGCGCCAGGGCTCGCTGGCGAGGCACCTGCAGCCGGTTGCGCGGATCGTGCCGTTCGACCCGGCCGATCACGTGCAGTGGCTGATCGATGCGTTGCCAGACAACGCACCGGAGGTCCTCGTGCGTTCGTACGCGGAGCTCGTGGATGGAGTGATCAGCGAGCAGGAGCAGAACCGAACGTGGCTGACGATCGGGGTGCCGGCGAGCCGGGAGTTCTACGCTGCGGCTGATCGTGTCCCCCTTCCGGAGGAGATGGCCGACGCGACCAGTCGGGAGCGGGCCGACGCCCGCACGGCCGTCGTCCTGGCGACCGAGCTGCGGCGGATCATCTCGGCGGGCCGCGCCAATGGGTTCTCATTCCGTGAGCTCGACGAGCGGCGGCTCGCCGCGGTGACGCGCAGTCTGCAGGATCCCGACCAGCCGCTGGACCGCCTCGAGGGCGCTGACAAGTTCTCGATGTGGCTGCCGTGGATCGGCTCGGAGTCCTCTCGCTACTTGGTGATCGAGGGAAGTCAGAAGCGGTGGTACACCCGCACGGCGGTGGTGCCACGCGACGGGTTCGCGGCGGGAGAGCTGCCGGTCGACATGCTGGTTCCACTGCTGACGGGCGTGAACCCGGCAGTGGTGCGCACCGTGAGTACCCATGTGACGGTGGTGCCGGCGACGACCGCCCGGGCCGAGGCCCGGGATGACCTGACGATGGACCGCTCGGCGGTGCAGCAGAGGGCCAAGCAGGTCTCGGACGGCACGAGCGAGGCGCAGCTGACAGCGTCGCAGCGCCGGCTGCAGGACCTACAGCCCGGATCGGGAGTCCACGGCGCCGAGTGGGCACTGGCTGTGACTATCCAGGCTCCCGACCTCGAGGAGCTCGAGCGAGCGGTCAACGCGATCGAGGAAGCCGCGGCCGAGTCGCACATCTCGAACCTGGATTGGCAGGACCACGCGCACCACCTGGCACTGCCGCTGACGCTGCCTCTGGCCACCGGGGTGAGCCGACGGAAGAAGAAGTTGCTGCCGACGTGACCGATTGTGCAGCAACCCCACAAGCCACACCCGCACCGAGCGAGCACCACAGACGAGGAGAGCACCGATGAAGGTGAAGCAGCGGAAGAACCGAAAGGGCGCGAAGCCGTCTTCCTCTGCGGCGCCCGAGCTGCCCGATCCGTGGCTGCGAGAGGCACGGAGGAGGGGGTGGCTGAACTTCCTGGGAGCCTATGACCAGCAGGTCACGACGCTTCGGTCGACGACGTCGCAGACGTCGGCGCTGCATCTCGCTGTGGCCGGGGCACCGACGTCCTCGGCCGGTCTGTACGCCGGGGACGACCTGATCACGG
>Ga0079226_10002742_pt1 | contig 13583 bp, 8 predicted proteins | sample Poulit2014_FD_76345 | JGI IMG/M metagenome (GOLD analysis project Ga0079226, IMG submission 76345) | Agricultural soil microbial communities from Georgia to study Nitrogen management - Poultry litter 2014 | ecosystem: Environmental > Terrestrial > Soil > Agricultural land | place: USA: Georgia... | reverse complement strand
TGGTATTTTTCCCAAGTTCCCTCGTAAAGTGCCACCCGTGATTTAAGCGCGAGGGCAGATTCCAGGTTTACCCGGTTGGCTCCCACCTGGCTTCGTCCCTGCAGTCGTTCAATAGCCCGGTCCAGATCAGCAATGATATGATCCACAATTATATTTCGCGGTTCCCGCGGGGCGTACAGCTCTTCGGAATCGATATTCAAGGCCTCATCATACCAGGGCACAGCCCCAAACCGCTTTACTTTCTGAAAATAGAAATAAGCCCGGAAAAAGTATCCTTCCCCCATATATTGATCTATGTCGCTTTGCGCTCCTTCCGTTACCTGGGAGGCATTTTCCAGGAAATAATTAATCTCCCTGATATTCTCCCAGCCCCAGCCTCCGCCCGATTCAGGCACGGAACGGGTACCATCCAGTACCCCGCTCGGTGAAAGCGGCTGCAGGTTATCGCTATGTTCATCCAGGGAGAAATAATTGATGGTCCCGCTCAGCGAAGGATAGAATTGATTGACATTGAGTTCAAGATCGGCGGCAGAGGTCCAATAGGTTTGCTCCGTCACTTCGTCAAGAGACCCTTTATCCAGCACGTCGGTGCAACCAAAAGCCAAATTCGACAAGAATAAAATTACAATAGCACGTCTCATAATCGGTAATATTTTGAAGTTGAATGTCTTAGAATGAAATATCTATTCCGATGCCATAAACCCTGGCCAGCGGGTATGCTCTTCCCACGTCGGTTCGACTGCTTTCACCTGTGGTTATTAGCTCCGGATCATAATTTTCCCACATATTGGTGAAGGTAAGAAGGTTTTCTCCATTCACATAGATCCTCATATTTTTGATATTTAATTGCTGAACCAGGGATACGGGGAGCGTATATCCGATACTCATGCTCTTAAGCCGTATATAGGATGCATCCTGCAGGTACCGGGTAGAGGGATGGCGATCCTTTCCGAACCCTGACCTCCCGCCCGACTCCAGCTGGATCGGGAGATAGGCATCGGGATTATCTTCACTCCAGTAATCCAGGACCGCTTCGGTTATACGAGAGTGTCCCCTGCTGTTCCATCCCCAAAACAGGGTGCCGTAACTGTCAATCCAATAGTCGCGCTTGCCAATGCCCTGCCACAACATATTGAAATCAAAATTTTTCCACGAGGCGCCGCCCTGGAAGGAAATACGATAACGGGGGCTGGTATTCCCGATCACTTTTCGATCGCCCGGGTTTTCGACGGTGTTTTCACCAATATCTACCTGACCGTCCCCGTTCAGGTCTTTGTATTTAACATTCCCCGCCTGCCAGCCGGTCCCGAAGTATGAGAGATCCACCTGGGAGATATATTCATCCACTTCCGACTGCGACTCAAACAATTTATCAACTTCAAAGCCCCATATCTCCCCCAGCTCCTGGCCTTCATAATATTCGCTGATGACCTTGTCCGGGTTATGATATTCGGTTATTTCCGTTTTGCTGTCCGACAGCATCAGCTTCATATTGTAATTGAAGTCGTTAATCTGATCCTGCCAGCCGACGGAAAGCTCCCAGCCGGTAGTCTTCAGCGAGGCGCTGTTGGTCTCCGGGGGATCCGTACCCAGCACTGCCGGCAGCGCGCCCGAGGGACCAAACATGTTGTCGGTCTGACGCTCGTACAGATCGAAGGTGGCTGACAGCCGGTTCTCCAGGAAGGTGAGATCTGTCCCGATATTCTTTGTAGCAGACGTTTCCCAGGTTATATTCGGACTCACAATACCCGGTATGCCGGTATAATTAGGCCGTTCCCCATTCATAACCCATGCCAACCTGTTCTGAACGGGAATATTAGACAAATACAGGTAATTGACATAATCCGTAGTATTGCTGCCGCCAACATCCTGATTGCCCAGCTTCCCCCAGGAAGCCCGTATTTTCATGGTATTGATATAATCACTTACAGGATCCCAGAAATTCTCCTGGTGAATATTATAGCCTGCCGATACGGATGGATAGAATCCAAACCTGCTGCCTTCGGGAAATTTGGAAGAACCGTCATATCGCCCGTTAAACTCCAGGAGATATTTTTCGTCATAATTATAGGTCAGCCGCCCGAAAGCTCCCAGCGTAGCCCACGTACTCATGGGATTGTCCGGACCAAGAATATTGCCAACCGCTACATTTAATGAGTTAAGATCGTCGGCGATAACACCCTGACGAGCCGTATTCACCCTCATATAATTATTCTCCTCCTGCTGATAACCGACCAATACGCCTACATTGTGCTTTTCCAAAAAAGTATCCTGGTAGTCGGCGTAGATATTAAAAGAGATATAATTCGTTTTCCGGATATCTTTTCTTATCTGGTTGTTATTCGTCTGATAGGTAATAGAGGGCGATCCGAGGGGCCTGATCAGCGACCATCTCTTGAAATTCAGTGTCCGGTCGTAAAAGCGCCGCTTAAAAGAGAAGTCGCCGTTAATATTCAAATAGTCTGTCAGCTGAACTTCCGCGTTCAGCGTAGAAACCAGGTTATTGATATTATAGGCGTTAAACCCGTTATTTTCGTTGAAAGCCGGCAACAAGGTTAATTGCTCAGGGACCACAACATTGCCTTCACCATCCTTAACGGGGGGCGTTTTATAGGGCGCCAGGGGACTAAACCGCATGATATCGTGGTAAAGCCTCCCTCGGCTGCCGCCTTCGAGAGTGGCGGGGAAAATGTTTTTTTCCTGGTAAAATCGAGGATTATTGGATATAGACAGCCAGTCCGTAATGTCTGCCTCGATATTGCTATTCAGGTTATACTTGGTATAGTGTTCATTTTCGTCGCCATAAGCCAGCTGGCCGGCGTCGTTCAGATATCCTCCCGATACGTGATAGGCTATGTTTTCACTGCCTCCGCTGACCGAAATATTATGTTTCTGCGCAAAGCCTAAATCATTGTACATCACATCCCACCAGTCGGTATTGGCAAACCCCGAGTACCATCCGTCGGAGGTGCCCGATTGAATGCCCAGCCACTGGTTGGGATTATTGGGATCCTGCGCGGTCCCGTACTGGCGTTCTCCTTCCACAAAGGCCCGTATATTTTCCATCTGCTCCTCCCCAATCGCCGTTTGTCCGCTGTAATTCTGGCTGGCTTCATTAAGCACTTCGGCGTATTTGAGGGTATTAACCGCGGGCGGCACAAAAATCCGCTCTTTCAGGCGGAAATTATTGGAATAACTGAGTAAAAAGTCCTGATTCTTAGCACCCGTTTTAGTTTCCACCAGGATAACCCCGTACGCTGCCTGCGCGCCATAGATAGCTGCTGAAGCGGCATCTTTTAAGACCGAAATATTCTGAATGTCATTGGGATTTAGCGCTGCGAGCTCATCCTGTCCGGCGCGCACCCCATTAATTAAGATATAGGGATCTGAAGATGACAGGGAACCGGTGCCCCGGATATTGATATTCATGGAGGCATCGGCCGCGCCACCGGTACTGTTCACGTCTACATTCAAATTGGGCGACAGTCCCTGCAGGGCCTGCGTACTGCTGTTGACCGCGCGCGTAGTGATGCTCTCGGAATCAATCTGCGAGACCGATCCCGTCAAATTCCCTCTTTTCTGCTCGCCATAGCCCACGACCACCATTTCCTCGCCCATAATAGCTTGTGGAACCAGGGTGATGGATAATTCTGTCTGCCCGTTAATCGGCACTTCCCTGGTCTGATATCCGATAAACGAAACAACCAGCGTGTCCTGCAGGGAAGGCACCGAAAGCTCAAAGGCCCCGTTTGCATCGGTCGAGGCTCCTGTGGTTGTCCCCTTAACCAGAATATTCACCCCGGGCAGGACCTCTTTGGACTGGGCATCGCTCACGGTACCGGTAATGTGTTGTCCCATCAGCGGCAAAGTCAGCATGCCAAGCAGCAGGACTGTTAACCCGGCCCTGGCCAATCTATACAGGGTGAAGTGCGTAACTGTTTTCATCATAATTATATGGTTTGTATTAAGATTAGCCAGCTTATAGTTTTTGCCCGTTATCAATGTCCCGTTTTAAATACCGTTTTTTAATACACCCGGCCTCAGGCTATTGTTAAAACGAAAGCCTTCAAAAGCATTAGTTAATGATTCCAAGCCAAAACATCAAGACTTGAGGCTACTTCATTACAAAACCATAACATAGCGGCTTGCGATTTTGCCATCCGCATACTACTCACCTGTGGGAACCTCATCCATAGTCCCTTAAACAGCGTATTTAATATATGAGCTTGTAAGTGTCAATATCCCGGATTCTGGGTCAGATTCTGATTCAGCACCAACTCCTGGTCGGGGATAGGAAAAAGATAATCGCGCTCAGGATCGAATGAGCGGGAATTATGTCTTGTCGGCGTGCAGCGGCGTTTCGGGCGTTTGATGCTGGTATTCATCCAGCGTAAACTCATCGACCTGTACCATATCCACCCGCGCGTCTTCCGCTTTGCGTACCAGTTCAGCTTCTCCCCCGGAGATAATCCCTTTCTCTTCGGCCTCGTCGATAACAAACCGAGGCTGCGTTTTAGGCAGCTCTTTTTTCTTAGTCGCCGCGTAAATCTTTTTATAGACGGGTTCGGCATCTGTTATTGCCTGGAGGGTGTAATCGTAACGTCCCAATGCCTGTTCCCGGTCCCGCGGGAGATATATGCCATCGGTAAGGCGATCCCGCTGCTGACCCGGCCGCTGCATCGCCTGTGCCACCTGGTGTCCCAGCTTATCAGAGGGCATGGTGCTAATCCTGTTCATGCGCGACCAAAGGGCGACCGGTCCCCGGAACAGCCAGCTGAGGCCGGGCACCTGTATTTCGCGGTAAATGGCATCGAAAGCCCCTTGTATTTGGGCGAAGGCATACTGCATTGACCACTCGAAAAAGATCTGATCATCCTCTCGCTGACCTTCAGCGTCATAGCGGCGCAACGTAGCGGTAGCCAGGTACATCCAGCTGAGGATGTCGGCAAACCGGCCGCTTATTTTCTCTTTAATTTTGAGACCGCCTCCGTAAGAAATCAGGGCAATGTCGGCCATGAAAGCAAATGAAGCCGATGCCCAGGCAAGTTTTCTGTAATATTTCGATGCTGCCCCCCCAACCGGGGACCCCGCAATTGCCCCGCGCGTCAGGCTTAACAAAAAGGCCCGTGCTTTATTGCGAACGATATGGCCGATATGCTTCCAGAACACATCATCAAACGCTTTAACGTCCCCTTGCGACAGCGCATCAATTTCATCGTAGGCATACGGGTGGCAGCGGATCGCTCCCTGGCCGAAAATCATCAGGCTTCGGGCCAGGATATTGGCCCCCTCCACGGTAATACCAATCGGCAGGGCGATATACTGGTGGGCAAAAATATTGCGGGGCCCCCGCGAGATCGCCGCGCCGCCCTGAATATCCATAGCATCATTTATAATGGTGCGGCCCATTTCCGTAAAATTATACTTGGCAATGGCTGTAACGACCGCCGGCTTTTCGCCCGTATCAAGCGCCGCGCAGGTATAGCGCCGGGCGGCGTCCATCAAATAATTGAATCCCCCGATCCGCGCCATCGGCTCTTCTATCCCTTCAAACTTTCCGATATTAATGCCAAACTGCCGGCGTACGGCCGTATACGCGCCAATAGCACGCACGGCAACTTTAGCTCCCCCCGCGCTTTGGGCCGGCAGCGAAATACCGCGTCCCACACCCAGGGATTCCATCAGCATGCGCCAGCCGTTACCGGCCTGTTCGGGTCCACCGATAATCTGGCTGGCCGGCACCACCACATCCCGGCCGCTGATCGGACAGTTGTAAAACGGAACGCCCAGCGGATCGTGACGCCGCCCCAGCTTGATGCCTTCGGTATCGCTGGGAATCAATGCGCAGGTGATCCCCAGATCTTTGCCCCTGTTAAAATAATTTTCTGGATCCTCCAGCTTGAACGCCAATCCAATGATGGTGGAGATGGCTGCCAGGGTGATATACCGCTTCTCAAAATTAAGCCTGATATACAGTTCCCCGTCCTCGCCCTTGAACACTTCGCCTTCTGCGGTCATGGATCCCGCATCGGAGCCTGCAGTGGGTTCGGTAAGGGCAAAACAGGGCATCTCCTCGCCCGTCGCCAGTCCCGGCAGGTAGCGATCTTTCTGTTCCTGTGTTCCATAATGCATTAAAAGTTCAGCGGGACCCAGAGAATTGGGAACCATTACTGTTGTTGCCAGGGGACCGCATCGCGAATTTAATTTGGCAATGATCGCGCTGTGGGCGGAGGCCGAAAAATTGTACCCGCCATATTCTTCGGGAATAATCAGTCCAAAAAATTTATGTTCGCGCAAAAAATCCCACACTTCGTCCGTAAACCCTTTCCGGACAAATACCTCCCAGTCATCGGACATCGCGCACAGCTTTTCAACCGGTCCCTCTAAAAAAGCCTGCTCCTTGTCACTCAGCTCCGGGTACGATTCATTAGCCAATCGCTCTAAATCGGGTTTGCCCGAAAAGAGTTCCGCATCCACCCATACGTTTCCCGCTTCTATGGCCGCTCGCTCTGTTTTGGAAATCGTCGGAAGAAAATTCATTGCATCCAGCAATTTCATCAGCGGACCCGTCAACAGCGTTCGCCGCACGAATTTAACATTGAACAGCAAAATAAGAGCATCCAAAACCCAGAATGTCCAAGTGGGAGCGGCAAGACCCCACAGCGCAGCAAAACCGGCTATACCCCAAACCCAAAGTGGCGCCGCCCAAAAGGCCAGGAGTGTAGCTGCCACAAGAAAACATGCTATAACCGCCAAGAGCGGAAACTGAACTAAAAAGCCGAAACTCTCATTTATAAAATCCATACCGTTTCCTCCGAATTGAATTTGACATTCTGTTCTCCGTTTATTCTATCCCACCTTTAACAAACCCCCGTCAAGATATCTATAACACTAACCGGTATCAGAAGGGCCAACTGAAATGTACTTCCGCCCCTTCTGTCAAGACATCTACATGAACGCTTACTTTTTGTTCACTTCATCAGTGAGTGCTTTCATATGTTCACGAATAAATTTGCGGCCGGTATCATCAATGAAACGTCCGTTTTCAAATTTATCGGGTGCGTTGGCAACCAGTACCTCCGGTGCCGCCACGAAGCGGCACTGGTTATAAACGAGGATCTCATGCAAGTGGGTTTGTGCCCGTGCAGTGCCGACCGGGCTTGGCGTGGCTCCCATCATTCCGACTATTTTGCCATTTAACGGCGATTCGCCCGGTTTTCGCGAGGCCCAGTCGAGTGCATTCTTGAGCACCCCGGGCATTCCGCGCTGGTATTCGGGCGTGGCAATAAGTACAGCGTCAGCCTGATCAATCGCTTCTTTTAGCCTTTGTACTGGTTCGGGGTCGCCCTGTGCCTCCACATCCTCGTTGAAAAACGGAATGTCATCCAATTCAAAGAATTCAATGGTAACATTGTCCAGCGCTTCTTCCTGGGCGGCATGAAGCAATCCTTTATTGAACGATTCCTCGCGCAAACTGCCGGGTATCCCGAGTATATGTACTGATGGATTTGTTGTACTCATGGCGTTTGATCAGTTTTAAAGCGGGTTAATAATTCTGTTTGTACTGATCCCATAACATGAAAACAAACATAATAATTGCAAATGCGGCCAGACAGGATCTGTTCAGGGTGAAAGACGGGAGATCTCCCATGAATCGTCCCGCTTTGTATAACAGATGCGATCATGCAACCGCCCCGTTCGTCCCTGCCAAAACTCGACATACACCGGTGTTAACAAATATCCGCCCCAAAAATCAGGTAGCGGCACCTCCCGGTTTTCAAACCGCTTTCTCATTTCTTCAAACACAGTTACCAGCTCTTTACGGGAAGCGACGGTGCTGCTCTGCCGGGATGCCCAGGCGCCGAGCTGACTAAGCCGGGGGCGCTGCCTGAAATAATCCGCCGATGCTGTGCGGTTTACTTTCTGAACGGTCCCTTCTATGCGCACCTGCCGTTCAAGCGGCGGCCAGAAAAAGCACAGTGCCGCCTGGGGGTTTTCTTCCAGCTCCCGGCCTTTGCGGCTGTCGTAGTTGCTGTAAAACCGAAATCCTTGCTCATTGAAGCCTTTCAACAGCACAATCCGGGACGAGGGCGCTCCATTTTTCGTTGCGGTCGCCAGCGTCATCGCATTGGGGTCCAGCATACCCGCCGACAATGCCTGTTTGAACCAAACCTTAAACTGTTCGACCGGAGTTTCTTTCACCACCGACTCGATCAATGCCCGTTTCGTATAGTCGCGCCGTATTTCAGCGACTTTTTCCTGTTCAGTCTCCTCAGACATGGCTTCCACCTACCCGAAATAATCCGGCTCGTTGCCGGCTTTCCATTTAATATTACAGCCCAGGCTCGGCTTTTGCTCTTCTTTAACCTTTTCATCAAACAACATATCAGCCGCTTCCCGTATATCCTTACCTGTTATCGGCTGGTCATTGCCCGGACGGCTGTCGTCAAACTGTCCCCGGTACACCAGCTTGTCATTCTCGTCGAACAGAAAAAAATCGGGCGTGCATGCCGCGCGGTACGCTTTGGCTACTTCCTGTGTGCCATCGTACAGATAGGGAAAAGAAAATTGTTTCTTGCGGGCCAGTTCCGCCATCCTCACCGGACTGTCGTCAGGATAGTGCTCCACGTCATTGGAGCTGACAGCCACCACGCCGATACCTTTTTGCTGCAGATCCCGTACGGTGATCACAAATTCATCCAGGATATGCCGGACAAAGGGGCAGTGATTACACATAAATACCATTAGCAGTCCCTTTGCATTATCAAAATCATTCAGTGATACAAGCTGGTTGTTTACAGTATCAAACAAAGTAAAATCCGGAGCCTGGATTCCAAGTTCCAGCATCGTTGACGGGGTATCAGACATAGTACAACAATCTTTATTTATTTTTAAAAAGCCTTCTTTTATGTGGCCGCGTATTAATAGGTTAAAGAGGGCTTTGCAAAACTGGTCTTTTGCTCAATCTCGACACTTCAGGCTTTGATCCTGACCAAAGTTCCTGGTTTGCAAAAACCCTCTGAAAATATACGGGTTTCCTGAATATATGAAATGATGTGAGATATGCGAATAAAAAAAGCAGGCGGGATGAGTACGGAAGCACGTCTGCCGCAAATCCATCTCTGTCTTGTTCTGACAGGACAGGGTAAGTCCATGGGCAGGAAACAGGTTTTACCATAAATCCCTGCATCAGAACAAATGCAACTGTCCCTCTTCCGGACGCCTGAAATGCTCGACGGAAAGGGGATTCCATTCTTTATTAAATCCCAGTTTTTTTGTCTGAATATGAAACATCTCCCTTATCTGTTCCGAAAAGGCCCCTTCTCCCCTGAACCGCTCGCCAAATTCATTTTTATTCAGCTCCCCTCCCCGCATGTCTTTAATGCGATTCAGCACTTTCTCTTTTCTATCGGGAAAATGATGCTCCAGCCAGTCCCGAAACAGGTCTTTGACACCATAGGGAAGCCGCACGATGGTATATCCGGCATGGGAAGCCCCGGCCTCTTTTGCAGCTTTCAGAATATCGGCACATTCGTGGTCGGTCAGCCCCGGTATAATGGGCGCCACGTTGACCCCCACGGAGATCCCGGCCTCGGCCAGCTTCTCGATCGCCTGAAGCCGGCGGCGGGGCTGAGAGGTCCGCGGTTCCATGACCCGGGCCAGCTCCCGGTCCAGCGTTGTAACAGAAAGGGTAACATGGGCAGCATTATATACTGCCAGTTCGCCGAGCAGATCGATATCGCGCGTCACCAGGTAGTTCTTGGTGATCATACTGACCGGATTGCGTGCTTCGGCAAAAATTTTGAGGCAGCTGCGCGTAATCTCAAGCTCGCGCTCCAATGGCTGAAACGGATCGGTCACGCCGCTCATGATAACCGGCTCCGGCTCCCAACTTTTTGAGGCAAACTTCTCCCGGAGTTTTGCCGCGGCGTCGTACTTGACCACAATACGCGACTCGAAATCAAGTCCCGCCGAAAACCCCAGGAACTCGTGGGTGGGACGAGCATAGCAATAGATACACCCATGCTCGCATCCCCGGTAAGGATTCAGACCATAGGTAAAGGGGATGTCGGGGCTGTTGTTTTTCGACAGGATCTCTTTGGTATCGTCGCGGATAAGTTTGGTCTTCCGTGAGGGTTTTTGGCCGGTCTCCTCATCCAGGTCGTAATCGAGATACTTATCCTCAAAGCGGTTGGCCGGGTTGTCCGAGGCGCCCCGGCCGCGTATAGGATTTGAGCTTTTTTTCATGCCCGGTAAACCGTCTTGATATTTACAAACTCTCTGATGCCCAGGTGCGAAAGCTCTCTGCCGAAACCGGACTCCTTAATGCCCCCGAACGGCAGCCGGGGGTCGGATCTGACATAAGTATTGACAAAGCAGCAGCCAGCCTCCAGTTCCCGGGCGGCTATCTGTTCTGCACGCTCCACATCCCGGGAAAACACGGCGGCGCCAAGACCAAAATCGGAATCATTTGCTATGCTGATGGCCTCCTGTTCATCTTTCGCTCTCATTACCGATGCTACGGGACCAAATAGCTCCTCCCTCCCCGCCGGCATTTCCTTTGTTACATTTGTCAATATTGTCGGCGGGTAGTAGGCGCCTTCACGATCAGGAATTTCTCCTCCCAGGATACAGTCGGCGCCGGCTTCAACGCTTTGCCTGACCTGTTCGTGGAGCTCATCCCGCAAATCTTCGCGGGCCATCGGACCCAGATCGACACCTTCCTCCAGGGGATCGCCCATACGTTTGTTTTTCATCCGCTCGGTGAACTTCTCTAAAAAGGGTTCGTACGTTTCCCCGACCACAATAAACCGTTTGGCGGCTATACAGCTTTGTCCACTGTTGATCAGCCGGGAAGCTGCACAGGCTTCAGCCGCTCGCTCAATATCGGCATCCTCTAAAATCAGGTAGGGATCACTTCCGCCCAGCTCCAGCACCGCTTTTTTTACTTCACTTCCCGCCGTTGAAGCCACCGCTTTACCGGCGCGGATACTACCGGTGAGTGTTACGGCCGCAATATGTTCATTGGGTATGAGATCCTGCACCTGATCGCTGCTCGCCGCCAGCGTTCGGAACAGTTGACCGGGAACACCCGCCTCATGCATGAGATCTTCAATGGCCAGGGCGCATCCGGTGACATTGGAGGCGTGCTTTAACAGGGCGGCATTACCCGCCATCAGGGCCGGCGCGGCAAACCGAAAGAGCTGCCAAAAAGGAAAATTCCACGGCATGATAGCCAGCACTGTGCCCAGGGGATTGTAGGCAATGAAACTTTTTTCAGCATCCGACTCGATCATCTCATCCTTGAGAAAAAGCTCCGCATGTTCGGCATAATAGTTACTAACCCAAGCACATTTTTCGATTTCGGACCTGCCCTGCTCCAGTGGCTTCCCCATTTCGCTGGCCATAAGCTGGGCATATTCTTCTTTATTGGAATCCAGCAGGTCGGCCACCCTCCGTAGTATAGCCGCCCGCTCATCAAAACGCTTCTGCCGCCATGTGATTTGGGCCTCGACCGCCTGCTCGGCAATCGCGTTCAATTCCCCGCTGTTCATCTCTTCGTAGGTCGCGATTACTTCGCCGGTAGCAGGATTTACAGATTCCATGGGCATGACTGTTTATTTGAGGTATTATAATCTGTTATTCTGCAGAGGACATTGAAGAACCTCGGATTTTGCAATGGCCTTGCTGCATTCATTTGAGGTATTATAACCTAAAAAAACAGTCTCACATTCCCTCGGAACCCTATTTTTAAAAGGCTCTGAAAACCCGGGTATCTTGGTCAGGATCAAAGCCTAAAATATAGAGACTAAGCAAAATAACCGTTTGACAAAGCCTTCTTTTATTCCGATACCAGCTTATATATACTGCCGTCAAAAGCGCAGATATACAATTCGTTATCCGGGTCCACACCGAAGGAAGAAATAGAAACATCCGTATCAACCAGTTCGGTATTGACGGGGTTCTCCATATCGGAATAATCGAGTGCCCAGATACGGCCGGATGCGAAATCGGCATAAACATATTTTCCCTCCAGGCCAGCCAGGGATGGACCCCGGTAAACAAAACCGCCTGTGACGGAGACATCGCCCTGACTTCGGTCATACTCCCAGATCGGAAGCTCCAATCCCGACTGATCACAATCCGTTTCTGGGCTGAAACAGTGCATGCCCTCCATAATATTCCACCCGTAGTTACCGCCATTTTCAATAATATCAATCTCCTCATAGCGGTTTTGCCCCACATCACCGGTCCACAGGCGCCCGTTCTCAGCGTCAAAACTGAATCTCCACGCATTACGCAGCCCATAGGCATAGATTTCTTCCCGGTACCCGTCATCATTCCCGGCAAACGGGTTATCCCCGGGGATCCCGTATTGGATGTCCCCTTCCGGATTATCTACATCGATACGAAGGATCGTCCCCAGCAGCGTCGAGCGGTCCTGTCCATGCCCTTCCGGGTCACCGCCTGCACCACCGTCCCCCACCGCAATAAACAGAAAACCCTCCGGACCGAATGACACTTGTCCCCCGTTATGATTTCCATATGGCTGGTCATAGGTCAATATAATCTGCTCGCTGGAGGCATCCGCCTGGTCTTGGTCGTCTGGGGAAACCTGAAAACGGGAAATATGCGTTTTTGAATCCGGCGTCGTATAGTTGACATAGAAATAGCCGTTATTTTCGTAATCGGGGTGAAACGCCAGTCCAAGCAGTCCCTCTTCGTTGCTGGCATTATCAACCCGGTCTTCAATATCCAGGAAAGTCGCGGCCTCTTCGACTGTGGAATCGTTGGGAAACACCGAAATAATCCCCCGCTGCTCAACCACAAAAAGTCGGCCGCTGCCGTCTCCGGGATGCTGGAGATCCACCGGGCGGGTAAATTCCAGCTCAGGGAAAGCATCTACAATATTATAGGATGTGCTGACAGGCGGCTCGTCGGGATTATTGTCATCCAGGCAGCCGGTTGTAACTATGAGGAAAGCGATCAGTATCGTATGCATAGGCGTGGAAAATTTCATAGGTCTGAGGGTTAATTAAAATGGTTTTACCAGTTTTACCGGTGCGAGCTTTGACCTGTAATAAATTGACTGAAGGTTAGTGAGATTCTTTTTACTGGTTTTGCCCGGTACAGGCTTTTGGCCCGCCAAAAAAGGCCGGGTATTCGTTTAGCGCTTTTTCCCTGCCGGACGTGTTAACCTCTATTCATTGCAGCTTACGTTCTGCAGGTTTTCATCCCAGCAAGCTCTTTCGCCGTTGTTTACACCGGGCGCAGTAATAGAGCCGGCCTGGGATGTCGTATCCCAACGGGTCGTTACACTGCTCCCGCTGCTTGCATCATAATATGCTACCGTCTTATGCGGTCCATCTGTGGAATAGCTGAGGGAGTCTCCCGCGCCTCCATGTTCATTGTCAAGGATCTGTAGCTGCAGGCTCATATTATTGGGCTCTCCCGCCTGCCAGTCAACCCTTGCGGACGGGTCTCCCCCTGCAGCACTACCCAGACGGAGGATCGCCCATGGACCTTTCTGTCCGTGGCCGCTACTCGTGCCGCTGAAGTACAGCCGGTTCTCCACGTCTAGC
>Ga0079226_10002741_pt1 | contig 13585 bp, 17 predicted proteins | sample Poulit2014_FD_76345 | JGI IMG/M metagenome (GOLD analysis project Ga0079226, IMG submission 76345) | Agricultural soil microbial communities from Georgia to study Nitrogen management - Poultry litter 2014 | ecosystem: Environmental > Terrestrial > Soil > Agricultural land | place: USA: Georgia... | reverse complement strand
TTCAATCAGATCAAGCTTCTAATGATACAAAAGGTAACTCTGTATCACAAGATCCAAATAATCCACAAGAGGTTAGCTTGAAAGATGGTCAAACAGTAAGATCTGAAGGTAAGGATAATGATCAGTTTGAAGGAAATGCATTACCTAAAGATGTTAACGTTGCTAATATACCAAATGCATCAATGGATAACAACGACAAGCCACAAGATGTTAATGTTAACGATATGAATACTAACAATAACAATCAAAGTAATGAACCGCAAGATGTTAGAGTTCAACAACAGGAAGGTAAACCACAAGAGGTTAATGTTAACGATATGAATAAAGGTGGTCAACCACAAGATGTTAGAGTACAACAAGATAGACAACAACCGCAACAAGTACAAGTGACTGGATCAAATGGACAACCTCAATCAGTACAAATTGATAGTAGTAACTTACAAGGATTAATGAGTGAAAGTAAAATTTCACCAGATGTTGCTAAACAATTACAAGACATTGGTAAAGTTGATATCTCACCTCAATCAGCTGAAATGATTGCTAAGAGTCCTCAGTTTGCTAAAGCAATGGACTTCAAACAAAATGCAACTCAACAAATCGAGCTCGATCAAAAACGACTCGAACCGTTGAAACAAAAAATTGAGTACGAAGCAATTCAAAGTAAAGCACAAGGTATTCAACCTCAAGACAATCCTAATTATCAACAGTTACAAAGTCAGATCAGCAACTTAGAAAAATCAATTCAATCAGAAGGTCAGAAGATCACTGCAGCTGAATCTAGAATGCAAAATGCTGTAAGATCAGCTAATAACAGTACACGAGTTGATCGTACAATTGAGAAAACGAAAGAAATTCATAATAACTATAAAGAAACTAAATTCCACGAACACACATCAAATGTAGCTAAAGGTATTGGAGATATCGTTAAAGGTAACGACTCTCCTGACGGTGGATCAACTAAAGGTAATCCATCTAGCCTGAAAAATAATAATCTCAATAATAACGGCAACTCATCTAATTTAAGTGATAATAGTCGACAAGATCGTAGATCTAGAGAAATTCTAAACGAATTGAGAAGACTGCGTCAAGACAACAACAGAAACAAATAATAATGAAGTTCATCTTGAATGCATCGAATATAAAGTAGATGTATTCAAGACTTCATTTATTAGATATAATAATAAATATAAATAATAGATGTATCATCTACTGATAGTCTAAAAGGAGGAAGATATTAATGAATAGTTTCAAGCAATGGGTTGGACAATGGGAACAAGCTATTAAAATTGGTTTCGGTGCTATCATCGGTTTAGTAGCTGCTATCATCATTGGTATTCAAATATCAAAAGCAATTTGGGCTTCTAAAAACCATAAAATGGGTGAAGTTTTTAAACATATCGCATTTGGTCTTATCGCTTTATTACTTGCAGGTATGGGTATAGCTGGTATGTCAGCAGTTGTTGATAAGATCAAGCCTGACAATCAGCTCATTCCTGAGTCTTAATGTGAGGTGTCTGAATTATGGTACAAACTGAAGCAACTAAGAGAAAGCATCTGATTAAGTTAGGATTGAAAGAAATGAAGGATGTTCATTTCGAAAGTCTTAAAACACTACTAAACGATGAAAGTCTCTTTAAGTATATCTATGATTTGAGACGAAATGCTATCTTAATTGATGTTGAACTCTTCGACTTTATTATTTATCATCTTGAATATGATAAACGATACGAAGAAAACATAGATGTAACACTAATTGAAGCCGATGAAGATGATATTAATAATTTTGATATCATTATTGATTCAGTATCAATTGGATCAGAAATGTATGACGAATTGATACGCATACTAAGATTTGCTTAAGATGATTGAGTTCATCTTAAGCATTTTTATTTTTGCCCTATGTACACTTGACAAGCTTGTGTTATAATAAAATTATCATCATTATAGGAGGTAAGAATATGAATTTGACTGACTATCAACAGTCTATTTTTACTAGAGCTACATCTAGATCAGATACAAATGTAATGACAATTCGAGGATATGCCGGTTCTGGTAAGACTCACACTGTTGTCGAGATTATAAAAGCTTACGCTAGTCGTCGGCAAGGCGTTCTCGTACTAGCTCCAACAGCGGCAGCTTTAGGTGTTATCAAGAAAAAGATCAAAGATCAAGTATCAACAGATACAATATCTTTTAGGACTTTAGCTTCTCTTATGAAGTCTCCTGTTGAAACATTTAACGTCAAGAACTCTAAAGGTGAGATACTCTTTAGTGCACCTTTGAATAAGAAAGGGTCACAACAAATAACTGGATTCATGAATAAGCTAGGTGCTAATGACATGGAGCTTGATGCTTTAAAAGAGTTTGAAAAAGTGATACCTTTTGATTATGCAACTGGAGAACAAAACAAAGTTGTAACTGAGTATGATATCGACTTACGTCAAGCATCAAGCTTATTTAACAGAAAACTAGGAGTTGACGAGAAGAACCTTTCGATTACAACAGAGTTTATACTAAATGAAGCTGACGTCATTGCGAGATCAATAGCTAAATATAACTGTTTAATCATAGATGAGATGTCAATGGTTGATCGTGAGGATTCGACACGTTTACAAGAAGCTATTGAACTTTGTAAAGCAAACGAAGTTGGTCCTGGTAACTCATTACAATCGATATTTGTAGGAGATCGATCACAACTTCAGCCAGTGAATGGAAAAATTAATAAGTTTATGATACAAGAACCTGATCATGAGGATGTATTTGAACTTGTTGACATTCTGAGATCATCTGATGACATTGCTCGATTAGGGCATTTAATAAACCAAGGAACAAATATCTTTGAATTACAGAAAGCCTATTCTGATCAAATACACCGTCATGATGATCAAATAGACGCTTTCATCAAGAATCACATTGATGAGCTATCATCAAGTGATGTGACGATATCATTTACAAATCATTATGTTGACAAGGTTAACAAAGCAGTCAGACAGCACTTAGGATACAAGTCTTCACTTGTGAATAATGAAGTCTTAATGGTAACGTCAAATACATTTGCTAAGTCGTCAGAAGGTAATGATATCATCTTTTCAAATGGCGAATCAGTAAAAGTCGAGAAAATCTACTCGACTGAAGATGTCGAGAAGATGTTAGAATGCAAAACGTTCGAGTTTCGTGAAGCTTATAGAAAGTCTTATTCTGAGTATCAACTTAATGAAGCAAAAGCTATAAACGCCGGAGGCTATTTCAACTTAATAAGAGTTAAGTCAATGGATAATGACACTGCTTCTAGACTAATGTGGGTTCCTCATGATCTTAAGTATAACAATCGAGACTTGACATTTAGAAGACAAAAGAAAGCTCTCAATACATTAGCTGAGTATAATGAAGGTGAGATACCTGTTCTTGATGCTAAGTACGGTTATGCTAGAACAATACACAAGTCACAAGGTTCTGAATGGAATAAAGTATGCGTTATCTTAAGTGACAATGATATTAGACATCATCCTGAAAGTAAGCAACTTCTCTATACAGGAGTAACTCGAGCAAGAGAGCAGCTAAGCGTTCATATCATAAGAAAATACTAATAAAGTATTTACTTAATAGCAGTGTTTGATAGAATATAATTATAGTAATTAAATGGTACTAATTCATTAATACGTATGCATGTACCATTTACTATAACGAATAAGTTTGTTATAATTAATCTTATAATACAACTTACGTATTATTTCAAAGTATCAAAAAAATTAAAAAGGTGGTTATTTATATGACTGAAGAGATTAATGGTAAAGAACTTTATGATGCTAATGTTTTAGTAGCAAAGGATAACAAAAATGACATCGAGCTTCTATTGATGTTCACAGATTTAGATGCTGAAGCTACTCAATTACGTATCTACAAAGCTCGATATGATGAGAATGCTGGTGAAAGTGGTGACTTTGTTGAAGATGAGGATACTTTCCAAGCAGCATTAGATAAGCTCGAGTTTTTAGGAGCAGATTCTAGTAAATTAGAAGAATTTAGAGAGGAAGGCACAACATCAGGTGATTTAAGTGAAGCAATTGAAGATCTTGATGAAGTACAGGTTTACTTTAATGGTGAACGAGCTTCAACGCAACCTATTCAAAAATTCGTTTATGCTCCTAAGCTTGATGGTAAGACAGCAAAAGCATTAAAAGAAGCTTCTAAGAAAGACGCGGTATTCAAATCTTATCCTATTACAGTAAATGAAAACCAAGAACGCTTCTCAATTATTTTAAAAGCTAACTTAGCTAAATACGGATTGGAAACTCAAGATGAAAGTGGCATTCATAACGTTAAGGTAGCAATGTTAAGTCACCCTGATGGTGTATCACAACCTTACTCACTTAAATATCACAGTAAAGCAGCTTTAGGTTACTACCAAGATATTGAGGAAGGCAACATCGCAGAGAAAAACATCGACAACGTTAAGAAAGCTGCTAAGATTATGACAAACAAACAGTTTGAAAAGAAAAAAGCTCAACTATCAGAACTATTTGGTTTCAGTGACGTTGAGGACTTTGATCAAGCAATGGATGATGAAGAACCATTCTACTTCAAAGTTGAATCTGTTAACTCATTAAATGGTAGAGAAGGTACAAACTACTTCATTGAGTGTTCAGTGGTAAGTGAAGATGAATACTCTGATGACAGTGAGCCTGAAGCATAATAAGTATCATAGTATAACAATAGTCTACTCTTTATGAGTAGGCTATATTTTTAAATGGTGGTGTATAAAACAATGGACGAATTTAAAGTTGATATCATCAGCACAGGATCAAAAGGTAATGTTGCTATCATTGATGACGTTATTATGATTGATTGTGGCTTACCTTATAAGCATGTTAAAGATTATCTAAGTCAAGTGAAAGCTTTATTAATAACTCATCGTCATGGTGATCATTTAAATGTATCAGCTATTAAGCAATATCATAAAAAATATCCTTGGCGCACAGATTCATTACTTTATGTTAATGAAGACACAAAACAAAAAATTGTTGAGAGTCATAACACAAAGTTTGACTTTACTCCATCACAAATCATTGATGATGATTGCGAGATTGACATCAACATTGACGATACAACATATCATATTGAAACATTTAAACTTGAGCACGATGTCGAGAACCAAGGTTTTATTATAACTAAGAATGGAACGTCACTTATCTATGCAACAGATACAAACACAATGGAGCATGCACCTGATCGAATTTACGACTATTTAGTTGTTGAAGCTAACTATGATGAAGATAAATTGTTTGACGACTTAATATCTGACAGTTTTGAGGATAACTTTAGAGCTAGACGTAATCATCGTCATTTATCAATTCAAAATTTTAAAGAGTTTGTTCGATCTCATATGCATTCTAAAAGTGAGATTTATGCGTTACACGAATCAAGCATGTACGGTTTAGGTGATCCTATCTATCAAACAGGAATAGCGCTAGAAGAAGGTGATCAGTAATGATTTTAGTTGACGATTTACCTATTAAAAATTGGGCAAAGACACTAGCATTCGACTTTGATATAGCTGAGGAACTTGGAGAGCTTAACATCACGTCAGTCTTTCCAAAAGATACAACTAAGTTTAAACCAGCTTGGCGCATAGAACGCATAACAGTTTATAAGTCGTCGCCTCGATCGAAAGCAGCGATAACATTTTATTGTAATGCTAGAATCAAGTCTAAGATTTACACACAACACATACGCATCTTTGCGCCTCATGCTCCAAGAGTTGACAATCTTAAAGACTATCTTGGTCGAAGAGTTGTAGGTGCTAACTTCATTTGCTCAGTTCGTAACAGCAAATACTCGACTTTGATACCTCGCTTTATTCAAACAGTTGACAAGAAAGGTCGTAAGAGCAATCCGATAATGAGAAATGAGGATGATGAACGTAACATTGAAGGCAAGCAAGAAAGCTTGCAACTCAACTCTTTCATTGACTATGGTGCAATGGATGAACGAACATTTCTCGAGACTTATTTCTCAAAACGAGATCCGGATAAATTTCTTATAAACGACAGATAGACAATTGATCTTGTTTGATAAATGGTATCAACCACAATATCTGATCAATAAAGAATACGACTATTTTATGCATTTTCGTTTACTTCTTAAACAGGATTGTGTATAATTACTTTATATTAAATGGTTCATTTAATAATGATACTTTGAATTACTAAGTTAGTAATGAATGGATTGTCACTTACTTATTCATTATCAACAAAACATATTTAATTAACTAAAAAGGAGATTTGTTATTATGGCTAAAAAATATCCAGAAAAGAATTATCATGAAGTACTTGCTGAGGTGTCTGAAAACACAGGATACTCTAAAACTGAGGTTTACAATATCTACAATAACTTACGTGACGTGATCGTTGATTCATTAAACAATGGTGAATCAGTTAAGCTTCCACGCTTAGCAACTTTTGAATTAGTTGATCGTCCATCTAGACGCCATCGTTCACCTCATAGTGGAGAATACTTTACTTCAGAACCAAAAACTGTTGTTAAAGTTCGCAACAAAAAGGATCTTATCGAAGTTAGTAAAAATGTTAAACCTAAAGACACTAAATAATGTTTGTCTTTTGAATGAGACTTACTAAATTCATTTTTAGTAAGTCTTTATTTTTTGCAAAATTCAATATCATGACGGCTATGTACATCTTAGTCTGAAGTTATATAATTAATACATATCAGAAAGGAAGAAGTTTAATGTACACATTTCACAAGAACTTAAATTTAAGATGCATCAAACAAATACCATCAAGAAAACAATCCTTTATCAATATTAGAAGGATCTTTGAAGCTTCTCTTCTCATCTATAAAGATAGTATTCATGAACTTCTTAGATACGATGATCCTCAGAGCTATCATGCTAATACTTATGAGCACTATCATGACGAACATGCAATATCAACAAGAGACTTTGCAATTAAGTATTATCATCATATGAAGATATCAGATTCACTCGAAAAGCTAAAGAAAAGTCTCGACAGTATCAAAGTTGTTCATTTCAACTCAAGTATTGATGATATACAATTCGAGAAGAACACGACTAATGCGCACATTCATCAGTTCAATAATCAATCAATACAATTACCTCAAACAGCGAAAGCACTTTCCGAATTAAGTATTCGTAAGATATCAAACAATGCTTACGTTATTGAAAGTGACACACTATTTAGTATCAATGAGTTCAATCAGTTTGCTATCTTATATAAAACAGATAAAGGATGCCAACTTGTGGACGAACATCATCAAGTTGTATATGACTTTACTTACTCAGATATCAAGCACCTTAGACACTACTTAGAAGAGAAACTTCTTGACTTTATTGGAACAAAAGATAATGACTCTTTCATTATATCAAGTGATTGTCTTAACTTAGCATCACACTTTTCTGATATAGTTGATGACTCAGTCATTTTCAAGACGTCTTTACTACATGAAGAGTCTTACTCTGAAGTGAAAGATAAACTTGACAAAATGTTTGAGAGAACGTCATCAAATGAAACATTCAATACGTATCAAATCATATTAGAATGATATATAGGAGGTTTCCTTATGAAAAATGCAAATCCAAGAAAGATACAAATTATTACATTATGTGTATCTTCTATCATACTTATTCTAGTGTTCGGATCACTCTTAGTAAAGCTGATTAATGAAAATTCATCTGATGAAAATGACAGAGGCTTATTAAAAAATACACATGCTAAAGAGCTTCATCTAAAAGATGACGTTAAGAAAGACTTAAGATCAACTAACAAGTCAAGTTCTAATAATGATCGTATCTACTACTTCTTTGACATGTGGTGCCTTGATTGTAAGAAATTCTTTACTAATCATTTAGATATTATTGAAGATGATCATAATGTTGGAGTCAGTCATTCATATGTTCCATCTCCAGTATTAGGTGGTCAATCTAATGAGTTTGGATACATGCAATATCTGATTGACAAGAATAAAGACTTTGAAGCAAGCGACAAATTTGTTCATGACGCTCTTATCAATAAGCCTGATCAGCAAGATCCACGTGATTTAGCTCCATCACAAAAACTAATTGATGACTATGACGAAAGCAAAAATAAAGCATCATCAAAAGCAAATAAGTTACGAAAACAGCTTAATATAAATGGTACTCCATCAATTATCTATGAGACTGATGGTAAGTTTTATGAAGTCAAAAATAAAGATGAGTTTATGAAAAACTTAAAGCATAACGAAGACAACAACTAAATGAAGACATAAAAATAAGCATCCACTTAACTGGATGCTTATTTATTTTGTTAAAATTATGAAGCATACTCTGTTGAGCTAATATGATGTTCGACTGTTATGAGTCGCTTATTTTTATTAAAGATTAAGTAATGATCGCCAATTCCAACAAGATATGATCCTTCAAAGAAACGCAAAAGTTCCGGGTCATCAATATCAGTATTATCTTCAGATGATAGATAATGTAAGTTAAAGTTTGTAATGTCAACATGATTCTGAGCTTTTCTTGACATTACAAGCGAGTCTCCGAAGATGAATTGATATGTTAACTCAAGTGTAAATTCCGCTTCTCCATGCAAGTTTAAGTCAATACCATGAGTGTTATCTGAAGATACTAATTGACACTCGTCAAGAAATAAAGATAAGCAAACATTGTAAATTGTTTTGTTCTGACTAACAGAATCGTCTATGTCGATTGAAGTGATTGTAGCTTCAAATGACTCAGCTAAATCAAATAGATCCTTTTGTAGTAATGTTGTCATTAGTTCTTTTTGTTGTACTTGCTTTTCTAGCATATATAACAAATCCTTTCGTATCAAATAAGAGTATAAATTAATATAAATTAATTATACATTACAGAGTCTTATTTTGAACACTGTATCTATGTCGAGAAAATAAATTAAGATAAAAAGTCGAGAAACGTATTTACATTCTCGACAAATGGTATATGATAGATTTATAATCAATTTAAGGAAACTTAAAAATCTAAACAAGGTGGTCGATCTATTATGAAAAGACAAGCTAAAATGGACAAATGGAATTTAACTCAACCTAAAAACGGACTTAAGCTTACAGATAAACTATATGAAGCAATGAACAACCAAGAATTAGAAATCTTCCAAGCTAGATACGCTTACAAGAAATCTGATGACAAGTATGAACTTATCGTTGATGCTCGAGTTCAACAAGATGATGTAAGTGATAAGGTTATTCGATTTGTTGTTAACGATCCAGTCATTTCAAGAATATCTGAACTTGATGATATCGTTGGTGCTAAAATAAAAGGCATTGGTGACACAATCGTAACATCAGCACTTCGAAACGCTTCTAAAATTATCACTGACGTTATTCGAACTCATAAGGTTGATGGCTTACCTAAGTTCACAATATCAAGTTATCAAGATGATGACTATGATCAATTCTTAGCAAAGGCATCCTCAGGTCAAACTGTTTCTGAAGATGAATATGTAACTTACACTGAGAAAATGAATAAAGCATTGGTTGATGATTATTTAGAAAAAATCAAATTCTAAGCTATCATCCTATAATAAAAGCTAAATGGAAGTTGCTAGACTATCTAGCCACCATTTAGCTTTTAGCTGTGTACTCATTGCAAAGACCGTGATATAATGAAATTATAATTTATTGAAAGGAATGATATAATGAAATTTGGAAAAACAGCAGCATCAATTGTAGCAGCATCATTAATTACAGGAGGAGCTGCTTATCATTCAAATGAAGCTCATGCAGCTGAGGATGATAATGCTCAAACACAATCAGATGTAACAAGTGAAGCAGCAAGTGATCAAGCTGAAGACTCATCAAATGATGATAGTCAAGGCACAAGCGATAACGAAGCAAGCGACTCAGGAGATGACATCGAGTTTCCTGATGACGCGGTTCAACCAGGCGATGAAGGAGACGATAATCAAGTTCCTAATGAAGATACTGACGATGGCTCAGTAGATGATGGTGAACAGGCTCCTGATGAAGATCAAGGATCTAATGAAGATGCTGGTAATAACGATGCTGAGCAAGGTGGAGACGATCAAGCATCTGACGAAGACAACGGTTCTGACGAAGCAGCAAACGATGATCAATCATCTGATGATTCAGCAAAATCTGATGAATCTCAAGGAAATGAAGATGAAGGATCAAACGATTCAAGCAAACAAGAGCAAACTCAACAAGAGCAACAAGCTAATCAAGAACAAGCAAATGCTCAACAACAACAGCAAGCAGCTCAGCAACAGCAAGCTAATCAAGAAAAAGCAAATCAACAAGCGGCTCAACAACGACAAGAAGCTCAACAACAAGCTAATGTTCAACAAGCTTCAGCTCAGCAAGTACAAAACGCAAGCTCACAGGCTCAACAGCAACAATCCCAGCCTAAAGCACAATCTAATGAGAAGGCTCAAACAGCTCAACCAGCTCAAGCACAAGAGGCTTCTAATGAGCAATTACAAGCGCAATCTATGCAAGGTCAAGATAATGTTCAACAAGTATCAACTCAACCTAAAGCACAAGATAAAGGTTCTTATAATGAACAACCTAAGCAAACACAAACAGCTACTAATCAAACATCAAATAAGCAACAACCTAAAGCTCAACAAGCTCCATTAAGAACTTCTAATAGTAAAGCTGATCAGCAAGCATTACCTGAAACAGGTCAATCATCTGATGAAGCTAACTATGGTATCATCGGAAGTATCTTAGCTGCTATCGGTTTAGGTGGTTTAGTTGTTAGTCGTCGTAAAAATAAAGGTTCTTCTAATGCTTAACTAGAAGAATAAGATCAAAAGCAATCACTATTTAGTGGTTGCTTTTTTTATTTGTATTTATATCATATAACACAGATTATAGTAATTCTTAATCAGATGTGATAGTATCAGTATTTTCTATCGACTATTTAATGATATAATAAGATTTATAGGAGGATGATATTATGATATCAATTGATGAGCGTAAGAAAATTTTAAAGAACGTCTTTACATTAGTACAAAGTAGAATTAAAAGCCAAGGAGATGCACACTATTTAGTTGAACCTGAGTATAGCTATGTCGAATCAAACGGAGGCAAAGCTCGTATTGAAGTTGCGTTATCATTTGAAGATATGATTGCTAAAGCTAAAGACTTTGAATACTCTGATTATGAAGATGGTGAATGTAAAGTCAATTTAGCATTAACTGTATCAGGCACATTAAATGATATTAGTGATGTAGTTGTCAATGTCGACTTCGATACAGGGCATGTTTTGATGGAAGATACAACTATTAAGAGATCAGCTATAGACATTGAAGAGATAACAAGCTTAGACGACTTTAATGTAACTGATGCTTCTAATCTTGCTAAAGGTCGAGAGCTTCCAGAAAATCTCAAGAAAAATCATTATTCAATTAAAGATAATCTTGATCTAGATGATCTAGAAATACCACATGAAGAGCTAAAAATCAAAGGTTTTGAAGACTATTAGATTGTCTTGACTATTTACCTCCTGTTGAATGTTGATAGAATATAATTATACTAATCAATCAGGAGGTAGTTTGTATGCTACACTTAGAAAAATTTGACACTCAGACACAAGATATCTTAAAAGAAATTGAGCATCTTTTCGAAAAGTACGAATTTGATGAGGTATACGTATTTGGCTCTCGTTCTAGAGGCGATCATAGAGACGATTCTGACATCGATTTGATCTATTCTAGAACAGGTCAGTACGGTATTTTTGACGATCTGAATATTCTAAACTTTTCTGAAGAGTTGCAAGAATACGCTTTTGGTGGTGATCACATCAAGTTAGATGATGTAATTAATGAAGATAATATCATTGCATCGAGAGCAAGAAAAGAGATGATACTTGCATATGAGAAGGAATCCTGATCATGAAAGATTTCTTATTAAAAATCTAGAAGCTGTTGATCGTATGGCTGAGATAGCTGATTTGATTGACAAGACTTACAAGGACTTATTGTCAATGGAAAACGAGTTAACGCCTCTTCTTAAAAAGAATATGATTGACGGTTTAACAACTAAGATTCAAGCTTTTGGAGAAGAGAGTACAAATGTATCAAACGACTTTCAACAAGAACATGATGTTATACGCTGGGGTGATTTTAGAAAACTTAGAAACATCATGGCTCATAACTATGAGTTTGTTGATGATGATATCATCATATCAGCATGTGAAAATATGCTCAACATTAGAGACACTTTAGATGAAATCGTCAATCAGTATAAATAAGGAGGTATTTGTATGCTAACAAGTGAAGCTCAACTTGATCTAATCAATAAGAAAAAGGAGTATCTTGAACGAGCTGGAATTGATACATCAGAGCCTTTCACTGATATTCATGATAATCAAACATATTACTCAATTAAAACAATTCTTTGCACTAATAAGGTACTTCAGATCATAAATGTGTGCAAAATCAGTGTTGATTCATCAGGTATCTTTTATCTTAATGGAAATGAGCTAGATAGTGATGAATTAAGTCATCAAGTAACAAATACAAACGAGTTGATGGAAAATACTTACAGGGTTGGTGGTATGAAATGTGCTCTTGACACAATTGAGTGTGCTCAAATGTTATCTGATGATGACGATACAAGTGTTGAAACAATCAATCAAGTCGTATCGAATATCGTTAGTTCATTAAGAATAACAAGAAGACACATTCATCATTTAAACTTTTATGATAGTTTCCTAAGTTATCAGTTGAGGTTAAAAGATACGTCGGATATATTAGATGAGATGTATCATTCTAAAGAAGGTATCTTTGACAATGATGATTTTGCGGATATTAATGATGAAGCAAAGTCACTTATAACAAATCTTGTTGAGGTTAAGTCGATGATTGATCATGAGCTCGAGAGTGAGACGATCTAATCATCCAGTAAGTGTGTACTTCATTTAGTAAAGTGATATAATATAACTATAATAGAAAGGGGTGTATTTGAATGGAAGACAAACTGAAAGAGATATATGACAATATGAAAGTATCAGGTTCTTCAAAAATGATGAGTCAGGAACGAGATGCTTTTGTCACATACGAAATAGAAGAAGATTCTAATATATTTTCAATAATGACTCGTTTTTATAGTAGCTCTGTATTACTAAGAGATTGCTACGATCTAACAGACTTTAGCCAAAAAGAATCCGTTATGTTGCTCACTTAACGGATTTGATATTGCTTCTTATTTTCATATAAGGTGTATTTTTCTTGATGTTATGATAAGACTTTTTCTGATCAATAGATGCTTTAATACTATTATTAGTAGCATGTTGTTGTTCTATATGATGATCAAGCTCTTGTATCTTATTATTATTATGTGCTTCAACATTTTTAAGACTAAGATAGAAAAATGCAAGTGCTATAATGATTGTAATAAGAGCTATGTATAAACATTTTTCTATTGATGATATTGAAACTTCAACAAGTCTCTTAGTTTGTGATTGAGTTTGACTTTCTTGATTTAAACTTTGTTGCTCATTTACTTGAGCGCTTTGTTGATAATTAAGTGCATTCATTCTCAAAACCTCCTAATTATGATCATA
>Ga0079226_10002740_pt1 | contig 13595 bp, 13 predicted proteins | sample Poulit2014_FD_76345 | JGI IMG/M metagenome (GOLD analysis project Ga0079226, IMG submission 76345) | Agricultural soil microbial communities from Georgia to study Nitrogen management - Poultry litter 2014 | ecosystem: Environmental > Terrestrial > Soil > Agricultural land | place: USA: Georgia... | reverse complement strand
GTTCATTATCCGCTCATAATTGCTGCGGGCTATAGTGGATTTGCACTTTATGGATCAGGAATTTCCGGAACGGTACCAGCGACGATTGCGACACCGGGACATTTTCTCGAAGAACAAATGGGAGTCATTCCGCTCAGCGAAACAATTTTTTCTTGGCCGATGATTATATCGACATTGGTGATCTTGATTACATTGCCGCTCTTGAATGCTAGACTTCATCCGAAAAACAAAGATGAAATCACCGAAATCGATCCGAAGATTGTCAAGGAAGTCGAAGAGAGTGCGAAAGAAGTCGCAAGCACTGCGGAGCAGACTTTTGCCGTGCGCATGAATAATAGTTATATTTTAGGAATTTCTATAGGTGTTTTAGGATTAATCTATATTATTGCTCATTTTATTCAAGGCGGCTCTTTAGATTTGAATACAATCAACTTTACGATGTTGTTCCTGGGAATTCTGTTGATGGGCAAGCCGCAAAGATATTTGAACGCTGTGGCAGAAGGCATTAAAACAGTAGCGGGTATCGTGCTGCAATACCCATTCTATGCAGGTATCATGGGAATATTAGTCGGATCTGGATTGATCGCTACTTTTTCAAATTGGTTTATCAGTTTTTCAACCGCAGAAACATTGCCGTTCTGGAGCCTGATCAGTGCCTTCTTCATCAATATACTGGCACCTTCTGGCGGTGGTCAATGGGCTGTACAAGGTCCGGTTATGGTACAGGCTGCTTTAGACCTCGGCGCTTCCATCAAGCAGACTGCAATGGCAGTAATGTTGGGAGACGCATGGAATAATATGGTGCAGCCATTCTGGATTTTACCTGTATTGGCGATTTCTAAACTGCCTTTAAGAGCCGTCATGGGGTATATGGTTGTGATTATGCTTTGGCTTGGTGTCGTTCACGGGACTATCTTCTTGCTTTGGGGCTTTCTAGGATAGACCAAGTTTTGATTAGTCATTAAAGGAGTGTATACGAATAATGAAAGCAGTTGTGAAGCATAACGATAAACCCTATGAACTTACTGTTGCAGATATGGCAAAACCGGAAGTGAGACATGGGGAAGTATTGGTCAAGGTAAATCGTGTCGGGATATGTGGCAGTGATTTGCACATGTATGCAGGGCATGAAGGATATGACTGGATCAGCTACCCGCTCGTATTGGGACACGAGATTACCGGGATAGTAGTGGAGGGAGAAAATAAGGCTCTGGAGGGACAGCGGGTTGTCATCAATCCGTATGTTCCATGCGGAGAATGTGAATATTGCAACGATGGCAAGGAAAATCTTTGCGATAATAATGGTTTTTCCGTGAAGAAAAAAGCGCCTAAGTCATTGCAATACGGTTTCAGGCAACATGGCGGGATGGCAGAGTTCATTTCCGTCCCAGAGGAAAACGTGATTCCGATATCTGAGAAAGTTTCAGATAATGTTGCGGCAGTATCTGAAGCATTGGCTGTCGGTTTGACGGCTGTCGAAAAGATAGATGCCATTCAAGGCAAAACCGCTATCATCTTTGGACCTGGTCCAATTGGATTGGGGATTGCTAGCCTGTTGGTCGGGCTCGAGGCCGAAAAAATCGTGATGGTAGGGGTATCTAGCGATGAAGAGCGATTAGCTTTGGCGCAGGAATTGGGAGTCCACCATACCGTTAATGCGTCAGAGAACATCATTGACGGCTTATTGGCTGAAAATAATGGTTATGATATGGTGTTTGATTGTTCTGGTCACCATTCCGTGCCTAAAAATGCGGTCAAAACCCTTAAGAAAGGCGGCCAGCTGGTGTTGGTCGGCATTTCTACGCAAGCATTCGCGCTAGAGATGGATCAGGTAGTCCGCGGGGAAATACAAGTCATTGGGAGCTATGGCATTACGCATGAAACATTCAAACGGACGATTGAATATGCGAAAGACGAGGCTTTCCCTTTTGAGAAGCTTGTTTCTGACGCTTATTCCATCGAAAATGCAAAAGATGCTTTTGATGCAGCCATGAATAAAGCCGCAGGAAAAATTGTTATCAAATGTAATGACTAGTCTGGAGGAATTGATATGGCATTGATCGATCTTACTTTAGAAATGTATGATGGGCTTCAATCATTTGCGAGCCATCCGCCGATACAAATCAAAGAACAGTCAACTTTTGAAAATTCTAAACACCGTTATATTTCGCCATGTCAGGGATTCGAATCCCGGCTGTTGACGTTTTCCGACCATAGCGGCACGCATATTGATGCGCCGATTCATTTTATCGAAGGCGGAGAAACGACAAGCGATATGCAACTTGAAAAAACGATGGGAGCTGCATTGTTGCTGGATGTTTCAGATTTTAAGGCGCCGGATGAGGCCGTCACAAGCGAAATGCTGGATAGAGCGGAACAGGAGCAAGGTGTTCAGGTCGAAAAGGATGATATCATTCTGATACGAACACGAAAAGGCACCTGGGGCGACGAAGGATTTTTTGAAGAAAAAGCGTTTGCCTTAAGCGCCGGAGAATGGCTGACAAAAAAACGAGTGAAGATGGTAGGAATAGATCTCCCGAATATAGATGTCAATGACAATATGAAGCGCGAGGTTCATCTGGAGCTGCTCGGCAAAAACATCTATATTGTTGAAAATCTGGTCCATCTTGAAAAACTTCCGAAACAAGAGCGTTTTCAGTTTCAGGCGGTTCCATTGAAAATGAAAAATGCGACTGCCTCTCCGGTACGCGCGTTCGCATTTGTCAACGATAAGTAATTTGAGGAGGGTCTAATATCTTGGAAATCCTTAAAATTATAGAAGAGATGTTTGGAGAAGTGCCGGCATGGGCCGGCAAAATGAATGAATCAGAACCAAAAGCGCTTGAGCACCTATTGAAGTTTCAGCAAGAAGTGATGGCGGAAGGCCATATTTCCAAAAAAGAAAAAGAGTTGATTTTAGTGGGCGTCAATGCAGCGCGCAGATATGAAAATAGCATGCTTTATCATGCAAAGGGTGCCATTGATGCCGGAGCAACCCTGCGTGAGTTTGTCGAAATTCTTACCCCTTGTATTTTATCAAGGGGTATTCCGGCGTGGTTTGAAGGGCTTAAAGCAATCCAATATGCTGAAAAATACAGCAAAAAATCTTCTGCTGAATCAACAGAAAAGGATGTAGATTTCGAGTTTCAGAATGTTGACGAAAGCCTTGCCTATTTTAAAGAGGAGGCTGGCGGCGTCAAGGCGGAGTGGGTAAAGGTCATGGAGGAAGAAGCAGCCGACGTTTTGCTCCATTATGGAAATTTGCGAGCATCGATTTTGAAAGATGGTATCATGCCTCGCAAACTGAAAGAATTTGTGCTCGTTGCCATCAATGTAGCTGAACGTTACGAAAAAGGGATTGAATTGCATGTTAATTCAGCTAGAAAATTAGGCGCGACCGATGAGGAAATAGCGGAAGTCACGCTTCTGGGCTTTCTCGCCTCAGGCTTGCCGGAATGGTTTGAAGGGAGTGAATTTATTCAAGGCAGCTGATTGGCAATAATGCATGGAATTTCCGAATTTTATTTTTCATTAGGAATATGCTATACTTCATGTACGTATAATATAACTATGTACGCATAACGTACAAGTGAGGTGTTTTTTGGTGAAGTTTTATAAAAAGACAATCAATGGGAAGGCAATCCAGATTGCGGATTATCCTGGTGAAAAAGGTCCTATTATTGCAATTCATGGCTTGACCGGAACACATAAAAACATGTATTGGTACGCGGAGCGATTCAGAGGGGAATATCGTTTTATCGCTATCGATCTTCGCGGTCGCGGCAATAGCGATGCAACCGATGAGGAACCTTCCATTTTCAAGCATGCGGACGATATCATCGGTTTGATTCGCGAGCTGAATATCGAAAAACCTATATTGATGGGCCATTCGATGGGGGCGTTTATCTCGGCAATTGTTGCCAGTAAGCTGCCTGATGTCGAAGCCGTCATCCTGCTCGATGGCGCCGCCGAAATGTCAGATCATCAAAGGGACATCGTAAAGCCGTCTTTAGGACGTTTGAGCAAACAATATGATTCAAAAGAACAGTATGTGAATGAAATCAAAGGAATATATGATAATTTGGGCATTGCCTGGAATAGAATATTGCAGGATGCAGTGGAATACGAGGTAGAGCAAAGGGGAACTCATTGGGAAAACAAGTCGAATGAAACTGCCATTCTAGCGGATTTTGAAAGTTTCTTTACGTTCAAACCGGAAGAAATTCTACCCAATGTTGCTTGTCCCGTCTTATTGATATACGCGGAGGGCGATATCGGCTCCATGCCGCCTTTATTCTATTTAAGCGATTACGACAAAACGAAAAAATATACTGCTCGACTGGAAACGGTCATTTCAGACTGCAATCATTACACGATGGTATTTGAAAACCGAGATGATATCAATAGAGAGATAGAGTCATTTTTGAAAAAGGTGGAACAGTAAATGAGCAATGGACTGGATTATTTCAAACAAGTTTATGATCAAGTGCCAGGGTGGGTAAGTAAAATGCATGAATACAGTCCCGATGTGCTAGATCGCTATACGGGCATACGCGGACATATCATGCAGGATGGGCCTGTCTTGTCCCGGAAAGAAAAAGATGCACTCATCGCCAGCATGAATGCCTCTCGCTTGTATTCCCGCAGCATGCTTTACCACACTAAAGGGGCAGTCGATTTTGGAATTGGTGCATCTGAATTGGCGGAATATTTTTTGACTTCATATTTGTATAAAGGCGAGCAAGCGCTCATCCTCGGCATGGATGCGATTTTCTATGCTTTGGAACTTAAAGGCGTATCTGTGGAACGGCCAAATAAAGAAATGGCAGATGCAGAAGAAATGCTAGAAACGCTTCTCGACTGGCTGCCTGAGGAGAATACGAGTTTTGTTGAGGAGGTACTAGACGCTGTAACGGCTGCGGATGAACAGCTGATCGAAGAGGCAATCCTTCGTGACGGAAAAGTGTCGGCGATTTTAAAGCATGTGAATATGGTCGGCAATTATATTGTGGAATTGAGAGGGCAAGATGCCGTCCCGTGGATCGATAAAGCGAGAAAAGCCGGCGTGAAAGAGGAAGATTTGGCAGACCTTGGTTATATCTGCATTTTGACAGCAGGCATCCCTACTTGGTTTGAAATAAGCGACTCCTTGAAACTGAAAAACGATGCGATAGGAGGAGAACAGCATGGCTAAAATCACGCAAAGTGTACAGGAAGCATTATCTTGTGTGAAGTCCGGAGATACCATATTGGTCGGGGGATTTGGATTGATTGGTGCCCCGCTGACGCTGATTGACGGACTCATAGAAAAAGATGTAAATAATCTTACGATTGTCAGCAATAACCTTGGCGAATCGGGAAAAGGACTGGGGATATTGCTGAACCAGAACAAAATCAGCAAAGGGATTGGTTCTTACTTCACCAGCAACCGCGATGTAGGCGACAAATATCAGAAGGGTGAAATTGAATTGGAACTGAGACCTCAAGGTACGTTAGCCGAGGCATTGCGTGCTGGAGGTGCCGGGTTGGGCGGCTTCTATACAACGACTGGAGTCGGGACAAAACTGGCAGAAGGAAAAGAAGAACGTGAGATTGATGGGGTGAAATATATTTTGGAAAAGCCAATCCGCGGCGATGCAGCGCTTATCCGGGCTCATAAAGCGGATACGTTGGGCAATGTTGTTTATTATAAAACAGCTCGAAACTTCAATCCACTGATGGCAACAGCGGCCAAAACAGTGATTGTGGAAGTGGATGAGATTGTTGAAGCGGGAGAATTGGACCCGGAAGCTATCGTTACGCCTCATCTGTATGTGGACACGATTATTGAAGCACGGAAAATCCTTACAAAGGATGGTGTGGAAAACAAATGACAACGAAAAGAGACAAAAAAGCGATGCAGCATATGATTGCCAAACGCGCTGCCAAAGAATTGAAAGGGCCGCTTACGGTGAATTTAGGGATTGGGATACCGACACTCATACCGGAATATATGGATGATGATGAAATTTACCTGCATACGGAAAATGGTTTGCTTGGTGTCACAGATGTAAACGGAGATATTGACCCTAATCTTGTAAATGCCGGCAAACTGCCTGTTGGAGAAGCTGTCGGAGCATCATTCTTCAATAGTTCCGACTCCTTTGCCATGATTCGCGGCGGGCATGTGGATGTAGCGATTTTAGGTGCATTGCAAGTCGACCAAAAAGGCATTATCGCCAATTGGGCAGTGCCCGGCAAAAACATCATGGGAGTCGGCGGGGCGATGGATTTGCTCGTTGGCGCTAAAAAGGCCATTGTGACGATGAGTCACACATCAAAGGACGGATCAAGCAAAATTTTAAAAGAATGCACGTACCCGATTACATCGACTCGCAGTGTTGATATGATTGTTACGGAATTGGCTGTATTTGAAGTGGTGGATGGACAACTGAAGCTAGTGGAAATGATGCCAGGTGCGACAATGGAAAAAATAAGAGAGAAGACAGAAGCAGATTTTATCGATAAAACGAGAAAATAAATTTGTGCAAAAGACTAGATGTGGGGATGATGAAATGAAACATTCGGTGATTGTTGATTCAGTACGTACTGCGATTGGGAAGCTTGGCGGAACATTAGGGAATGAGACAGCCGATTATCTCGGATCGCACGTTATCGAAGAACTTTTGAATCGGACGAAATTGGAAAAAGACGCTGTTGATGAAGTTATTCTCGGTCAGGCGAAGCAAAGCGCTGATGCGTCCAATGTCGCACGGGTTTCCATGCTGCGTGCGGGAATCCCCGTTGATGTGCCGGCCTATACGCTGCACCGTCAGTGCGGGTCTGGCGTACAGGCCGTGAACTCTGCAGCACAGCAAATTCAGCTTGGCTTTAGCGATATCATCATCGCTGGTGGCACTGAATCGATGAGTACGGCTCCTTATTATGTAAGCGGCGTCCGATTTGGTGTGAAATCTGGAGATGTCGCATTGAAGGATCCGAATACAGCCAGCCAGCCGGGGTCACAACCTTTTGAAGAGTATGGGGACTTGAACATGGGTTTGACGGCGGAAAATGTCACTGAAAAATATAACATAACGCGCGAAGAACAAGATGAATTTGCGCTTGCCAGTCAGGAAAAAACAAGAAATGCTATTTCTAAAGGTTATTTTGAAAAGGAAATTGCACCGTATATGGTGAAAACTAGGAAAAGCACGGTTGAATTCAAGGTAGATGAACATCCAAGGGAAACAAGTCTTGAAAAGTTGGCAGCACTTAAGCCCGTTTTCAAGGCAGGTGGAACGGTGACTGCTGGAAATGCAAGCGGCCGGAATGACGGAGCCGCAGCCCTATTGGTCATGTCAGAAGAAGAAGCATCAAAGCGCGGCTATCAACCAAAAGCAAGAATTATCGCCCAGGCAGCTGCGGGATGCGCTCCTGAGTTGATGGGTATCGGCCCAGTATATTCAACACGGAAAGCACTGAAGCAAACGAATCTATCGGTTGACGATATTGATATCGTGGAGTTAAATGAAGCATTTGCAGCACAGTCCATCGCCTGCATCAATGAACTTGGGCTCTCCATGGAAAAAGTGAACCCGAACGGCGGTGCCATCGCAATGGGGCACCCGATTGGGGCGACAGGAGCAATCTTGATGACAAAGCTTCTTCATGAACTCGAGCGTACCGGCAAAAAATATGGACTCGTCACATTATGTATCGCAGGTGGCATGGGCATATCGACGATAGTGGAGAACATGCAAGTTTGATCAGCGTTTGCGCAAGAGCGATAATATAGCCGAAGATTTTTTTTGCAGATATCCATGATTAAAGAAAGGAATCTGTCTCATAAACTCAGAGGCTAAAGGCATTTTTTGAGAAAGATTCAGATGTAAGGGATTTGATTGTACACATTAGTATTCATTCGAATCAATGCAATTTAACTTACTGAGAAAATCAAAATATGAAGTAGTTCCCGTAAATACTTGACTGATTCCGAATAAATTTTATTCATCGATATGCAGATTGGCGTGTTTTTGGTGGATTTTGATGAAAACACTTGTTCCCATCAGGGTTTTGGGGTATAATTTAAATAGATACTCACCATGATGCTCACCCACTACAAAAAGGGATGTGGTATAATAGGTTTAATAATTGCAGAAGAACTAATTTGCTAAGGAATAGTTTTGAGTAAGGGCATAGATTTACGGAGTTGACAGAATTATTTAAGTCAATTGGCGAAACGTTTTTTAAGAATTTTTGGCAGAGAGTAAAAATCATTGGAAATCAAGTGTATTGTTTGTTCATGTTTCAACCTCACTATATCCTGAAAGTGCCAACAAACGTAAGGGATTGATTAAAATGAGTGATAAAAAATTAGATTTAATTATAAAAGAGCTGCAGGAAATGAAGCAAGAACAGCAGGAAATGAAGCAAGAACAACAAGATATGAAATCACAAATGAACTATCGCTTCGACACTTTAGAAACTAGCCTCTCCCTTGTTGAAGAAAAAGCCGATGGATTGGAACAAAAAGTAGATGTTGTTAAGGAGCAAGTGGCAAAAAATGCTGAGAATATTGCAGTGATGCAAGCAGATATAAACCAACTTAAAGATGTTCAAGAGACGATAGTAACTGTAATGAATAATATTGCAACAGTCCAGGAACGCCAAGAAAATACAATTGATCTACTAGCAAGACGATCCATCGACCAAGAAGCTGAGATGAGAAGAATAAAATAAAATCGTCACTTAAATTAGACATAATCTTTCAACTGAGGTTGAGGGATTATGTTATTTTGTTGTGCTTGCATTATTTTACATATGTTAGTGAACGTGCAGAAAAAGGATATCAAGGCGTTATATGATTCGACGGATGACGATGATGCGAATCAATGTATAATAAGTTGCTTACGATAAGTATCGTGATGATTATTATGATTCGGAGCATAATAGTGAATATATTCGGGACAAATTGAATGAAGATAAAATATCTCAACATGGCTTTACTCGACACATTTTAAGAAAGAGATTGCGCCGAACAAACATGTGGAAATATCGTTCGGACAATTGTATATGAGATGAAAAAATAAGTGGATTAAAGTGCAAAAAAAGTCGCTTTGCCAACTGGCAGCAAAGCGGCTTTTTGAAATTATTTATGCTTCCGTTGTTTGAAACTGATCGGCATTGCGGATGAGATAATCGAACGCACTTAACGATGCAGTAGCACCTGAACCCATCGAGATGATGACCTGCTTATATGGACTATTCGTGCAGTCTCCTGCAGCAAATACGCCAGGGATGTTCGTTGCGCCGTATTCATCTACAACAATCTCTCCAAATTTATTGCGCTCGACTGCATCACCGAGCCAATCTGTATTTGGTACGAGTCCAATCTGTACAAATACTCCTTGTAGTTCGATATGCTTTTCTGTTTCTGTTTCGCGATCAATGTAGGAAATACCGTTGACATTGTCGTCTGCACCGGTAATTTCCGTCGTTTGCGCATTTTTGATGACAGTGACGTTTGGCAAGCTGTGCAGACGCTCTTGAAGGACAGCATCAGCCTTAAGCTCAGAAGCAAATTCAAGGACTGTAACATGTTTTACGATACCTGCGAGGTCAATCGCAGCCTCGACTCCGGAATTACCGCCGCCAATTACGGCAACATCTTTTCCTTCAAACAATGGACCGTCACAATGCGGGCAGTATGCTACTCCTTTATTTCTGTATTCGTCCTCGCCAGGGACGCCGACTTTGCGCCAGCGGGCACCTGTTGAAAGGATGACGGCCTTGCTCTTTAGAACAGCGCCGTTTTCCAGTTCGATTTCAATAAGGTCTTTCTTTTCCAAACGAGCGGCACGCTGTAAATTCATGACGTCAATGTCGTAGTCATTGACGTGCTCCTCGAGGTTTGCTGCGAGGTTGGGGCCTTCAATCCGATTGACGCTAATAAAGTTTTCAATCGCAGCCGTGTCAAGAATTTGACCGCCAAAGCGTTCAGATACAATGCCTGTACGAATGCCTTTGCGCGCTGCATAAATTGCTGCGCTTGCTCCGCCAGGTCCGCCGCCGACAACAAGGACATCGAATGGATCTTTATTTTCAAATTCTGAAGCATCCGGTGCGTTGCCCATTTTGGCAAGGATTTCTTCTACAGTCATCCGGCCGTTTCCAAATGATTCTCCATTTAAGAAAATGGTTGGCACTGCCATGATGTTTTTACTTTCTGCTTCTTCTTTAAATGCCGCGCCGTCAATCATCGTATGTGTAATGTTAGGATTTAAAACACTCATCAGATTCAATGCCTGTACAACTACAGGACAGTTTTGACAGCTGAGGCTAATATAAGTCTCAAAATGATGTTTGCCCTCGATTGCCTTAATTTGGTCAATGACTTTCTGATCGACCTTCGGAGGTCTGCCGCTAACTTGCAGCAAAGCTAATACTAAAGAGGTAAATTCTTGACCAAGAGGGACACCTGCAAAAGTGATTCCAGTATCTTCATCTATTCGGTTTACACTAAAGCTCGGTGTTCTCTCGAGTACGGTGTGCTCAATTTTAATTTTAGATGACATGGAGGCTAGTTCATCCACTAGCGCTACCATGTCCTGGGAAACTTTATCGGAATCCACGCTTACCTTGAGCAGCACATCTTCTTCCATCATCTCAAGATATTGAGCTAATTGTGCTTTTAATTCTGCATCTAGTATCATTCAATCGCTCTCCTTAAAGTTTACCTACACTTAAATTTTACCTACAAGATCTAGGCTTGGCTTAAGTGTCTCAGAACCTTCTTCCCATTTTGCCGGGCATACTTCGCCTGGATTGTTGCGTACATATTGAGCCGCTTTAATCTTGCCGATAAGCGTGCTTGCATCACGGCCGATGCCGTCTGCGTTAATTTCAGCAGCTTGTACAACACCGTCTGGATCGATGATGAATGTTCCACGCTGTGCGAGACCTTCTTCTTCGTCCAATACATCGAAGTTGCGAGAAATTGTTTGTGAAGGGTCACCAATCATAATGTATTCAAGTTTGCTGATGGCATCAGAGTGATCGTGCCATGCTTTATGTGTAAAATGAGTATCCGTAGAAACGGAATAAACTTCAACGCCAAGCTCCTTTAATGTAGCATATTGATCTTGAAGATCCTCGAGCTCAGTAGGGCAAACGAATGTAAAGTCTGCTGGGTAAAAGCAAACAATACTCCACTGTCCTTTCATGCTTTCGTCGGTAACCTCGATAAATTCACCGTTACCTGCATTGTAAGCTTGTGCTTTGAATGGTTCAATTTCTTTTCCGATTAGAGACATAGTACATTTCCTCCTGTTTTTTTGAATTCGATGAAATGAGTATGCGACTTCAGGCCAAACTTTAAACAACCATAAATCGATACTGATTCATCATTTGTTAACTATAATAATTCTAATTCAAAACTCATTATCGTATATGAAAAGTCTTCTGTCAAGAATAAAGCTTATTTCATCGTGATTTCCATGTGTCATTGTTGTGACGGTTATAGAATGCTTGGCTATATCCTCTATTGATATATCGGAAAAAGGACGATGAATGGAAGGGAAGTCGAACTTGAATTCTCAATTATTATTAATATTCCCGATAAAACATTTTTGTAATATGTTTGTTACATAAATGCTCCAGACTTAACTTTCAGAGGTTGGGATAGGCAAGCAAACCTTCATATAAATGGGAGAGACTTGCGGTCCATGGTTGCAGTTGACTTTGATTATTTGTTTTTTATTGCTCTTTTTTTAAGTTCTCTTCAAGAAGCCCGATTACCTGTTGTAGCGCTGCACCCTCAATCAAGGTCGCTCAGTTCATCGCATTATTCATTAAAGATTAGCGTTCGATTATTCTTTTTTTGTTCATTAATTGCAAAAAATACTCCTTTTCTGTTGATAGTGACGAATTTCTGAAGGATTTAGGTTTGGGCCCAATCCTCGGCATTTATGATAGAATGAGAGAATGTGTTTAAGAAAAATGCAACATGTCGATTATAGCTTAGGAGTGGAAGGAGCTTGAATAAAAAAGAAATCGCACATTTTCGTAGACAACTTAAAATAAATAATGATTTGTTAACGATTACGGAAATTTTCAATGTGTACATCATGAAAGAGTCGAGCGATATATACCATCAGCAAAGTATGCCGTTTGACCTGTTGGAAGAGGAACAGAAAGAGTTGTTTATGGGGAATTTTAAAAAAGTGCTGTCCGGTCAGTTGGACGAGAAATTGTTTGAATTGAAGTTCCGGCACGATGTGGAAGATAGCAGTCAGCTCATTCTTCATAAAGGATTGTTAAGCAATGATAGAGAAGAGTGGAAAGAGCATATGCTTCGCCTTGTAGAAAAGATGCTGAAAGATAAGCAATATGAGATGGATATTGTCGTCACGTTCATTCGGGGAGAATATAGGAAACCGATGAAACGAAATGAAGGGGCGGAGGAAAGCGAACGAGACACCGTTTACTCCCATCCGTTTATTCTATGCAGCATGAATAAGACGCAAGACCCGAAAAATGAATTGCTGTTTGACTATGTGGAAAAGGAATTTAAGTACAATGTGGCCGTAGATCCCGTCATCAACTTGAAAGCTCCAATATCGGGATTTTTATTCCCTTGCTTTACGGAGAATGCATCAGATGTCAACCATGTGCTTTATGCTGCAGGGAAAGCGTATGAACTGGACTATCATTTCATAGAGGAAGTATTGAATGCGGAAGACACGATGACTGCTGCGGAGGATAAAATTGTTTTTGAGGAAATTGTGAAAAAAGTGGCCGGCGACCAAATCAATACGTCCACACTTTCGAATGTTTACGAAGAGATTCATCGTGTGATGGAAGAAAATGAAGAGGAAGAGATACCGAAACTGGACTGCAAAGAAGTGGAACAAGTCTTAACAAGCAGTGGACTGGAAGATGTCGATACGGAAAAGGTAGAGACGGCATTTGAGACAGTGATTGATGATAAAACATATGAGTTGAAAGCGAGCAACATCGTACCGAAACATACGTCAAAATCAATCAAAATAAAGACGAAAGTAGCGGATGTTTCCCTTCGCCCACAAGATTTAAAATATGTACGTCAAGTTCAAGTGGACGGAAAGCTTTGCTTAATGATTGAAGTGGAAGAAAATACGGTGATTGAAGGCTTTGAAATGATCCCGGAAGCTTTATTTGAGAAAAATTGATAAAATAAAAGACGCTTAGAGTGATAAACCTTCAATCCCCCGAAAAATAGTTCAAGAAGAAGCGGTGCCGACTGCAACTACAGATTGTGCAAAGAGCGGTTGACCAACTTTGCTATTACTGAAAAGAAGTAACCGTTATCCAGTGGCAATGGGCGGTTACTTCTTTTACTTATTTAAACAGTTTTTTCCTCTTTATCCGGTGAAATGAGGCTGAATACAATTCCGAAAATAGCTGCGATGAAGAAAGTGGAGAATCTCGATGTAATGATGCCGTCTAGAGGGGTGCTAATCCATAATACAGTGAATACGAATCCGGAGATGACGGTTGCAATCAGTCCGGAACTTGAATATCGTTTCCAAAAGAATGTCATCAAGATTGCCGGCGATAACGTTCCGCCAACACCG
>Ga0079226_10002739_pt1 | contig 13614 bp, 11 predicted proteins | sample Poulit2014_FD_76345 | JGI IMG/M metagenome (GOLD analysis project Ga0079226, IMG submission 76345) | Agricultural soil microbial communities from Georgia to study Nitrogen management - Poultry litter 2014 | ecosystem: Environmental > Terrestrial > Soil > Agricultural land | place: USA: Georgia... | reverse complement strand
TCTGAAACGGCTGTACGTAATGCAGATCAAGCGATACAAATACATGGCGGTTATGGTTATATGAGGGAATATGAAGTTGAAAGATTTTTACGAGATGCAAAATTACTCGTAATCGGTGAAGGTACATCGGAAGTCCAAAGAATCGTTATTGCAAGACAATTAGGATGCTAAACGTATGAAAGGAGATTTCTACTCATGATTGATTTAACTATCGGTGATTTATTAGAAGAGCAGGTTAAGTTATATCCAGGACATGAGGCAGTAGTATATCCAGAATTAAATATTCGTAAAACATACGCAGAGTTTAATGAACTTGTTAATAATGCAGCAAAAGGCTTTCTTGCCTTAGGTATTAAAAAAGGTGATCATCTAGCTATTTGGTCTGATAACAAATTGGAATGGTTAGTCACTCAATTTGCATCTGCTAAAATTGGAGCTGTTCTCGTTACGGTTAACACAAACTATCAGGCATCAGAATTAGAATACTTATTAAGCCAATCCGATTCAATGACTTTGATAATGGCAGAGGAATTTAGAGGAACATCATATTTGGAAATTTTAAATAATGTTTGTCCCACTATCAAAGATGCTGAAAAAGGTAAGATAAATACCGAAAAATTACCTTATTTAAAAAACGTTGTTGTACTAAATAATGAGGAATATGAATACGCTTTCAATTGGGAAGAAGTAATGGACCTAAGTGATAGGGTTGATAATGAACAACTAGAAGCAATAAAAAAGACTTTGCATTATGATGATGTAATTAATATGCAGTACACATCAGGAACGACTGGATTTCCTAAAGGAGTCATGTTAAGTCACTATAATATCGTTAATAATGCAAATCAAATTGGGAATCGAATGAATCTAACGAAGGAAGACCGTATGTGTATTCCAGTCCCTTTTTTCCATACATTTGGTTGTGTATTAGGGATTTTAACTGCTGTTGCAAAAGGGGCCACCATGGTCATTGTTGAGCAGTTTGATGCCGAGACAGTATTAGAAGCAGTATCTAAAGAGAAGTGCACTGCCTTACATGGCGTGCCAACCATGTTTATTGCTGAATTAAACCATCCACGTTTCCATGAGTTTGATTTATCAAATTTACGTACAGGAATAATGGCCGGTTCCACATGTCCGATTGAAGTAATGCGCGATGTAATGAATAAAATGGGTGCAGATGAAATTACCATTTGCTACGGATTAACAGAGTCTTCTCCAGTGATAACACAGACGAAAGTAAATGATCCGATTGAATTAAAAGTGAGTACAGTCGGCCAAGTACATCCTTATGTAGAAGCAAAAATTATTGACCCAGAGACAAATGAAGAAGTTGGTCCAAATGAAGCAGGTGAGCTAATAACGCGAGGTTACCATGTAATGAAGGGGTATTATAAGAATGAAGAAGCAACAAGAGAAGCCATAGACGAAGATGGTTGGCTTTATACTGGAGACATTGCAATCGTTGATGAAAACGGATACTTTTCGATAACAGGTCGAAATAAAGATGTTATTATTAGGGGAGGAGAAAACATATACCCTAGAGAAGTTGAAGAGTTTTTGTACAAACATCCGGCTATACTAGATGTACAAGTTGTTGGTGTTCCTGATGAAAAGTATGGTGAGGAAGTTACGGCCTGTATCATTTTAAAAGATAATAAACAAGCTACAGCTGATAGTATTAGAAAGTTTTGTGAAGGACAAATTTCTAGACATAAAATGCCGAAGCATATTATGTTTATGGATAACTACCCGATGACTTCAAGCGGAAAAATACAAAAATACAAGTTAAGAGAAATAGCATCAGAAAATATAAAGCTATAACTATTTATACTAGAATTGGGGGAGGAAGATGATTAAAAAAGTACTAATAGCTAATCGGGGCGAAATAGCTGCTCGGATTATCAGAACATGTAAAGAAAACAACATAAAAACTGTTGCCATCTATTCAGAAGCAGATAGTAATTCACCCTATGTTAAAATGGCAGATGAGAGTTATTTAATTGGCCCTCCAAGAGTAAATGAAAGTTACTTAAATGTGGATAAAGTTTTAGAAATAGCTAAACAAACAAAAGCTAATGCGATCCATCCAGGTTACGGTTTCTTAAGTGAAAACAGTGAATTTGTAGAAAAGTGTGAGCAAGCGGGAATTACTTTTATTGGACCGAGTTCTCAAGTGATGGAACAAATGGGTGATAAAATTGCAGCGAGGAAGTTAATGGAAAAGGCAGGTGTGCCAGTTATCCCTGGAACAGAAGACGCCGTAAGCGATGCCGCTAGTGCAATAGAAGAAGCAAAAAAAATCGGCTACCCGATTATGTTAAAAGCTTCTGCGGGTGGTGGTGGAATTGGCATGCAAATTGTCCATTCAGATGAAGAACTGTTAAAAGCTTTCGATAGCAACTCAAAAAGAGCCGAACAGTTCTTTGGAAATGGTGCCATGTTTATGGAAAAACTTTTGGAAAATGCACACCATATTGAAGTTCAGCTCTTAGCAGACACTCATGGTAATGCCATACATTTATTTGAAAGAGAGTGTTCGATTCAACGCCGAAACCAAAAAGTTGTCGAAGAGGCACCATCCCCATTAATATCAGAAAAAACAAGAAAAGAGATGGGAAGAGTTGCTGTTAAGGCAGCTAAAGAAATCGGCTATACAAATGCAGGAACAATAGAATTTCTTGTAGATGAAAACGAGCAATTTTATTTTCTTGAAATGAACACGAGAATTCAAGTTGAACATGCGATAACAGAAGAAATTACAGGTCTAGATATTGTGAAAATGCAAATTGATATAGCAAATGGAGATAAATTGCACATTGATCAAAATAGTTTGGAAATTAAAGGGCATTCCATCGAAGTACGAATTTATGCAGAGGATCCCGTTACATTTTTCCCATCACCTGGTAAAATAACAGTATATAAGGAACCAGTTGCCGATTATATTAGAATTGAATCATCGATTGAACAAGGAGCTGATGTCACTCCCTTTTATGATCCGATGATTAGTAAATTAATTGTCACAGGAAATGACAGAACTGAGGCAATAGCAAGATTAGACGCTGCACTAGACAATTATAAGATTGAAGGAATTAAAACAAACCTAGCTATGGTAAAAGAAGTTATTCAACATGAACAATTTATTTCCGGCAATACAACGACAAATTTTGTCGAAGAATTTTATTTACCGCTAGTAAAGAAGGTTAATTAATCAGTGAGCTTTTAGAAAGAAGAAATATTATCCGATAGATTATCAAGGAGGAAACGAAGATGACTGAAGTAAAAGCAAGTATGGCAGGTAATGTATGGAAGATTGTAGTAAGTGAAGGTGAAAATGTGAGTGAAGGACAAGATATTGCAATTTTAGAATCAATGAAGATGGAAATTCCAATTGCATCAGAGACAGAAGGAACAGTAAAAGAAATAAAAGTAAATGAAGGAGACTTTATTAATGACGGAGATGTAATTGCAATTATCGAGTAACAGAATGCTATAGCCCTCTTAAGCCAGGGCTATAGTTTACAGATATAGGAGGTTTGTTTTATGGCAGATCTTGTTCAATTAGAACTGAGGGACGATCATATTGCGATTATGACATTAAATCGTCCAGATGTAGCAAATGCAATGAGCAAGCAATTACTAGAAGAAATAAATGAGGCACTTCTATCAATAAAAGAGCACGCTTCCATATTTTGCACGATTATTATCGGTGCTGGTGAAAAAGCCTTTTGTGCTGGTGCAGATTTAAAAGAGCGAAATGGTATGAATGACCGAGAAGTAATCGAAGCGGTTCGGGGCATAGGTAATACCATTTTAAATATTGAACAAATGCCAATGCCGGTTATTGCTGCATTAAACGGTGTAGCTTTTGGTGGGGGGTTGGAATTAGCATTAGGCTGTGATATTCGAATAGCTGCTGACCACATTCAGCTAGGCTTAACAGAGACTTCTTTAGCTATTATACCTGGTGCAGGAGGGACACAACGATTACCACGTTTAATCGGTATTGGTAAAGCAAAACAACTTATCTACACAGCAAAAAGATTAACTGCTAGTGAAGCGAAAGATTTCGGTATAGTAGAAGAAGTTGTTAAATCAAGCCAACTATTAGATAGGGCAATCGAACTAGCGAAAGAAATAAGTAAAAATGGCCCCATTGCTCTTGAACAAGCAAAAACAGCTATTAATAACGGAATGCAGGTTGATTTGTTAACTGGGATTGAAATTGAACATCTTAGCTACAAACAAACACTTCATACGGAAGATAGATTGGAAGGTTTACAAGCATTTAAGGAAAAACGACAGCCAATTTATCGAGGAAAATAAGAGGAGGATACGAATTGTCATACCTAGATGGACTAAATAAAAAAATAAATGAAATTGCTTCAGGTGGACACGAAAAATATCATAAAAGTAATGCATCTAGAGGTAAATTATTTGTTCGTGATCGTTTAAAGCTTTTATTTGATGAAGGCTTATCCCTGGAAGATTCATTTTTTGCAAATTGTGAAGCGGATGAACATTTACCTTCTGATGGCGTAGTTACAGGTATTGGTGAAATTAACAATCAAAAAGTAGCTGTTATGGCAAATGACTCAACGGTAAAAGCCGGTTCCTGGGGAAAACGAACGGTAGAAAAAATCATCCGTATTCAAGAGACAGCCTTGAATTTAGAGATTCCCATGTTATATTTAGTTGATTCAGCCGGTGCGAGAATAACGGACCAAATTGAAATGTTTCCAGGTCGACGGGGAGCAGGGCGAATTTTCCACAACCAAATTAAAATGTCTGGACGTGTTCCCCAAATAACCTTATTATTTGGCCCATCAGCAGCGGGTGGTGCTTACATTCCGGCTTTCTGTGATATCGTTGTTATGGTTGAAGGTAATGCCTCTATGTATCTAGGGTCACCACGGATGGCGGAAATGGTCATTGGAGAAAAAGTGTCACTAGAAGAAATGGGCGGAGCACGTATGCATTGTTCTGTTTCTGGCTGTGGTGATGTCTTAGCTAAAACAGAAGAGGAAGCCATTCAATTTGCTCGCCGCTATTTAACGTATTTCCCAGCAAATTTTAGAGAAAAGCCGAAAGAAATTGCGCAAATAGCACCAAAAGAATTTGATAAATCGATAAAAGATATTATTCCTGAAAATCAAAATGCACCATTTGATATGCTTGAATTAATTGAACAACTTATTGATGAAGATAGTTTTACGGAAATCAAGAAATTGTTTGCCCCCGAATTAATTACGGGCTTGGCACGTATTGATGGTAGAGCTGTCGGAATCATTGCCAATCAACCGCGCCAAAAAGGTGGCGTTTTATTCCCAGATTCAGCAGATAAGGCAGCGAAGTTTATCCAACTATGTGATGCTTTCAATATTCCTTTATTATTCTTAATGGATGTACCAGGCTTTATGATTGGAACACAAGTTGAAAAGATGGGGATAATTAGACATGGTGCTAAAATGCTCGCTAGTATGAGTGAAGCGACTGTACCGAAGATTTCAGTCGTTGTTAGGAAAGCGTATGGAGCAGGTCTTTACGCTATGGCAGGTCCTGCTTTTGAAGCGGACGCTGTAATTGCCTTACCTACCGCCCAAATTGCAGTGATGGGGCCTGAAGCGGCAGTTAATGCTGTCTATGCAAATAAGATAGCTGAATTAGAAGGAGAAGAAAGAGCAGAATTTATTGCCAAGAAACAAGCAGAGTATCGAGATGATATCGATATTTATCGTCTAGCTTCTGAAATGGTGATTGATCATATCGTTGAACCTGATAAACTACGTGATGAACTAATCCGTCGTTATGAAGTGTACGATTCAAAGCATGTTAGCTTTACCGAGCGAAAACACGGAGTGTATCCTGTTTAAAAGTAAGATACCCATGCCATGTATGGATTACATGGCATGGTTTTTTATTTACTTATTTTTATGTTTTCGTGCAATGATTTATTTATATGAAATCGGGTATAGATAGCATACAATGTCTTTTCATAAGGGAGTGAAAATATGCCTGTGCAAATAAAGCGTGTTTACAAAGAAGCAGAGGAAGCGGATGGGATGAGAATTTTGGTGGATCGAATTTGGCCACGTGGTGTAAGTAAGGAAGAGGCAAAGCTAGATGAGTGGGTGAAAGAGGTTGGACCTAGTAAGGAACTACGACAATGGTTTGATCATGATGCGGCTAAATATGATGCCTTTAAGAAAAAATACAAAAAAGAATTGAAAGAAAATGAGGAACAGAAAGAAGCCTTAAAAAAACTGAAGAAATGGACAAAAAAACACCATAAAAATATTACACTCATTTTCAGTGCAAAAGATGAGAAATATAATCAAGCTGCAGTCTTGAAAGAAATTCTTGATCACCAACAATAAGTTACCTGTCGGAAAATAAACTATCCGACACTAAGGGCAAAGAGTAGTTGGGCTGTGAAGTAAGTAATCATGACTAAATGTTCTGCAAGTTTAAAAGGGCGTCTGAACTTGTCATAGGCCAATATAGAATCTGAAATAACAAATAAGAGCGATGCCACAATGACAATGCTAGTGCCAACTAAACTTGCACTCCACATCATCATAGAAATTACGATGATATATGAGGCTACTGCAAGTGCGAGTGTCAGTCCGCCTTCGTCTAAGACAAAATCTAGTAAAAACAAGTAGAACCATGCGGAAAAAATAAGTAGACATATAGCCACAATGAGGGAAGTCTGGGATGACATATTTAATGTAAAGCTATTCCAAAAGGCTATAATATAAGCTATATGTGCAAGGAAGAAGCTAATAAGTCCATGCATAAACCAGCGATTTTCAAGCATTAAAAAGATGTCGCCAAAAACAGAAAAAATTAAAGCAAGGACGACCCATTTGGCAAAAGTTGTTTCCAAAGTAGAACTATGAATGGCTAAAACGATAATTAAAACCATTGTTCCAGGTTTTAGCAAATATTTTATTATTTTTGAACCATAGTGTAAGGCATACAAATGATATAAAAAGATCGATACAATAATGAGAGAAATTAAGAATAAAGACAAATCATATATCCTCCTCAAATTTTTAAAATAAATTTTAAGTGGATAGCGATGATGTCAAAAAATAACGTATTGTAATTAATATAGCATGAATGAAGCAAATTAAGAACCAGCATTTTAGAAAACGAGTAGAAGGAGCTTTAGGATAGGTAACTCCCTACTCGTTTTTAAAAGTAAAATGAACAAGTTGCTAACTTATTGAATAATAAGCTTATACAGGCCGTACTGTTATTTCATTGACGTTAACATAGTCAGGTTGTTCGAGTGCATATATCACTGCATTTGCGATATCATTAGTCGTTAATTTCTTACGATCTGAAGCGCCCCGGCCACTTGATAAAGGTGTATCAACCATACCAGGAGAAATGTTCGTTACCCTTACCCCTGTGCGAGCTAATTCTTTTTCCAGTCCGGTAGAGATTGCTCGGACGGCAAACTTAGTTGCGCTGTATACTGTACTATGCTTGGTTACTTCAAATCCTGAGACAGAAGCGACATTTATGAGGTGGCCTTTACCTCGTTGAATCATCGATGGTAAGACAGAATTGCTCGCATAAAGCACTCCCTTAATATTAACATCAATCATTCTTTCCCATTCAGATACCTTTCCTGAACGAACGGGTGCTGTTAACATTTGTCCTGCATTATTGATTAGAATATCAATATGATCAAAAGCTTTTTCAGCTTCTCTTGTTAATTTTTCTACATCTTTTTCATTAGAAATATCTGTTTTAACAGCTAGTGCCTTGCCTTTATTAGCCTTATTTATTTCATCAGCTAATTCTTCTAGTTTTTCCTTCCTCCTTGCAGCAAGCACGACATTCACACCTTTTTGCGCAAGTTCTTTAGCAATACCTTTTCCAATCCCGCTACTGGCTCCTGTAATAATAGCTGTTTTACCTTGTAATACTTTCATCTACAAGCTCCTCCTTAATAAAATTACTTCATCAAGTTGATAAATTTAGTCTATCAATTTATTGAGCTAAGATAAAGAGCTATTAAGTGAATTTAAATTACCAAATTGACGATATAATAAAAATGAACATGTTTTAAATAGAAGAAGCGGTCGAAGAAAGAATAGAGTTAGTTTAATTGTAAGAAATCTATGGTAAAATTGAAGGAGAAATAATTTGATTATTACAAATATTAGATGGCAAATTGATTTTACAATATTCATTTAAATTACTATTTTTTATAAATCATTGAGAGAGGTGAAACAATGCCATATGTCATCATAGGCGGTGATGCCGCTGGAATGAGCGCGGCCATGCAAATTCGCAGATTAAATGCTCAAGCTGAAATTATTACATTAGAAAAAGGTGATATATATTCCTATGCACAATGTGGGCTTCCTTATGTATTAAGTGGGGAAGTAAAGTCAACAGAGGATTTAATTGTAAGAGATGCTAACACATTTCGCGAAAAAAATAATATTGATGCAAGAACAAATATCGAAGTAATAAGGCTTGATACAAAAGCTAAAGTAGTCATCGCTAAATATAAGGAAACAAAGAAAGAAATCGCCATTCCTTATCATAAATTACTAATAGCTACAGGTGGAAGTCCTTTTCTACCTAATTGGGAAGGCGAACATCTAAAAGGTGTCTTCACCTTAAAAACAATTCCTAATTTACAAGAAATGATGCATTACTTAGAAGGTGATGTCCAACAAGTTACGATCATTGGCGGTGGCTACATAGGTCTTGAAATGGCGGAAGCTTTATCAATAATGGATAAAAAAGTTCGTTTAATTATTCGGAGCTCTCAAGTAGCAAGTATGTTCGATGAGGATATGGCAGAGTTAATTCATGAGGAAGCAAGAAAAAATCAGATTGAATTAATTTTGAATGAAGATACGAAAAAAATTATAGGAGACAATAGTATCCATTCAGTACTGACAGATAAGGGAGAATATAAAACTGATTTATTGCTAATTGCAACTGGTATAAAGCCTAATACTTCTTTTTTAGAAGCTAGCGGCATAAAAATGGATAATAAGGGCGCTTTAGAAGTGAATTCATTTATGGAAACGAATATAAAAGATATATATGCGGCAGGGGATTGCGCACAACAATTCCACCGTGTGAAAAATAAGGCTGATTATGTGCCTTTAGGGACAACAGCTAATAAGCAAGGTCGAATTGCTGGTATGAATATGCTAGGACAAGCGAGGGAATATGGCGGTATAGTCGGAACATCGATCTTACGTTTCTTTAATTTAACCTTAGGAAAAACGGGCTTGTCCATAAAAGAAGCGAAAGAACTGCTCATGAAAACTAACTCTGTAAGGATTGAAACAATAGATAGAGCAGCTTACTTTCCAGATAGAAAGTCTTTAACAATGAAGCTAGTCTATGATAAAAACAGTAGGAAATTACTGGGCGGACAAGTCATCGGAGAAAGTGGTGTTGATAAACGAATCGATGTTTTAGCAACGGCCTTATACAATGAGATGACCTTGGATGAAGTGGAAGATTTAGATTTAAGTTATGCGCCGCCCTACAATGGTGTATGGGATCCCATTCAACAAGCCGCAAGAAGAGCTAAGTAGATAGAGAGTTTTTCATTGATATAATGATTGAATTTTTCCTTGTCACACTTGGACTAAATAGCTGATGGAGATTTTAAGTATAAGATATAATTTTAAAGTTAACTTAACAGAAAGCCAAGTGGGGTGGTTAAGATGGATGAGATTGGAATTGTGACCATGAAGTTATTACTAGCTGCAGCAGCAGGTTTAGTTTTGGGATTAGAGAGAGAGGCTAAACATAAACCCTTAGGCTTAAAAACTTGCGTCGTAATTGCAATCGCAAGTTGCTTATTAACCATTATTTCAATTGAAACTGCCCAAAACGCTTACCAAGGGACTGTATTTAATCGAGCAGATCCAATGCGTTTAGCAGCGCAAATTGTAAGTGGAGTCGGATTTCTTGGTGCAGGAGTCATCCTACGAAATGATAGTAATGTTATAACGGGCCTTACGACTGCGGCCATAGTCTGGTCTGCAGCCGGCTTTGGTATAGGAATTGGTGCAGGCTATTATCTTGAAGTTGCTATCGGTGTTACTTTAGTTTTTTTTGCTGTAAGCTTTCTGCCTTTTATTGTGCGAAAAATTGGTCCTTCATCATTGAAGGGACATGAAACTTCATTAAGTGTTACCGTTGAGAACACTGTTAAAATTGATCAGATGATTAATAAAATTAAAGAACATGTCATAACTATAGAGAATGTCCATGTAAAAGGGGACAAGCATAGTCAACAGATTAATATGCGTTGTTTTGTTGATGATAAGCAAGGAAATGTTTTTTCGCAATATGATGAAATCAGAAAAATAAATGGCGTGATTCAAGTAGAAATCACAGAGTTGTAATGTTAATAGGAAGTAAGCTAAGTGTTAAAAAACTAATTAGCTATACGGTTGCATTTGCTTGTATGGCTAATTAGTTACGAAAAATATGCTAGGCTGTCACTTAAAATAATAGATAAAAACCTCCATCTTATGTAAAGTCAGATTTAAAAACAAGTGATCCTTATGTTCTATATATTCATAATTTTCTCCTTGCAATTTATGGATAACTATCTTATAGTAATAATTAATCCGTTACATACCTACTGGTTAGTTTGTGTTCTTTTCACTTTATCAATATGTAGTTTCCTTAAACCTTCAAACCTTCTATATATCACCGAGATGCAAATGGTAACTGATAAATTTTCTAGAGAAAATGTAAATAAGAACTTTACATATATTTAAGGAGGGAAGCTTATTGGGGACTTTTAACTTTTATAAGGAGATAAGATAAGCAGAAGGCCGAAGTTCTTAAGCTTACAAAACTAGTGATCCATGTTAGGCTTTCTAAACAATTGTGAAAGCGATTACAGATGAATTTTAAATATTATAGTAATTGAAATGCATCTTAATAAATAGTAGTTACACAAACATTTGTGATTCTGATTTTAAATGATTCAGTGTATAAAAATAAGTTAGCTTAGGGATAAAATAAGTTATCCGGGTAACATACCAACTAGTTAGAATGGAGTGAGGAAATGGTTAAAAAAACACAAAAAGTAGCTGTCATTGGCGCAGGTTCAATGGGACATCAAATAGCCATGTTATCTGCACTTGGTGGATTTGATACCATTTTGCAAGATATTGAGAAGTCTTCCTTAGTTCAAGCAAAGGAATCATTAACGAAGCGAATGAATAAGTGGCTAACTCAAGAAAAAATAACAGAAGAATTGAAAGAAGAATCTTTTGCTAAACTTGAGATGACTACTAGTTTAGAAGAAGCTGCAAGAGATGCTGATTTAATTATTGAAGCAGTTGTTGAAAAAATTGATATTAAACGCGAGGTCTTTCAAAAGCTCGATAAGCTAGCTCCACCCCACACTATATTAGCCACGAATAGTTCAACTATTGTCAATTCAAAGCTCGCTGAAGTGACATCGCGACCGGAAAAAGTTGTGAATATGCATTTCTTCTTCCCACCCCTTGTTATGGACTGTGTGGAAGTTGTAAAAAGTGAGCAAACATCAGATGAAACAGCACGAACCGCCATGTCCTTTTGTGAAAAAATCGGTCGTAAACCGGTACTATTAGAAAAAGAAATTTATGGATTTATCGCTAACCGCTTATTGTTTGCCTTAGCGAATGAAGCTCTTTATTTATATGAGAATGGATATGCAGATTTTAAAGACATCGACCTTATTACGAAGAAGGCCTTAAGCCATCCATTAGGTCCATTTGAAGTGATGGATTTATCAGGAATTGATGTAGGTTATTATGCTAATATGCAACTTTATCAAGAAACAGGCGATCCAAAAGATAAACCATCTTCCTTAGTCCAGGAGAAAGTAAAGGCCGGTCACCTTGGTAGAAAAACTGGGAAGGGTTGGTATGACTACTGAAAAAGAAATCCTAATCTGACAAGCTAAAATTTTCCTAATATGGTGATTCTTGTTAGAACGAATATATTTCTAAAAGAATCGATTTACTCATCTCAAGTGAAGGTAATAGAGCCAAAATAAAAGTATTAGAGGAGGAATAGATTTGAATACACTAAAGCCTAAGATAGTTGGTGGTTCATTTTTGCTAGAGCCCACAGCTAGTGAAGATAGTTTTTTTCCAGAAGATTTAACAGATGAACATAAAATGATTCAGCAGACGGCCCTGCAATTTATTAATCAAGAAGTACGCCCACGTCAAAAGGAAATAGAAGAAGAACAGGACTTCGATCTAGTTGTTAACTTATTAAAAGAAGCAGGGAAGCTTGGCTTACTTGCTCATAGTGTTCCCGAGCAATATGGAGGACTTGGCTTAGATAAAATAAGTAAAGGCATAGTCGGAGAAGCGCTTGGTAGTGCGGGAAGCTACAGTGTGGCACATTCAAATCACACCTGCATTGCAACATTGCCGATTACCTATTACGGAACAAAACAACAAAAAGAAAAGTACCTAGGCAAGTTAGCTAGTGGTAAATATATTGGAGCTTATTGTTTAACAGAGCCTGATGCTGGATCAGATGCAATGGCAGCTAAGACAAGAGCAGATTTAAATGAAGCTAAAACACATTATCTTATCAATGGAAGTAAAATTTTTATAACAAATGCACAGTTTTCAGATACTTTTATCGTTTATGCAAAAGTAGATGGTAAATATTTTACCGCCTTCATCGTGGAAAAAGATTTTCCTGGCTTGTCTTTAGGAGCAGAAGAAAAAAAGATGGGTCTCAAAGGATCGTCAACACGTTCAGTCATTTTTGAAGACTGTGAAGTTCCTATTAACAATGTTATTGGGGAAGTTGGTAAAGGTCATATCATCGCTTTCACTGTTTTGAACCTAGGTCGATTTAATCTAGGGTCCGCTTGCACAGGCGCTGCTAAATATGCTTTAAAAGAAACAGTCAATTATGTCCTCGAAAGAAAGCAATTTGGTCAAGCTTTAGCAAATTTTGGTGCTACAAAGGAAAAAATAGCTAAAATGAACGCACGCCTTTATTCAGCTGAATCGATTCAATATAGAACATCTTATTTATTAGAACAGGCGCTAGCTGAATTAGATCAAAGCGAAGATATAGCTCGAATTGTTGCAGCTTTGTCGGAATATGCCTTAGAATGTGCAATTTGTAAAGTGTACGGATCTGAAACGCTAGATTATCTTGCTGATGAAGGGGTTCAGTTACATGGTGGTGTTGGTTTTATAAAAGAATATCCGATTGAACAAGTCTATCGGGATTCACGAATTAATCGTATTTTTGAAGGAACAAATGAAGTAAACCGTCTATTATTAACTGGCCAATTTTTAAAGAAATCTTTAAAAGCCGAACTTCCCTATGAAAAAGCAGTCACTAATGCTTTTAATCAACTAACAATAGATTCTACAAACACAAGAGTAGGGCTTGTAGGAGATTTACGCAATCTTTATCTGATTTTAGTAGAATATGCTCGTCGAAAGTATGGACAAGAGTTAGAATCCCAGCAAGAAGTCTTGATGAAACTATCGGATTTAGCTATTCATTTATACGCTGCCGAATCTGTCGTCTTACGTGTGGAAAAACAAGAAAAGAAATCAGAATTGAAAGAAG
>Ga0079226_10002738_pt1 | contig 13618 bp, 20 predicted proteins | sample Poulit2014_FD_76345 | JGI IMG/M metagenome (GOLD analysis project Ga0079226, IMG submission 76345) | Agricultural soil microbial communities from Georgia to study Nitrogen management - Poultry litter 2014 | ecosystem: Environmental > Terrestrial > Soil > Agricultural land | place: USA: Georgia... | reverse complement strand
CCTCAACACTTTCACCTTGACGAAATAAAACTGTATCCTTCTTATAGGTTCTTTTCGTAGCATAATTTAAGTATTCAGACCAGTTGAACAATTATTATCAACCTTTCCACCCTTAGTACAACTCAATAATCAACCTAAATTGTCGCAATTTTTTTTAATGCTTGTGTGTTGGTTATGGTAATATTCCTACTTTGCATGCAGATGATACTCTCATCCCACTCTTTTAATACTTTATATACGGTGCCACGATTCAATGATGTATATCGACAGAGTTCCTGTTGCGTGAATGGAATGCTTTCTTTCATAAACTTATCTTGTAAAGTTAAAATGGATCTTGCTAATAATTGTTCAGACCGTAAACTACTAAAACAACATTATTTGCAAGCGTTTTTAACTTTTCCGTTAAATTTGTAAATACTAACGTTCTAAACTGACTGTCTTCTTCCATGAGTGCCGCTATCTTTTCCGTGTTGAAAAAGTAAACGATACTATCTTCTAGAGCGATTGCGGAAGAAAAATATTTTTGTCCATCCCCAGCTTGCTCCCCAAACGGAAGTTGACTAGACACGATATCAATGATTCTCTCACGATCATTGTAGATAGACGACGATATTTTAACGATACCTCTTTTTAAAAAGTAAAACCCATTGACGCCATCTTCTTTCTCACGATAAATCGTTGCTTTCGCTTTATAAAAAGACGCTCGCCATATTTTAAATAGTTGTCCCAATCACTAGTTTCATGTAAAGAAGACATTGCTTTTCCCCCTGTCAAACTTATGATTAAAACTTCAACAATGAAACGATTGATTCGCTTTCATTTAACTTCCTAATTTCCCTATCTTAATCTGACAAGAAATTTGGTAGCCATAGGACAGCATCCTGGCAGTAAGTAAGAATGAACAACATTATAATAGAAACAATTAAAAATGGAACTGACGCTCTGATTAAACTTTCTAATCTGACTTTCGCTACAGATGAAACAATAAACAACCCTGTTCCAACTGGCGGAGTCATTAAACCAATTGTTAAGTTAATCGTAATGATCACACCGAAGTGAACTAGATCGATTTGGTAGGTTGCTAAAAGCGGTAACAATACTGGAACCAATATAATTAATGCTGCGATTCCATCCAAGACTGTTCCCAATAGTAAAAGCATGACGTTTACCAATAATAAAAATACAATTGGACTTTCTGAAAGGTTTAACATTCCATTTGCGATCAACTGTGGGATTTGTTCATATGCTAATACAAAGCCAAACACATTTGCCATCACAATTAAAAATGTAATCGTTGCTGTATTAACAACTGTATTTTTTAAAATGTCAGGTATTTTAGTTACTTTTAGTTCTTTATATGTAAATCCAATAATAATTGCGATAATACAGGCAACTGCCACTGATTCTGTTGGCGTGAACATACCACTCAATATACCAAAGATAATAACAAATGATATAAGTAGTGCCGGTATAACGACAAAAAATCTTTTTATTATATCTTTTAACGTTGCTCACTTAGATCTCGGAAAATCTTCCTTACGACTGATATACCCGATTAAAATAATGAACCCAACCCCTAGTAAAATACCAGGAACGATCCCTGCGATAAACATGTCTCCGATAGATGCTCCGGTTAAAGTTCCATAAATAATAAATAACATACTCGGCGGAATAATTGGGGCTACAATAGATGATGCCAAAGTTAATGCAGATGAAAATTCTCGAGTATATCCTGCCTTTTCCATCTCAGGAACCATCACTTTACTCATGACAGCAGCCTGAGCATTCGCAGAACCTAAGATTGATGCTAGAAACATATTGGCTACAACTGCCACATAGGCTAGTCCCCCTCGGAAATGACCAATTAACACTTTGGCAAAAGCGATTAATCTCGTCGTAATCCCACCAGAGTTCATTAATTCACCCGCTAACATGAATAACGGAATTGCGAGTAGCCCAAAGTTATCCATACCTGAAAACATTTTTTGCCCAACAGTGGCTAATAACGCCATATCTCCTGCTAATAGGATGTAACTAACAGACGTAACAATTAATACGAGTGAGATTGGCATTCCGATGAGTAAAAGTAAAATAAAAATTAGTATAGTTGCCGCCATGATCATACTGTTTCACCGCCTTGTTTACCTTTTAGCAAGTCTATAAATTGAGCTAATAAATGAATGAATGCAAATGTTAATCCTACTGGTACACATGAATAAGGAATCCACATTGGAATACGCATGGAACTAGATACAGTAGCAGTTAAAGATAGTACCCAATCCCAGCTAATATAAAGTAAGATAATCATGAAAACTAAAATAATAATTTGTGTGATGATTTGTAAAATTCTTTGATTCTTGCCTGATAATCTATCAACTACGAGCGTAATCGAAGCTTGTGTTTTATATTTTTTCCCTTATATCTCAATATCGAATAATATGAAAATTTATACTATTCTATCGAGAGTAGTGATAATATACTATGTTAGCTTAAACTAGTTTACTTCGATGTATCCTAATTCTCTTGAAACAGCCCTTCCTGTATTCACAATGTTCATGATCATCTGTTTTGTATTTTCACTCTGCATATAACTTAGCGGGCCCACTAAATTGACAGCAGCAATGGTCTCACCAGAGTAAGATTGAATCGGGGCTGCAATGGCATGAGTAGAAGTATCATTTTCATTAATACTAATGGCATAACCTTTCTCTTTTACTGATTCCAATTCCTGCTTTAATCTGTTCACTTCGGTAATTGTATTTAGTCCCTGTTTACTTAATCCACGAGAAATAGTTTCTTGTAGGTATGTGCGATTAAATGCTAACAACACTTTTCCAAGACTAGTACTATGTGCGGGCTTTCTATCTCCTAAAAATGTTGGAACAAAATCGGCATCTTTGGATGAAATTTTTAAAACCATAATGACATCCCCTTTATCGTACATACCGATATGTGCAGTCCCTCTAAACTGTTCAGTTAGAGCCTTTACGATTGGTAATGCTTTATTATAGATATCATTTTGAAACATCACACCATTGTTCCACTCAAAAATTTTCCAGCCCAATCGATATTTCCGGTTACCATCTCTCATTAACACACCCTGATTACATAATGTTTTAATAATGTGATGTGTCGTACTTCTACTTAATCCCAACTTGTCAGCAATTTTCGCATTACCTAAAACAGGTTCATCGACAGAAAAACAACTTAATATATCAACAGCTCGTCTAACTGATCCAATCATTAAAATTTTCCTCCTCATAATTGGACAGAAATTAGTCCACTAACTTTCGGATTCAATCTTACTAGGTTACGAGAATACGAGTGAAAAAATCACCCCCTAAGAAAGCGCATTCATTTTTTTAGACTCTTGTTTATTTTCTTAAGTATATATTATTAGGATATTTAAATCAAATTTGAAGTTTAAAATAGTGAAACTTTAAAAACTTTTTGAACATTTATATTATTTTAGACCTATGTTTTACTTTGTTTATAATAATCGTTAAAGTTATCATAGATACAATCATTAACACTGTCACGAACAGCCATCCACCTGTATAGGAACCTGTATAATCTACTACACTTCCAAATATTGGCGGAAATAAAACTGCTCCTAAGGAACTAAATGTAATACTAAATCCAGTTGCTACTCCTGACTGTGTGGGCTCGACAATTTCTGTGGTTGCATTCATCCAAATACCATTAAATCCTGACGTACCAAATCCAAATATAAACACAATAATCGCAAGTATGAAAAAAGGTGTCCCACTTGGTAATAATGCAATAATCATAGAAACGACAGCAACAATCATAGAAATTAATAATAAAACAATGATTCGTTTACCTTTAAAAATGCGATCACTAATGATGCCCCAACAAATTCTTCCGAGTGAACCACCAAGTTCTGCAATAATTAACAATGTACCTGCTACTATTAATGTCAAGCCAATTTTTTCATAAGCGAAAAGGATAATAAACGTATTTAAAATCATTTGTGTACCACTTAATAGCATGGCACTAATTGTGATCAGCACTAGAATTTTATGTTTAAATAATTGAAATATCTGAGCAAGATTTATCTTTTCTTTTGTTTGATTGTCTTGTTCTAATTGATTATTCTCAGGTTCTTTATAGACAAAATAGATAAAGATACCAACGACTAGTAAACTAACAGATGCAAATAACGTAGCGGTTTGCCATCCATAATTACTTGCGATTGGTAAAAGTATTAACGCTGCTGATGCAGACCCTAATGTTACACCCATTTGTTTCAAACCCATTGCCGTTCCCCTCATTTGTTGAGGGAACCAATAGACAATGCCGCGATTGGTCGTTGGATGTGATGCTCCATAAGCAAAACCTGCAAAAACGATGAATATCAATAGTAGTATAAAGGATTGTGTGACCGAAATAACGAAGAAGGTTGTGCCTAAAAGTAAGGTGATAAATAAGATCATTTTTCGAGAACCGATTTTATCAGTGACTATACCCGAAGGTATTGAAATAATGGCCTGTCCTAAAAACAATGCTGCTGGAAACATTCCAATTTGAGCTTTCGTCAAATGCAGATCTTCACCTATCACTAAACCTAACGGAGCAATACTTCGTCCAACAAATGCAATAAATAATTGGATGATGAACAACCAAACTAACATTTTCCAAGATATAAACTTTGAGTATGCTTGTACATTCATTTTTATCATTCTACTTTTCTAATGAACTATATTTCAGTTTGTTTTTTAGTAACACTAACGATGTAGAATAGAATACCATGTTCTAAAGTGAAAAGAAACCTTAAATTTAAGTTGGTGAAATAATTGACTTTTTTGTATATAGTATGATGCAGCTAGTTGACCACTCAAACACACTAGTAGTCAGTAAAAGCCAAGTTAATATTAGTTAGTTGCTTTAAATGTCCACTTTTATCATTCTTCTATATATAAACTAATATCTAGTGCTGATGTACTATGGGTTAAAAATCCTAAAGAAATATAATCGACACCTGTTCGTCCATAATCAGCTAGATTTTCCATCGTGATGCCGCCAGATGCTTCGGTTAAAATAGCATCTGGAATATATTGCAACAAAGTCTTAATTTCTGATGGGGTGCGATTATCTAACATAATAATGTCACATTTCGCCTCAACCGCTTCTAATACTTGTTCCACTGTTTCTATTTCTACCTCAATTTTTACCATCGGGCCTAATTGATTTCTTACTTTTTGAATAGCTTTTGTAATCGACCCAGATGCTGCAATATGATTATCTTTGATCATCACACCATCATAGAGACCATTCCTATGATTGAAACCTCCCCCACATGTTACCGCATATTTTTCAAAAATTCTTAAGCCCGGAGTCGTCTTTCTTGTATCACACAATTTTGTCTGATGACTTTTTAAATTGATTACGGCTTGTTTTGTTGTAGTAGCAATTCCACTCATCCGCTGTAATAAATTTAAAACCACTCTCTCTCCCATTAAAATGGCACGAATCGGGCCACTTACCATTGCGATTTTTTCAGAAGGTTCTATGTATTGTCGATCTGTTTTGAACAACTTTACTTCCACTGTAGGATCTATTAGCTCATATGTCATCTGAATGATGTCAGTTCCAGCCAACACACCTGCTTCCTTCGCATAAAAAATGGCGGTTCCGGTTTCAGTCGCCGTAAAGATAGCTTCTGAAGTTACATCATGTGAGCCGATATCCTCTAATAAAAACTGCTGTAATTTTTTTCTTAATAAAACTGGATTCATGAAGTTCTCTCCTTCTTGCATGCTCACTACTTCACATAGTGTATAAAAAATTTATCTTATATCTATATTGACATATCTAGGTACTTATAACAAGATAGTTGACAAATATATCATGGAAATAATGAACTTGACAATTAGTTGTTCTCTGATAATATTAAACTCAAATTCAATATATGTTTTTCTACTAGGGGAGCCAATTTGGCTGAGATAAATGATATTTAGACCCTTAGAACCTGATCTGGTTAAGACCAGCGGAGGGAAGTGGAATCTGCAAAATAAAACTGCTTCATTTTGAATGCGTATCATTTTTGCATATACTTCCTTCTACTAGTCTTTAGAAAAAGATTAGAGGAGGATTTTTTTTATGAAATTTACTGATGAGTTACAAGTAGCAACGAAGGAGAGTTGGGAAAAAAGTTTAAATCACCCATTTGTCCAAGGTATTGTAAAAGGTGATTTGCCTTTAGAAACATTTAAATATTACATTCTACAAGATATTTATTACTTAAAACATTATGGAAAAGTACATGCAATTGCGGCAAGTCAGGCTGAAGATTTTGATATAACGGCACTACTCGCACAAAAGGCACAAAAAACTGCTCAAGCTGAGCTGACCGTACATAACGAACATGCACGTATTTTAAACATTACAGACGAAGATATGAAACATTTCAAACCAGCACCGACTGCATATGCATACACGTCCCATTTATATCGGGCAACCATGTTTGGTCATTTAGCACATTCCGTTGCAGCGATGTTACCATGTTACTGGCTCTATGCTGACATTGGTAAAAAGAACGAAAACGCTAATCCAGCACCACAAATTTATCAAAACTGGATTAAGATGTATGCAGGTGCCGAATTTCAAAATTCTACAAACGACATGATTAACCTACTGAATATGCTCGTAGAAAATATGAACGAGCACCAAAAAGAACAAGTGAAAGAACAGTTCATCATTGCAAAGGAATATGAACTTCATTTCTGGGAAATGTCCTACACATTTGAAAAATGGTTGTCCCACCGTGAAGAAGCAGGATTATAGGAGGCACTTATGAAACGTTTTTTACCATTTTTCATCTTAATTTTATTTCTTACCGGTTGTAGTAGTGAAGCTTCTGAACCATCAAATGGGGACAGTCATAAGCAAGTTTCCCTATTTCTTGATTGGACGCCAAACACGAACCATACTGGCATTTATGTCGCAAAAGAGCTAGGTTTTTATGATGAAGTTGGGTTGGATGTAGAAATTTTACTTCCTGGTGAAGTGAGTTCCGAACAATTAATTGCAACAGATAGAGGCGAGTTCGGCATCAGCTTTCAGCCACAAGTAACGCAAGCTCGTGCAGAAGAATTGCCAATTGTATCCATCGCCGCCATTATGCAGCACGATACGAGCGGATATGCTTCTCCTGTTGAAAAAGAGATTGAAAGTCCGAAAGATTTTGCTGGAAAAGTATATGGTGCTTACGGTTCGTTACTCGAGGAAGCGATGATTGATCTAGTCATGGCCCGTGACGCTGCAAAGATGGAAGATGTGGAAATCGTCCAACTTGGCAACTCTGATTTTTTCATTGCGACACAACAGGAAGTTGACTTCGTTAGTATTTTTTATGGGTGGACAGGAATCGAGGCAGAAATAAGAGATGTGGATCTGAACTTTATTCCAAAATCAGATTTTGCAGAAGAACTTGATACGTATTCGCCCCTCATTATTACGAGTGAAAAAATGATTGCAGATGACCCAGATACAGTCCAAGCATTTATGGATGCGACGGTGAAAGGATATACATTTGCAATTGAAAATCCTAGCGAAGCTGCGGAAATCTTAATCGAAGCAGAGCCTGACCTGAACCCTGAACTTGTGATGCGTAGTCAAGAGTGGGTTTCTCCACGTTATCAAGATGATGCAGACATTTGGGGAATTCAAGATGAAAATCGTTGGCAAATATTTGCTGACTTCATGTATGAAAATGGCATCATTGAACAAAACATTGACACCACCGAGGCATTTACAAATGAATTCATTGAATAGAAAGAAGTCATTACCTGTTCGACCAGCTTTTGCGATGATACTATTTATCGGTTTATGGGAAGCCCTCACCCGTCTGTTCAACATTGAGACTTGGGTCCTTCCCGCACCTTCTGTCATCATGTTGGAAATGTGGGAAGTGTTTCCAGATTTTTTACCGCATATGACTTCAACCGTGAAGCTTGTCATGATCGGATTTTCACTAGGTACAGTGATCGGACTAGCGGCAGCGACCATTTTATATCATTCAAATAAAATGCGTGAGACGTTCTATCCTTTTTTAGTATTATCGCAAAATATCCCGATCATCGTGCTCGCACCCCTACTAATGATTTGGTTCGGTTTAGGTGATTTGCCGAAGATCATCATTATTGCGATGACATCCTTTTTCCCGATTACCATTGCAACATTAAGTGGATTCCGCCAGACAGACACTGAACTTGTCCATTATATGAAAATGATGGGAGCAACTAAACGGTAATTATTTACGAAGCTCGTCTTCCCGCATGCCTTACCGTCGATTTTTTCAGGTGTGAAAATTTCAGCGACATACAGCATGCTCACTGGCGTTGTTGCTGAATGGCTCGGTGCACAGAAAGGAATTGGTGTTTTTATGACACTCGCCTCCTCTTCCTACCGAACACCGCGAGTTTTTGTGGCCATTATGATCACGATGATATTAAGTTTAAGCTTTTTCGGATTAATCGTACTGATTGAGCGACTCGCCATGAAATGGAAAAGAGAGGGACTACAGTAATGCATTTATCTATGAAAAATATACATAAGTCATTTAAGGCTCGAAAAGTTTTACAAAACATTTCTTTAGATGTAAAAAAAGGATCATTCGTATCGATTGTTGGTCCATCTGGTAGTGGTAAAAGTACGTTATTCAACTTAATCGGAGGATTACTACATCCCGACGAAGGCGATATTTTATTGGATGGGAAAGTGATCACGAATAAATCCGGACATATTAGTTATATGCCACAAAATCCTTCCCTCTTTCCTTGGCGAACCGTCCTTGAAAATACTCTTTTAGGCCAAGAATTATCAGGAAAAACAGATGAAAGCCATGCGAGAACTTTTTTAAAGAATGCAGGTTTAGGTGATGTCCTAGACGCTTATCCCCATCAACTTTCTGGTGGAATGAAGCAACGAGTCGCATTCATTCGTGCATTGTTAAGCCCACAGTCGATTATGTGTTTGGATGAACCGTTTTCTGCACTCGATGCATTTACGAGGTTGGATATGCAAAAATGGCTGCTCGAAATGTGGGAGGTATCCGAACAATCAATCTTGTTTATTACTCACGATATTGAAGAAGCAATTTTCCTATCAGATTCGATCGTCATCTTGTCTACCAATCCAGCAGAAATTCAAGAAATAATCCAAGTGCCATTTGACCGTCCTCGTGGAGAGTCTTTATTACTAAGTTATGCTTTTTTAGATTTTAAAAAACAAGTGACAGAGAAATTAATACTCCATGACTGAACGCTACGATGTGAATAAGAAATAAGCAAAAACCGCTACATGTAAGTGCATGAGCGTTTTTTTTATTTGCCTAAATAATTTATCGGCGTTTTCGTTTATTCTTTTTTCCTTCGATATTGACAAATTCACTTTCTTCTGCGATTTCAACATCATGTTTCGGGCTCGTATCATATTTTCTCGCAATATTACGCTGCTTCCCTTTATCTTTATTTCGATTTTTATTTTCCTCTGACATTTACACAAACCTCCCTTTTCCGATTACTTTGTGTCGTAATCCAGGAGAATATGTATCAAATGTACTGATGGAGTAAAGGGTTCTATTAGGCTACATGCTTGTGATGTTTACGAGAGCTATCGGACGACCAAATTAACATTCCGATTCCAAACATAAGGAGAAAAACACCAAACCAAGAAGTTACAGTCAAGGTTTCTCCTAATAAGAAAACCCCTAAAAATGCCGCTGTTAATGGTTCTGCTAAAGAAAGTGTGACGGCAGTAGATTAGGTAACCTGGACAAGCCCTCTTGCAAAGAGCAGATAAGCTAGTCCTGTTGCGATAATCCCTAGGTGAAGACTTATTATCGCACCATGAAAACTTGTGATCCATGACATATCAAAAATAAATAATAATGGAGATAAAAAAGTGCACTAAGTGTGAATACAACAGCAACGACAGATATAGATGAAAATTGTTCCACTAACCCTCTACTTACACGTGTATAGCTAGCAAACGACAATCCAGCTCCTAATGCTAGCATTAGGCCAGTAGATGTCATATAAACTGTACCTTTATTCACCATTAATAGGATACAACCTAAAATGGCTAAAAATGTGGAAAGCCACCAAACCATGCTTGGCCGTTTTTTATCATACACCCATTCAATGAATCCAGAAAAAACAGGTGCACTCCCTATAGCAACGACTGTTCCTATCGCAACCCCTGTCATTGAAACTGCAGAAAAGAATAAAGGTTGATATAAACTCATACTTAATGAAGCCAAAATAGTTGTCTTCACTGGCCATTTTCGAATGTCTAATCTACCTACTAAAAGACCAATACATAGTAAAAATAAACCACCTATCGCTAAGCGTGTAGCACCTATTGCAATAGGATGTGCTGATTCAGGTGCTAGTGCTTGACTAGTACCGGTGGTTCCCCATAACATTGCTGCGACTAAGATTAAAAATGGAGACAAACTTCTTTTCATCGGACCCACTCCAATAAAAATGTCTCTAAACTATATTAGAGAAGTTATTTTCTAATCAACATGTAATATAATTTTCACGTACCTCTAAGCAGTAGCGGAGAATAAACTTTGTCTAGTAAAGATAAACATAAATCAAATAAACATAATGTTTTCAACATATAAAAAGAAAACACCTACATATCCAATGATGAGAAGGTGTTTCAATTAACTATCGTACTTAAGGGTTTGTCGTCCATAATCCAGCTGATTTGACAAAAACACGCTTATTCAACTTTAACTGTGCAACAATTAGCTCAGCTAAATCTTCAGCTTGGAGCACGTTCTCTTCATCGCCTTTGACTAGTCCTTCATTGATCGCTAAATCAGTTACAACTGTACTTGGCGTTAATGCCGTCACTCGAATATTTGATTTTCGAGCTTCCATGGCCAATGACTCTGTCAATCCTAATACCCCAAATTTGGAAGCACTATATGCACTTGTTTTCGGCCCTCCACGTTCACCTGCAGTTGATGAAATATTAATAATATCTCCAGATTTTTGCTCAATCATTTTAGGTAATATCGCACGTGTTACATAATACATTCCGAGCAAATTGACTTGGATGATACGTTCCCACTCTTCTACATCTAGTTCTAAGAATCCTCCGAACTTCGCAATTCCTGCATTATTGATTAAAATATCAACAGATCCAAGGTCGTTCATTAATTGCTCCATTGCTGTTTCAACTTCTTCATTTGAACCAACGTCAGCCGTTGCAATAAATACATCAACTCCATCATTTTCAAGTTCTTTCGCAACCTTTTGTAAATCTGTTTCCGTGCGAGCAACCAGACCAAGTGACACTCCTTCTTTTGCAAGAGATAGAGCTGTTGCACGTCCAATTCCTTTTCCTGCACCTGTAATAATTGCTTTTTTCCCATCTAGAGAAATTGCCATCTAAACCATTCCTTTCAAGTTAAAGTGTATGTAAATCTGATTTAGCAAAAAATCAATTCTTTTCATTATTTTCGTCTTGAAATTACTCCTATATTATCTTTCACTAACGAAGGTTAATCAACTAATTGAATCAATCGCACTTATTATTCAACAAGCTAAATGATTATAGTAATGACCCTTTTCTCTTAAAAAATTGCTTTAAACCTTGGGCAATCATATTAAATGTTAAAATTGTCATCGTCATGGCAAATGCTGGCCAAAACACAATCCAGATAGGACCACGTATGTCCATAAATGCATTTTCTAATAACATTGGCCATGAGATGGGCCTATTTTGTATTTCAAACACACCAATATCGGTTTGAATGAATTCTTGTGTAATAAAAATTTGCAAGAAACCAAGTTGACCAAGTAAAAACATCACTTTACCTAAATCTGTCACGATATATACAATTATTTTCTCTGAAACAAACGGTAAATAATAGGATTTGAACATTCTAAACGGACTCGCACCAACAGCTACACCACTCATCATATATTCCTTTGGAGCTAACACATCGAGATCCCCTTTTAACGTATCAGCTACTCTACCTACCTCGACCATCGCAATGATAAAAAGTAACCAAAATGGTCGCATTTCTGAAAATAATAGTGGTGGTAAAATGGCTAGCATGATGACCATAATAATCGTTGGTACATAGGAAAAAAAGGCATTCAAACTTTTTACAGCAAGATCCATTCCTACTATTCTATTATGGGCGAGAAAAGATAATGGAATTGCAACAGCATAGCGTATTAACGTAATGAGTAAGACGAGTAGCAGTGTCTCTTTCGTTCCGAGAATAATCAAACTGAGCATGTCTCTCCCATCTCGGTCGGAGCCTAACAAGTATTCAGATGAAGGTGCGTAAGGTGGAGACAAGATGACACCATTTTCCAAATAAAATGCATCTTCTTCCGCACGGTCATTCACTATTGGAAGGTATTCCCCAAAAAGTGCGATGAAAATTAGAAGACCCAACAATAATATTCCACAACTTAACATAATATGTTGTCTAGCAAACTGCCAAATGCTTCTCATATTTTCTTCACATCCTTTGGCAAAAAGTACCCTCGTGCAAATTGTGCAAGCATGACAACGACGTACATCATGACTAGAAATGGTAGGAAAAACAATAATGCTCGTACATGATCATAAGCAAAAATACTATCGAGTAGTTGATTTCCTGCACCTTTATAGTTAGACAACTTTTCAATGATTGGTAAACTAGAAACAATATAGAGCATGACGGTTTGTGATTGATTTACCATGGTCGACCAACCATTCCAAAACATATGTATCAGTACTCGATTTTCTGTCATTCCCTTAGATACTGCTGTTCGAACGTACTCCTCCCCTACCTCACTTTCCATAGCCACCACCGTTATTTTCACCATGTGAAATAGTGGAAATAATGTTAATGATAAACAAGGTAAAAGGAAGCTATACCATTCATCACTACTATACATTTCAAAGGGCGGAAAACCAGACTTCATCGCAATAATAATCAAATATTGAATCGCTATAAATAAGAAAAAATCAGGAATCGATGTTATTACTAATGATACAAACGAAAACATACGACCAATTCTCGTGGTTCTTATTTAAAATAACAACATGCCAAAGAGCGTTCCAATGCTCATCGAGATGAAGAACGCTGGGATGATAATTTTAAGACTTCGCTTTAAAAACCGAAACATCTCTTCCACTAATGAAGTTCCAGACGATGTTGTTCCAAAACCTTTTTCTGTTTGAAAATAAACGATAAACTCTTCAATATTTTGCTTATATAATTCCATTCCAAATGGATAATCGGCTTCAAATTTTAGCCCACTAACATGTATTATTTCCATTTCTTTTGGCAATAGTAAAATGAGTAGGAAACCGATGATGACAAAAAGGAAAGTAACGGTATTTTAATCGTCTTCCAAATCACACCCATCCCCCGCATCTACACAAAGTTACGACAATGGTAGCTAATTACAAAGCTATTGTCAAACTAGTCAGAACACTAAAGCTGTGATAGACGTAAGCCCGTAATCAAACAACGCATATCCTACCGAAGCATCTCCTGCTAAGATAGAAATATCAATAGAAGGAGGTGCTTTTCTATGTCGCATGAAGAACTGATCATCGTCCCCGTAACACT
>Ga0079226_10002736_pt1 | contig 13622 bp, 16 predicted proteins | sample Poulit2014_FD_76345 | JGI IMG/M metagenome (GOLD analysis project Ga0079226, IMG submission 76345) | Agricultural soil microbial communities from Georgia to study Nitrogen management - Poultry litter 2014 | ecosystem: Environmental > Terrestrial > Soil > Agricultural land | place: USA: Georgia... | reverse complement strand
TTATTGAGAAAGTCAACAATTCGGTTGCGTTCCTGTACGAGTGCTTCTTCGTTATACCGTTCACCATAGGTATAGGTGGAATCGTTGATGCGCTTTTGTGTCAATGGGCTATCTTCAAAAAAAGAAGCTACAGCCGTAGAGTCCTCAAAGGAGGGCATGCCGGTATAAGAAATCGTATTTATGGTGGAAGAGGGGCCTTCATCAATAAGGAACGATACTTCTACACGATTTTCTTTGAACGGTACAATACTGGTATCAACTGCAGCGTCTAAAAAACCAATAGTTTTGTAATACCGGCGGATGCGTTCTAAATCGTTAGCTACCGTCTGGTAATCTAAGAGTGCTGGCGATTCGCCAAAGCTCCCGCCCGTAATCTGCCATATATAATACCAGGGAGTAAAGCGCGGAATGCCCAGAAATTCCCGATTTGTCTGGGTTCGAATAAGTCCCTCCAGCGTACCATTTTTTACATGGTCATTGCCGGTAAAGCGAATGGCCCGTACCACCTTCTTGGTGGTATCGGCATCGTTAACTGTATCTTGAGCATGGACGACAGTGACGCACAGCAGTGAGAGGAGTAAAATGCTCAGTCTGAAATATACTGTCGGAAAAATTCGTCTTTTCAAAGGTCGTCCATATTGTAAGTTTATAAAAAACGGCTGCATGAAGGGAAGCATGCAACCGCTCTAAATTAGTAAATATACCAATAAGGACTAAACGTCGTCGTAATTAAAGCCCTCATCCTGTTCATTATGGAAGAAGTCTTCCTTTCCGATATAATCGGGCCAAATATCTTCCATATCTTCATACACTACATCCTCGCCTTCCTCAATAACTTCAAGGTCGTGGAGATTATCCAGTACCTGTTGAGGAGCACCGTTACGCGTGGCCCACTCAATGAGTTCTTCACGGGTAGCGGGGAATGGTGCCTCATCTAATGCAGCAGCTAATTCAACTGTCCAAATCATAACTAAGCTTCTTATATTTTTGTTCTTTTAATCTTCCTTGAATGTAAAATGGTTTTCTGTACGAAATGCAATTTATTTTTCTTTTTTAACTAACAGATCCACAAAAAAATTCATATCTTGTATCTGTTAACCATAACTAAATACAAAGAGGAATATTATATGGGCAGTTTAGGCGGGACAGAAATTTTTGTTATTCTATTAGTAGTTCTTCTTTTCTTTGGTGCGAAACGTATTCCCGAACTGGCACGCGGCATTGGACAGGGCATGAACGAATTTCGTAAGGCTTCTGATCAAATTAAAGATGAATTGCAAAAGGGCAAGGATGAAGGGTTTAATACTTCAACAAGTACCGAGAAGGAGCCTGAAAAAGTTAAAAGTAGTAACGAAGGTTAATTAAAATATATTTATAGTTGAACTATACAGATTTTGCCCAGCTCCGGAATGCGCTGGAAAGTGGTGAAATAACCGTAAGTGATGTTGTTGAACACTATATTCAAAATGTTGAAGATCGCAATGATGAAGTAAATGCAGTTGTAAGCATAGATAAAAAATCGGCCCGCAAGCGGGCGGGCAAGATGCAGCAACGTATTGATGAAGGTAAAGCCGGTAGGTTGGCAGGCTTGGTTGTTGGTATTAAAGATATTATTTGCGTTAAGGACGAAACAATTACTGCTGCTTCTAATATCCTTTCAAACTTTGAGAGTGTCTATGATGCAACGGTAATAAAACGCCTACGAGCGGAAGATGCTATTCTATTGGGGCGTCTGAATATGGATGAGTTTGCAATGGGCTCAACTACTTCGAACTCGATACACGGGGCTACCCGAAACCCGCTGGATACTACAAAAATACCCGGGGGTTCCTCCGGTGGAAGCGCTGCAGCTGTAGCGGCCGACTTTTGTACTGCTTCATTAGGTTCAGATACCGGAGGGTCGATCCGTCAGCCGGCTGCATATTGTGGTTTAGTAGGACTAAAGCCGACTTATGGACGTGTTTCCCGTTATGGGCTTGTTGCAACGGCTTCCTCTTTCGATACGATTGGTCCGCTGGCCCATACGGTAGAAGATGCGGCCCTGCTGCTTGAAGTGCTTGCGGGTTATGATGAAAAGGATAATACAAGTTCAAGCCGGCCCGTCCCGAATTACCGTCAATTTGCCCAGAATCCAGATGCTAATATACGAATAGGAGTTCCGGAAGGCAGCCTGGGTAATGGGTTAGATTATGAGATCCGTGAAAGTCTCGAAGAGCGACTTTCGGGATTAGAGCAGCAAGGAGCAGAGCTGGTACCGATTGAATTACCCCATATTAAGCACAGCGTTAAAACCTATTATGCGCTGGCTTCAGCGGAGGCTTCCAGCAATATGGCCCGCTATGATGGCATACGTTATGGACATCGTGCTGATATTAAAGGGATTGAATCGGAGCTAAGCAAAGAGCGAGAGTCAATCAAAGAGCAGATGAGGCAGGCCAAGGGCGAACAAAAAGCAGAGCTGAACCGACGGTTAGAAGATTTGGATAGTTCGTTGATCCGCTTATATAAAAAGAGCCGGGGCGAAGGTTTTGGCGAAAAGGCAAAGCGGCGAATTATGTTGGGTACATACGTATTAAGCACTGACTATTATGATGATTACTTTATTAAAGCTCAGAAGGTGCGACGATTGATCAAGCAGGAGCTGAGCGAGGCATATGAAGATGTTGATGTAATAGCAGCTCCCACAACCCCCTCCACTGCGTTTAATATAGACGTTGATATAGACGATCCGGTGGAAATATATCGTAATGATGTCTACACGACGGCCGCTAATCTTGCGGGTATTTGTGCTATAAATGTACCGGCGGGTACTCATTCTAATGGATTGCCATACGGCATGCAGTTTATGGCAGATACTTTTGAAGAGGGTAAGCTTCTTAATGCTGCCCGTCTGATTGAACAACTGCGGGATTAGCGCGGGTTAGATGATGACTAACCGGCTGATATTGGCTTTTTTAATGATATGCTTTCTTGGACTGCAGTCGGGTTGCAAGGAAGAAACCAAACCCTCACAGCAGCGTTTGCATCTTAAAAGAAAGGGCAGGGAAGTTCCGTCATTTAGTGCGGACAGTGCTTTTAAGTTTGTTAAAAAGCAGCTCTCTATTGGTCCGCGAAATCCGGGATCTGACAACCACCGGAAAGCCAAAGAATATTACCTGGAAAAGCTCGGTACTTATGCAGGGGGGGCGCTGGTCTTTCAGCAGCAGTTTTCGGCTAAAGGTTATGGAAAAGACAGTCTACACTTGGCTAATATTGTAGCTTCCTTTAATCCGGAGGCTACAGAGCGTATTATGCTATCTGCTCACTGGGATACTCGCCCGCGAGCTGACCAGGATAATGAAAATAAAGATCAGCCGATTTTAGGGGCTGATGATGGGGCAAGTGGCGTTGCTGTATTATTAGAGTTGGCTCGGCTTTTTAAAAACAATCCTCCGCCAGTGGGTGTAGATATTATTTTATTTGACGGCGAAGATTATGGCCGGGAAGGGGATTCCGATAAATACTTTATGGGTTCACGCTATTGGTCGAAGCACCCTCCGGTAGAAGGATATGACCCCCGTTTTGCTATTTTACTGGATATGGTAGGCGGTACAAATGCAGAGTTTCCGAAAGAGAAATATTCTACCCATTATGCTCCAGCTGTGGTCAATGAAATCTGGGCTATTGCCGAGGAGACATCAGCTGGTCGCTTTGTTGATCGAGCAGGAGGAGCCGTTTCCGACGATCATGTTATCATCAACCGGATTACTGGTATCCCGACTATTGACATTATTCGTCAGCATGAGTCTACAGATGGAACCAGTTTTGCCCCGTACTGGCACACACATGACGACAATATCGATATTATTGACAAGCATACCCTGAAAGAAGTTGGAGCGGTGCTGGCTGAATTGATCTATAACCGATTATAAGAGGTTAATGATTCATATCTACCACTCATTTAGCTGAAACATTTCTTGTATTCATATGAATCGAATGAATTATATAAAGCTGGTTATAGAGCTAAAGGAGGCTTATCAGGAATTTCTTATTCCGGAGTTGTCTGAACTGGGTTTTGATGGTTTTGAAAACCATGCGCTGGTATTATCAGCCTATATCAGCCAGAAGAAATTTGACAGTCCCTTGCGCGAGAATGTTGAAGAACTATTGGCAAGATTTCCTGCAAAAGCAAATTTGCGTTCGGAGGAGGTGGTTGCTCAACAGAATTGGAATGAACAATGGGAGCAGACTATTCAGGCACAGCAGATAAGCTCTTTCTTTGTAAAACCCAGCTGGTCCACAGAAGAAGTCCCCTCCAATAGTATTCCAATAAATATTGATCCTAAAATGGCTTTTGGTACCGGTTATCACGAAACGACGCGGCTTGTGCTGCGGATGTTGCCAGGTCTGGTGCAAAATAATTGTGCTGTCATTGATGCCGGCACCGGAACGGGAATTTTGTCCATTGCGGTCGTCAAGTTAGGCGCAAAGAAGGTACTGGCTTTTGATGTTGATGAGTGGTGTATCCAAAATGCAAATGAAAATACGCGATTAAATGAGGTTGAGAATAATATCAGTGTTAAAAAAGGCTCCACTGAAGTAATTCCTGGACAGGCTTCGGCCGATCTTTTGTTGGCAAATATTGAGAAAAACATCATTATGGATTCATTACCCGATTTTATAGCCGCTCTAAAAAAAGGGGGGGACCTGGTACTGTCCGGGTTACTGGTCGATGATCGGGAAGAAATGTTAAAAGTACTTCCGGATAAAATGCAAATTAAGGATGTCCGTCAAGAGAATGAGTGGATTGCTATTCACGCCCAAAAACAATGAAATAATATGAAGACCGCTATTGACATTGGAACCAACACTGTGCTTTTACTGGTAGCAACAGTAGAAGAAGGATGCCTGAATATCATTGAAGAGCAGCAGCGTGTTCCCCGGCTGGGGCGTGGTGTAGATCATGATAATAAAATTACTGATACCGCGGCAAGTCGTGTTATCGAGGTTTTATTGGAGTACAGGGAGATCCTTGACACCAAGTTTCCTGATGCGGAAAGCCCTGTTATAACGGCAACCAGCGCCGTGCGGGATGCGGCTAACCGCAAGGATTTTATAACCCGTTGCGCACATAAAACCGGTTTTAATATAAAAGTACTGAGTGGAAACGAAGAAGCAGAATACACCTATCAGGGGGCGCAAAGCGTGCTGCCGGCTAACAAGGCAGGACGCTCTCAGACAGTACTGGATATTGGAGGCGGCAGCACAGAAATAGCGGATGGAAGAGGAGAGCAGTTAGCCGAGAGCCACTCATTTGATATGGGATGCGTGCGATATACTGAGCGCTTTTTAGGAGCAGATATACCGACGAATGGAGAAATAAAAGCATGCCGAAGGGCCGTGAGGGACCAGCTGGAGGCCGGAGCAATATCAATATCCGATCGTACGCAGCTCATAGGGGTAGCCGGAACCATTACCTCACTGGCAATGGCCAAATTAGAGCTGACGGAGTACGATCCCGCCCTGATTAATGGCTATACCCTTTCTTTGTCAGGCATTCGGTCGTTAATGAGGTCATTCTCCCGGCTGTTGCCAAAGGAAATTGAAAGCCAATATCCTGAAGCGCTTGGAGGGCGAGCGGAAATTATTCTGGCTGGACTCCTGATCTTGGAAGAAGTGATGAGTTATTATAATCAACGCAAACTGACGGTCTCAACCGGCGGCATCCGACACGGTGCTATACTTGAGGACAATAGAATGCAATAAAAAAAAGAGCCCCGTTTATTCGAGGCTCTTTGGATCATAATATTTAAATAATTTTTAGATGGGAAAGCGAATGCCGGCTCCTATAACCAGCTGATCGTAGTTGCCTCCAATACCCGCAAATTTTAGCTCTCCAAATAAGTTACCAAAGTCGAGCGCATATTCGAGGCCGGCTCCCAGGTTTAGACCTAATTCTGATCCCGAGGCATCAACTATATCACTGTCAATATCAATACTCCAGATAAAGATATCTAATCCGGCGATACCATAAGCCATGAGCTGGTTTTCCTCATAAAAGATATAGTTCCCATTTAAGTCGATAGCAATATTAGTAGTATTATTTTCTGAGAAAAAATAGGTAAATGCAGCACCGGCTCGAAAATTTTCATTAATTCGGTAATAACCGTCTACCGAAATACCCAGATCACCACTTTTACCCCCATAAGCTAAGCCCGGACCAATTTCAATCTGACCCTGTTGGGTTTGAGCAAAACTTTGTGTGTTAGAGAAGAAAAATATCCCTAAAATAGCGCAGCTCGTTAGTAATAACTTTTTCATAGTATTCTATATTTAAATTATGTTGTTTAAGATAATTATTTGGCTTGGACATATTGTATCCCTTACTAAGTAAGATCCTTTAAAAAATGAATCCTTACAGTTTTTTTTAACCTCTGCTAATATATACGTATTTATATTATAAATAAGTTCATTTTTTTAAAATCAGGGAACGAAACAGAGCCATTCTATACTATCTTGCTGTTTCTTTAATCAGAAATTGGGATGGAGCAAACAATAAAAAGCAGAGCCTTGCGGTCCCAGGCTCTTGGCGGTATATGAGCTAATCCGGTCTATTTTGCAAGAAGTTTAGATCTGGATAAGGCGGTAGGGAAATAACACCGATTTAATAAACCTTATCGCCTCATAGAGAAATTTAGTGCAGAGTTGTATAAAATAAAAAAAGCCCCGAAAATCGAGGCTTTTGTCAGTTATATGGCAAGAATCTAAATATCGAAGCGTAAGCCGGCGCCAATAACAATTTGATCGGCATCGCCGCCAATACCTGCATACTTTAACTCTCCAAACAGATTGGAAAAGTCGAGAGAATACTCAATTCCCGCACCGAGGTTAAGCCCCAATTCCGAACCGTATTCATCTGCTCCGGCAGGGAGGTCGGTATCTACTGACCAGATTAACATATTCAGGCCGGCCAGTGCATAAGCCATAAGCTGATCTTCATTGTAGAAAATATAGTTTCCATTTATATCGATAGCGTAGTTATTAACTTCATTTTTATGAAAGTAATAAGTAAATGCCGCCCCGGCCCGAAAATCTTCATTAATGGTGTAGTATCCATCAACGGAAATACCTACATTTTCGAAGTCTCCGGCATAAGCCAAGCCCGGACCAATCTGTATGCGTCCTTCTTGAGTTTGGGCTACACTTGAGGTGCTAAGCATTAGCAGCAATCCAAATATAGAGCAGCTTGTTAATAGTAACTTTTTCATAGGTTGTTTAATACTTTATGTTTTGGTTGTAATTATATCTGCCGCGAAACTTACACATTATTTAGTAAGTTAAAAAAGGCCAAAAATACAGAATTTACAGTGATATAATAGGCAGAAACACTATGGTTATAAAGGTCTGTAATCTCTGTTTCTATAGTTGGTAACCTGGAATACAGGCAATTCCGCAGTATTTTATCTTTTCACGTAATTATATATTTCGACCTTATAAGAAGTAATAAAAAATTAGAGTGGGAATAAAGCGGTACATTCAGTAAGTTTTAACGTATTTTTAAACAACAAAAATGGGCTCCCTTAACGAGGAATGGCTACTAATAGTGGAAATGGTGCATCGTCAGCTGGTACTCCCCGTGAAAATGCATCAGAAAGCAGTCTTGAAGATGATGTATTAGTACGTAAGGCGATCAGTGGTAATGAGCGTTCGTACAGGAAGCTGGTAGAAAAATATCAGCGTTCTCTGTATTTTCATATCCGCAAGATGATCAGTGACGAGGAGCAGGTCGATGATCTGGTTCAGGAGACTTTTATAAAAGCCTTTGACAACCTGAACAGCTACAGTACCAACTATGCCTTTTCAACGTGGATATATCGTATTGCGACTAATCATACTATTGATTATTTACGGAAAAAAAAGCTTCAGACGCTATCCATTGATAAACCGGTGCAAACAAAAGAGGGGACTATGAGGATGCAGCTGCCGGATGATGGGACCCGCACAGATCGGGATATTATCCGAGAGCAGCGCAGAAATATTATACAACACGCTATTGATGACCTGCCTGACAAATACCGTAAAGTTATTGTACTTCGGCATATGCAGGAAAAAAGTTATCAGGAAATAGCTGAACTGCTGGACAATCCACTTGGGACGGTGAAGGCCCATATATTTCGTGCCCGCGAGCTGTTGTACAAAGCGTTGAAGGACAAACGGGAGAAGTTTTAAAAGCAGTGGATCTTTCCTGCTGATAGCAACATAATTTATCCCTGATTGAAATGAGACCCAGTAGACGCTTGACCCACCGCCTGATAGGGGAATCAACACTGCTAAATGGAAGTGATAAATAATGCTCAGTATAGGAGGGTAAAAATAAGATATAACAGATATAATTATCAGTATATTAGTAAATTAGATGTGGATATATTAGAAATTTTATTTATAATTGACCTATAGCATTAAATAGAGAGTCGGATATCTGGAAATATTAATAATTGTTGTGAACAATATGAGGGGCAGGGAATAGTAGAGATTGATAGCTATTTATGCTCAAATACAATCACCTTTGGATGTGATATGGCCAGCGATTACTATATTTATGAGCGGTGATGGTAAGAGGAAGCTGATGAGCTTAGGTATGGAACAAGTCACTGACATTACGAATATATAGTTACCGAATAAGACACTTTTTAAGTATGATAGAAAATCGCTCAGCTTTAAAAGAAGAGAAACGATTCATCATTTATATGATCTCTAAAGCTTCGGTAAGTTATGGAAAACCGTTGATCCCTCAGTAAATTTTAATCACCAGCCTGTTTGAAAAATTTAGAGGAATAAGTTTGTGAATCGATCGAGTATGCTAAAGTTATTAAAAAGGTGATGCCAAGTTTCTGTAGGAGGATTATATATGGGAAAGTTTGCAGCGCTCACCAGCCGTTTTTATTTGTTATGTGATGAGCGAACCAGTAGCAGATAGCCCTATTCGATTGCACTATAGAGGATTAGATAAGTTTCGATATTTAGGGTTTCATCAAACAATAAAGCAATAACATATAGTATGGATAAGGATAAAAATGTTAGGCAAGATGTTGCGGGAAAGAATATCGGAATTATTGCCTATATAACTATTATCGGTTTAATCATAGCATTCATTCTTAATAACGATAAAAACGAGGAGTTTGCATCATATCATATTCGGCAAAGTCTGGGGCTTGCTGTGAGCATGTTAGTCCTTTGGGTTATTGGATTTCTGCCACTCCTCGGTTGGTTTCTTGCATTTGTGGGATATATTGCCTTATTCGTTATGTGGATAATGGGTCTGATGAAGGCTATCAATGGGAAGCGTCAGCCGGTTCCTATTTTAGGAGAAAAGTATGCAGAATGGTTTAGTGGCCTTTAGAAGCCATGTTTTTGGCCACGGCAGCTACATTATCCTTATACTTTTCGAATTTAGCGCGGCGCATAGCGCTGCCTTCAAAGAGAGAATCGTATTGGTCGTTGTCAACTTCCTGCCAGAAGTCGATATCGTGGTCCAGTATTTTGTCTCTGGGTTTTAGATCCTCCATCTGCGAGTGGGCAGGGGTGGAGTTCCAGGGACAAACGTCCCGACAAATGTCGCACCCGTACATCCACTGACCAATCTGATCCCGTTGCTCTTCGGGAATAGCCTCTTTGAGCTCAATGGTGAGATAAGAGATACATTTGTTGGCATTCACCCGATAGGGCTCGTAGATGGCATCGGTTGGACAGGCGTCAATGCAGCGGGTACAGCTTCCACAATGATCAGTTACCTGCGTACTGTACAGGAATTCAACATCAACTATCATTTCGCCAATAAAGAAGAAAGAGCCGATATCTTTGTTGAGGATATTGGAATTTTTCCCTCTCCAGCCGAGTCCCGAGCGGATTGCGCAGGCTTTATCCAGTACAGGCGCAGAATCAACAAATACGCGACCATCTATTTCGGAGCCAATGATCTCCTCGGTCTCTTTAAATAGCCTTCTGAGCTTCTTCTTATAGGTCTTGTGGTAATCGCGGCCCTGCGCATATTTAGATATTTTGGGCTTATCTGTTTGTTGCTGCTGGTGTTTATGTTTGGGATGGAAATAGCTTCCGATTACCGAAACCACTGACTTGGATCCCGGAACCAGCTTGGTAGGATCAACACGCTTATCGAAATGATTTTCCATCCAGTTCATTGTGCCGTGGCGCCCCTGATTGAGCCACTCCCGAAGGCGGCGCTCCTCATCTTCCAGGCGTCCAGCCTTAGCAAATCCGCAGCCATCAAAACCCAAGCGGTGCGCAGCTTCACGGACTTTCTCTGTTCGTTTCTTAAGGTTCATTTTTATCAAATCTGGATTTCGCTATTTACGAATAACAGCGTTTTAACTGCAGGATGGCAGGGTACAATATTTAAAGGCTTTGCGGATCAATTTCCGAAATTTGGCCATTGCTTATCCGTAGCGTGCGATGGGGATAGTCACGTACGGTATCGTAATCGTGCGTAACCATAAGCACCGCCATGCCGCGGTGGTTAATCTTTTCAAACAGATCCATTATGGAGGCGGAAGCCGCAGGGTCAAGGTTTCCGGTGGGCTCATCGGCCAGCATAATACGGGGCTCATTGGCCAGTGATCGGGCGATTACGATGCGCTGCTGCTCCCCGCCGGAAAGATCTTCAGGCATATTTTTCCGTTTATGACTGAGCCCTACCATGCTCAGTACTTCGAGAACGCGTTGTTTGATATAGTTCTTTTTAGCTCCGGTCACTTTCATGGAAAACGCCACATTCTCATAAACAGTTCGATCCGGAAGTAGCTGAAAATCCTGAAAGACAATTCCCAACCGTCGGCGAAGATAAGGGACCTGCTTCTTAGATATCGAAGTTACATCAAAATCAGCGACTTGCACCTGCCCGCTATCCGGGAGCAGGTCGCGATAAATGAGGCGCAGAAAAGAGCTTTTACCGGCACCGGTTTCGCCAATGAGATAGGTGAATTCTCCATTGCCCAAAGAAAAGTTAATATTATCCAAAATAGGGCGGAGGTCATAGCTGACTGAAACGTTACTGAAGTTTATTACTGCGTTGTTGAGCATTGTAACACCATAGTTATCCTTAAACTTTCGCTGTCGGCTTCTTCAAATTCAAAGCCGTCGTATTTAGTTATCAGTTGATATTCTGTTTGATCGATAATATCCAGTATTTGGTCGAGGGTATATATTTTTTGTTCATGGTTCTCTATATATTCCGCCTCTACCGTTTGTCCATCAGCTGAAAGCTGTTGAATAAGAAATCTGTTATTATGTATATGCTGTTCTTTATTATAGGTACTGCTCCGGTGGAAACGAAAATTATTTTCGGTAGTTCCACGTTCATTATGCAAATAGGTGATCGCTTCCACAGAGTTCGCCGGGGTAGTAAAATCAAAGATAAGGAGACTTTGGGGAGTCAGCAGCTTCTTACATTCTTCCAGGAAGGTTAAAATCTGTTTTGGACTGTGCAGATAGTTGATACTATCGAAAATACAGAGAACCACATCATAGGTCTTTCTCGTGCTGATATCGAGAAAGTTCATGACTGAAAAGTCCACCTTGCACATGCGGGCCTCATTTTTCTGGCGGGCCCGTGCAATCATTTGAGGGGAACGGTCAGTACCGCTGATGTCGTAGCACTCCAGTTCATCAAGGGAAAGGGCCAGCGAGCCTGTACCACAGGCCAATTCCATCACCCTCTGAGGCTCAGGATGATGCTTAAGCATCAGCGCATCTATATAGTCGGCCCACAGGTCATAATCTACATCAGACATGACTGCATCATAAATATTGGCCAGCTTGGTATAAGCGGGTTTAAGGGTTGGAGCCATAAGTTAAATACGTTGCTTTTTGTTGACTGATAGATGAACGGCCAGCTCGTATGCCTGGGTGAAAGATCTGCTATCGGCTTTTCCCTGTCCGGCAATATCAAATGCGGTGCCGTGATCCGGAGACGTTCGGATAATAGGTAGACCGGCCGTATAATTTACACCGTTGCCAAACGACAACGTTTTGAACGGTATAAGTCCCTGATCATGATACATCGCTAATATACCATCATATGATTTATATTTTTGGTTGCCAAAGAAGCCATCTGCCGGGTGCGGCCCGGTAATATTATAGCTGGATTGTTGTAATTCCCAAATAACCGGACCAATAACTTCTTGTTCTTCGGTTCCGATAATTCCACCATCGCCGGCATGTGGATTTAAACCCAATACAGCTATTACAGGTTCGTCTATTGCAAAGTCAGCAGATAGGCTTTGATGCATCAGCTCCACCTTTTCGCGAATAGCATCCTGCGTTATGGTTTGTCTAACTTCCTGGAGCGGAATGTGGACACTATTAAGCCCGACCCGAAAACCGTCATTGACCAGCATCATCATAAATTGGGAGGTATTTGTATGCTCAGCCAGAAACTCGGTATGGCCCGGAATATGATAACCGGCCAGGTTTACGGCTTCTTTGGAAATAGGGGCCGTAACCAGTGCATCTGCCTCCTCTTTATTACAGAGTTCAATACCTTTCTCTACCGCCTGCATGGCATATTTGCCGGATTTTTTGCTGAGCGTGCCAGGATTAATATCACCCTTAGCCGCATCATAGGATTTTAACAGGTTTACACGTTCTGGTTCAGCTTTGTGAATGTCCTGGATAACCCGATAGGAAGAGTGTAAATCGAGTATATCTTTGTAATAATCAAAAACCTCCGGATCTGAGAGTATAATCGGCGTCACCCCATTAAGTTCTTTATTATGGAGATATTTTATGATGATTTCCGGACCAATTCCATTTATATCACCGCTACTGATAACAATTTGTTGATTCATTAAGCCTGCTATTCGTTAATGATTGCGTTGAGAAACCAGTACAAAATCACCGAATCCGCTTGTGGCCTTGAATATATATTCTTTTTTAGGATAGCTCCATATTTCCATTGTCGGCTCGTTGGCTGGAAACTTACGCTGTATATTTCGGGGCGGTCCATGGGTAATATATATACGGCCCTGATCGGTTTCGTAGCCGGGTTTCTGGCCAGAAGAGTAATGCTTGTAGGCATAGTCGATGCGCCGATAGTATTCGGCCATAAGTTCATTATATTCCGTCTTGGGAGTGGGATCCTTCTCTTTCCAGAAGTCGCGGAAATTTTGTTTGCGTTCTGCTCTGCTCCCCTCCGAAAGACGGGTTATAGTTTTGTCATTGACGATATAGTGAAGCATTTTCGTAGCGAAATCAAGGCTCAGCAGGCTGCGTGGCATGTCAATCCACATGGACCGGAAAACAGTTTGTGCGGCAATTTTACCCGAATCCTTTTCTTTAATCACTAAGCGATATCGATCGTTGGGAAATCGACTATTAGGAATGTTGATCTGAGCATAAGCATAACCGTTGGTCGCACTTTTAAGGCGAAGAACGTTAGCCTGACCGTGAGACGCCAAGACGGGATAGACATTATTTGATATCTGATCTTCGGAGATAGGGCTGGAATAAATTTGTTGTTTCTTCGTAGTGTCATTATTGGTTACATCCAGCGAGCTGACCGAAAGGGTGTACTGTTGTCCGCTCTTATACTTAGGGAGGTAAGCTAAGATCTTGAAGTCTTCCCCGTA
>Ga0079226_10002735_pt1 | contig 13623 bp, 17 predicted proteins | sample Poulit2014_FD_76345 | JGI IMG/M metagenome (GOLD analysis project Ga0079226, IMG submission 76345) | Agricultural soil microbial communities from Georgia to study Nitrogen management - Poultry litter 2014 | ecosystem: Environmental > Terrestrial > Soil > Agricultural land | place: USA: Georgia... | reverse complement strand
TGCAAGCGTTTCGCTGCCGTCGATACCAGTAGCCTGCGGCAACTGGTCAATGGTTTTTATTTCGTGGTCGCTCATTTGTATATCTCCGAGATTGAATATAATTAGTTTACAGTACCGCCGAGCAGCTGCCCTGTTCCTGAATACGTTACGTATGAATAGCCTACAATTGCTTTGCCTGCGAGGCCGCCAGTTTGGCTTCCCGATTGGTCGAATCCAGTTTGACCAATATTCCCCCCGCGGTTAAATGGCACTTGCCCCCCACCTAAGCCGCCAGTAGTAAGTGCTGCATCTCTACCATTGAAATTTGAACTTGTGCCCCTTCCCCCAGCACCGTATGGTGCACCACCACCACCAGCTGATACGGAACCCGCTTCATACACCCTGGCTCTACCACCGCCGCCGCCGCCTCCAATAATTCCGTTGTTTTTTAGAGCAATCGACATAGAGACCACAAGTGCGTTTTGTCCGCTATCCCCGCCAAGTCTCCCAACGCCACCCCCATCACCACCTCTACCCACAACGTAAGCATTTGCGCCAACTTCCATCTCGACGTCAACAGTACTAGGGAAATCACCACCGCTAATAATAACAGCAGCTCTGCCCTCACCAAGAAGTACTGCGCCACTCGCCACAACAATTCTAATAGTGTCGCCAGATTGTGGTGTATAGTTCGGATAAGTCCTGTAAAAGTCACCGCGCACGTTAACGTTTGTATGGTTGCCCTGATACACCAGAGGCCAAACGCTAGGCCTACCTTCTGCCCCTTCGCCATACACCAACGCAAGCGCTTTATAATCCCACTGCGTACCTGCTTTTGATTCTGCTGCACTTGTTACTTGCGCTGCTAGCCAGCGTTCTTGCCCGTACTCGTTTAACGCCAAACGGCTCTTGAGCAAGAAGAAGTCCGCAATTCGCAAATCGCTGTCTTTTGCATCGAGTGAAAAGCTTACCTCGTACGGCGTTCGACCGTACATTTTTGCGATGTTAGTACCAAGCTCCAGCGCAATGGTGGCATTCAGCCAGTAGGCGTAAATGTCTTTGCTCGTAGCACTTCGGCGGTGGTTTTCGTCCTCTTCTTCAAGCGCTGCAAAGATATTAGTCACAGCATAGTTCTTGCGCTCGTCTAGTTTTTCAGCCCAATTTAAGGGCCTGTGGTGCGTGTATACGCGCGTAATGACGTCATCATCTTTCGGCTTAATGCTCAAACTGCCTGCGATGATGTGGCTTGCTTCATCTATCTTTTTAGCGTCTTGCAATTGCGTAGAAGGGGGCGCAGGAGTAACCGCCGCGAGTTTGATTTTGCCTGAGCGCTCGTCGAAGTACGGGTAGAACTGCATTTGCTCTGCCATGTCTTCGAGCAATTTACTAACGCCCATTGGCTCACTGATTATCGCGCTGTAATTGTGCTGCAAGTAGTCCCACTCGCTAAGAACATTATCCCATTGTGCGGCGTCAATGATGCCACTGCCAATCTGCGGAATAGTGGTAAACTGCGTAAGTACTTGATTGTAAATGTAATCAACGGGGCGATTATCTATACGCCAGCAAAGCTGCACGGTATCCTCGGCTGAGTGATTTTCTACCTCAGTGCCAAACAACCCACGCTGTAAACCATTCAACGAATTAGAGCCTTTGCTCGTGTAGCGCATTATCTCGCTACCAATGCGCACCCAGCCGCTCGATGGGTATTCTGCAATGTTGTCAATGCTCGCTTTGTTTTCGGAATCTGTTAGCGATTCTGTGAGCTTTCCGTTGGAGGGCTTTGGTATCTGCGCTTTTTTGATATTTGCCAAGAATAAAGGGTCTTGGCATGTGATGGTGAGATTGCCGTTTACGTCAACGCTGCCCACGTCTTTTATAACGAACGTACGAGTAGTTTTATCAACAACTTGCCCATCAACCACATAACCAGTTACCCAATCCACACGGCGGCCGTACAAGTAGCGATTACGCGCCACATATTTAGTTAAAAACGTGCCTCGGTCATCTGGTAAATAGCCTTCTGCGTCAAAACGCGCAGCGCCGCTAATACGCTCCTCGTAATATTTATCTTGTTGGAAGTCGTTACTTGCGCCGTCTGCAAGCGTGATTGTTAGTGTTGCTCTTGTGCCTAGTGGGCTCGCTTTGCTGTTGCCACCTGCGGGGTTAATCTTTGCAGGCGTGTGGCGGGTAGAAGATAGGAATGGGTAGGACGCATGATAAGCCGCGCCAAAGCCTGTATCGTGGCTAACGTTGTCGTTGTTGTAGAATAAGTCACGCTGCTCTGTGCGCGTGAAACTTGGCTTGTGACGGCAAGTGTCGATAGTGTTAAAACATTTCTCTGAAGATGTGTTAGATAGCGCGGCTGCACACACTCGATGGCCTGCTGTAACGCCAAATGTGTTTATGCACGAGTCACGATATATAATTACATACTCAACGGGATATCTATTTCTCATGCAGGGCACCTTAAGTTAAAACTTATTTCCACTTCTCGACCCTCGCCAATGTACTGAAAGCTCGGGTCATTATCTGTCCAGCCATAGTACACAAAATTCTCGCCGCCAATCTCGTGATGCACATAAACAGCGTGACCCCTCATGCTGTCAAACATGTCTAGCACCTCGCCCATGCGTTCCGCATCAGCTCTAAACGATAGCGGCTGTATGCTAACGCTTGAACTTTTACGTACAACAGAGCGGCCGATGAATAGGCCTTTTTCGCTGATATTATTGTGGTATGTGGTGCTCACGTTAAAAGGCGCAGGTGTAAAACTGCCGTTTGCTACGCACGGGTATTCATATACGCGACCAAGCGCAACGTTTACAACAATTGAACCGCCGCCACTGGCCGGCGTTTGCGTCACGTGCGAGGCGCTTAATCTATTTACGTTTGTAGTGACGTTTGTGTCTATTGAAAACACGGGAATCAGTTTTCTGTTTGCGTAACGGTCGTAGTCGCTCATCACCATATCGCTGTCAACGCCAAGAAGTCTAGCCGTTGGCATTTTATCCGCATCTGGCACACCGTCACCAATCAAACACGCGGCACCGATGTTAAGCCCGTTGGCAGGCCAGCCAGCGCGGCTAACTTTCCACGTGCTCTGCACTCTGCTTGCATACGTGTAAGTCAGATCAGAGGATACGGCGTTTAACGATGTGTTGTGAGACGACACAAGGCCTGTTGTCAAATTCAAGCCGCCATCAGCAACTAATATTCTAAGCATTACATTACTCCAACAATGCGGCCGCCGCTTTCAATAGCGCCGTTCAGTGCGTCTAGTATTTGTCCGCCATCGTAAAGTTGGCCGCGCTCGATGCCGTGCAAGTAGGTGTGATTCGTTACGCCGCTATCACCCTGAGCCGCTGCGTTTGCCTGTGGTGCTGGCGTAGCGCCCGCGCCCGCGCTTGGTGCTGAACTGCTGCCGAACTTGGTGCTTTTAATGGTCTGGATTTGAGCCAATCCTGCTGCACCCACAAGTGCGGCCATTGGCGGCCCTAAAATTGGGCCTAATGACCAAGCCTTAGCAACACCAGACGCGGTGTCAATAACAGCGTTTGCAATAGCAGCCATTTTGCCAATCTCGAACATTTTGCGGCTCTCGCTATTCATAAGAGTAGATGCTGCCGTCATTGCCTGCTGTATGCCGTCAAGTTTGGCCTGCATTGCTTGCTGCTCTAAGTCTTGCAAAGCCTCATTCAGCACGCGCTGGCTTTCAAGCTCTGCTTCTCTAAACTCATCACGCGTAATCGCTTCTTCTTCAAGTGCTTCGCGCAAGCGCTCCATTCTGCGCTCGTGTTGCTCTTCGAAGCGCTCTTCGTCCGTCATCGCGAACTCTAGCGCATTGTCACGCAAAGCTTGGCGATGCTCGAATATTGCTACGTTGTACTCGCCCTCAGCTGCGGCCATCGCGTCGAGATATTCCTGCTGCGTGATGGCTTCTGCTTCGTATGCCTCGCGTATTTTATTTACGCGCTCATCGAGCTGTTGTTGCTGTGTGTCGTCAAAAGAGAACGAGAACTCAAGTGCCCCCATCCGCATGGCTTCGAGCTGGTCAGATGCGCCTTGCAAGCCTTGCGAGTAGTTATCAATGGCTTGTAGCTGGGCTTCTTTCAGCTCCTGCCACTGCGCTGCAATCTCAGGCGATGTGTCGGCTGGAATGGTAGAGGCTTCAAGCTGTTCGCGAACAATGCTTAGGTCATCGATCGCTTGCTGATAACCCTCAATATTCGTTTCGTAGCTTGTGTTTACAATAGTTTTGAGGTCAATTGCGGAATCGCTAAATTGGTCATTGCTCAAACTGATATTTGTCTCAGCCGCTACGCGCTGGATTGCCGCAACGTCGCGCTCAAAGTCGCTGACTATAGAGTCGCCAGAGTAGTCAACGCTCAGCTTTACGACGCGGTCTTTTGCGCTTGATAGCGCTTCTACTGTTTCCGCGAGCTGCTTTGCGTAAAGTGCCTGCTGCTCGGTTGCGCCTCCTAACTTTAAGTCGTAGTACGCAATATCGCCAGCTGACATATTCCACTGCGCCCGTGCTCGCTCAAGCGCATTGATTTGCTCTTTAATGCTGTCGACAACACCAGTCGGTGGCTTTAGTGGCTCATCTGGTGTTGGTGCTGAGCCAGTATCGCGAATTGCTTGAAGCCTTTGCTCTGTTTCCGCGAGGTCTTTCATATCCTCGTTTAAGTCAGCAATTTGGCCTTTTTGAATTCTTATTTTCTCAGTCAGGTCATCCCAAGCTGGTGACTGCTCGCCCAAGCCGCGCATTTGCATTTGAGTGGTCTCTAGCTGCAAATTGGCTAGCTTGAGCTGCTCGGAAACGCTTTTAATATCTTTCTCAACATCAACCAACGCTGCATCAGCTTGATTTGACGACATACCAGCCATTGACGCGCGCAACTTGTCAATGCGCGCTCTTAGCTCGTCGGTTGTTGGGATGGCCTCTTTTGACCTATTGCTAAAATACATAATTGCAGTACCAGCGAGCACTGCTGCACCAATCGGCCCACCTACTAGCGCAAACGCGGCCTTAGCTGCACTTGCAGCCGCCCCGGCAGAGGCGATGCCTGCTGCTGCTGTAGTGGATGCGCCAGCCATCCTTGCGAGCGCGACCTGATACCTGGCGGCCTGTATTTGAGCCGCCGCAAATTGGGCTATGTTTCCATAAAGGCTTTGTGCCAAACGACCTGCGAGCACGCCCGCAAGAATTACAGCGGCATCTTTGATTAAGTGCAAGTTTTGCGCCCAATCTTTTAGATTACCTGTATCGTCAAACGGCGTTAGCTTTTCAGCTAAAGAAACAAGCGCGCTTCCTAGGCTATCAGATGCACCCGCGGCGCTGTCGAGCTCGCCGATCAACGCCATTACGCTGGCGCTTATCGCGCTCATGCCGTCGGACACGGACGTGCTCATTTCGCTAGAGCGGCCAGCAAGCTCATCTACATTTTTTATAAGCGCGTCGCTAATCATGCGCGCCGTCAACTCGCCTTCGCGCGCCATTTTCTGAAGCTCAGATGTCGTTTTTCCAAGCTCAGAAGAAAGCACCTCTGCAATGACTGAGCCGTCGCGGATTATTTGGTTTAGCTCAGACTGCGCAACATGCCCGCGCGTCAGTGCGCGCGTGACGTTATCGAGTGTTTGACGATGCTTTTGTGAGCTAGCACCGCTTAGTAGCATTGCGCTGTTTAGCGCTCGGGTGAGTTTTGCTTGGTCATTGGTGGCCACTCCCAAGCTGCGAAGCGCCAATTCGTTTCTATTGTAGAAACGTGTTAGCTCCTGCATCTGCGTGCCCGTTGCTATTGATTCTGCGGTGAATTGCGCCATGACTGCGCGCGTCGCGTCGAGGTCGCCAGCTGAACGCTGCACGGTTTCGGCCATGCTCTGCCACTCGGCCGCATAATTAACCACGGCCTTCACAGACAAAGCAGCGGCAGCTGCAGCGCCAATGCGCTTAAAGCTGCCTAGCATTTTCTTTTCGGCGTTTTCTATAGAGTTGGTGGCGCTACTGGAAAAGTCATGAGTAGATTTTTCGGCATCCTTTAAGCCTTTATCTAGGTCTTTGGTATCAGCTCTGATATATGCTACTAGTTCACCGAGACTCGCCATAATTATCTACCCATAAGCATCTTTTTGATTTCATCACCAGATGCAACTTTGCGCTCTGGTTTTTCCTCGTGCGGCATAAAGTCATGCGCGCTCAATCGTTCTTTTGTGCGTCCGAAGTATGCCGCTGCGGTGGTTTGCGCTGCTGCAACTTCAATTCTCCTCCCAAAATGTATGCTCCCGCGCTTGTTAAGAAATGGTATCCAAATGCCCGTGAACTCACGGTGACTGATGCGCTGCTTTGCTTCTGCCACCGTACGGCCACCAATTCCATTCAGGACCAATTCCGCCCAAACCTCGTCCTCAGCGCTTATTTCTTTTTTTTATCGAGAAGCCCGTTCACATCTGCATAGATGTTAAAAAGCTTATCCCACAAGCCCCCATTATCCGATGCGCTCATGCCCGCAAGGTCATCTAGTTTAAAGATAGCCTCGCTTGAGTTTTCATCATCAAAAAAACTGGCGGCCATCAGCGCGCTGTTGGGTGCATCAGGATTAATGGCCAGGATACGCTCACGCATTCCTGCGCTAATCGGCTGCACCCAAAATTCGTACTCAACGCCGCCATGTTTGAGCGTGCGTTTTTCTCTTGGGTCAGCAGGTACGATTTTTAACTCTGAAAGTTTTTTCATAATTTACGCCCACACAATCTTGCCAGGCTTAGTTTTCTGCAAAGCAAGCTCTGCCTCGATAAAGCCTTCGCTTTCAAAAGTAAACGGGATGTTGGTGAAAAACGATTCGAACTGATACAACGTTCGACCAGCTGCGGTGAAGTCGCCACCGCTAAAAGTTGGCACCGTATCACCATCAGATAGCGCGATAACAAAATGCGTATTCGCGCGCGCTTCGTACTGGTCATAAAAGAATTTGTGCGCGTCAACGCCTGGGTCAAAACGAATGCCCATTTGTACGGCTCCCGCATCGCGTACGCCTGCCTCGTATGATTTATCAAGCGCGCCAAGGCAAGACTTGTCTAGCACTGCTACCTCGTCGCCGCCCACGTTCAACGATACTAGGCAACCAACTGCTTTCACGTCGCCTCCATCTTCGTAATAAACATCTACACCTGCTGTTTTTAGAGCCATGTTGTTCACCTTTTTAGTTAACTAAACTTGCCGCGCTCTCGCGCTGTATTACCACACTACTGTCGACAGTTTCATCAAACTCTAGCGTACAACTCGAGATGAATCCATCGAAGACATATAACTCTTTGCCGCCGTCTGACCATTGGCCGTTGGCATATGTGGGCGTTGTGCTGTTGTCGAAGCTCAAACACACGCTAACGACCTGCTCAGTCTCTGCGAGCTGCAACAGACGCCTGTGCACTGTTTGCAGTCTAATCGCAATCTCGAGCGTTAATGTGCCTGCATCGCGTACGCCAGCGGCTTTTGTGTGGTGGCCATCACCAACATAAACGCGGTCTATAACACTAATCTCATCGCCGTCATGTGCGAGCGCTTGAACGCAACCAAGGCCTTTAACTTGTCCTTGGTCGTAAATATAAATGCCTAAATTTTCAACGCCTATCATGCATCGTACCCCGCAAACAATTCGGCCGTGCCATCGCCAAGGACCTCACCTGTAACGCCAGTGCCAAGCACGTAAATCATAGAGGCGCTGGTTGATTGCTCTGTTGCTGCGCCTCTTTGTATGGTCACTGATAGCTGCACGTATTCATCGCTCTCGAACGTCCAGCCGTCTGTGCTGATAAAGCCCTCTTGCACAAAGCCCGATCGCTCATGAGCAATGACTTCATCGCCTAAAAACAGCGGTTGCCCTGTACCGTCGCCAAGTCCGATATAAGCGCGCAGCACTTCGCCAGAGTGATAAGCTTCTAACAGCTTCTTGTGGGCACCTTGGCCCTCAAAATCAACGGTAAGCTCAACGGTCCCAAGGTCACGCACACCAGCGGCATATGTTTTATCCTCTGCCCCTAAGCAAGTGGTTTCGCGTACGCCAACCTCATCACCGTTTACGCTCAACTCTGTGATTTTGCCAACCTTGAGTGTATCACCACGCCAGTGCACAAATAACTCTGTTCCTACGGTTTTAAGCATTGCGCACCACCTTTAGTTTGTAGTTGTCTGTAAATATAAAAGCGTTGTTTTCATCGCGGCCAAGGTTAAATATGCCGCTCGATAGCCACGCGTATAGCCCATCGCCGCTTACCTTGTTGCCTGAAAGTGGCAGCACAGCATCGCGCAATGTGTAAAGCGCGGCTGTGGCCGTTACTTGCGATGATGCGCGGCTTCTAATCTGTATTTTCGGCTCACTGTCGCATTCGCCGTTTATGTAACTAGTGCCAAGGCCGCCAGTGTCGTAAATAGTAATACAGTCTAGTGGCGCTGTAGGCTCGGAGTTTACAAACATGTTAACGCCTAGTTGATAACTGGTTTTGTCTTGAATATAAAGCGCAACTAGGTGGGCCGGCGATTTCATGACTTAATCTCCGTGAACTCTTTAATCGTGTCTATCACTTCGCCGCGCGTTTCGTCCATTGCTGTTTCTAAAAACCTGCTGCGGCCGCCATCCCAGTAATTACCGCGACTGCCACTCTTGCGCGGAAGTCCACGCCACTTCTCTTCTACGTTTTCGTGAACATACAGTGCGTAATTGCTGCGCACGTTTAGGCTCACCAAGCCCGATTTCTCAAGCTCTGCATCTTGGTTAGCACGCAAATTCCCGTGGTCAACAGGTGTTAATTCTTTACTACGAGCAATAACGATATTGCCAGCGGCAAACAAACCTGCATCTGTTTTGGTTTTGATGCTTTTAAGCTCTTGGTTTAACCTAGCGCTCATTTCTTTTAAGCCTTTAACGCTCATAGCACCGCCTTCACTAGCATCATGCGCCCGTCAAGTGTCTTGGTTTTATAAATCACTTTAATGTCACGCGTTTTCGCACTAGGTGAGCCTGTAATTTCACCAAGTGCTAGCTTGCCTTCCACTTCAACATCTGCACTCGCCAAATAAACAACCGCAGCAGCAACGAACTCACGTCCTTCGGCGTCTTTGTAAAGCTCGTTGCTATCCTGCCACCGGCATTCAATGTGCACTGGCGAACCCCAAGTGATGCCGCCCAGCCCGTCGTTGGTGCCGGGTGACCAATAGGTGCAAGTGTCGGGCATGTTGCGGCTGTATATCTGGGCGCTCATTTTTTAACTAGCCTGCCGATAACACCACATTCTGTAAAAGCGGACTGCAATTCACCGTCAATATACTCCACAACTTCTAGCTCTATCATGTTCGCGCCATCAATACTCATGCCATAGCCAACGGTCTTCAGCCCCCGTATTGTCCTGCCATGCTGATCAACGATAGATGGGATGCCATCTTCGCATATAGAAAGCCGTAGCTCTATCTGTTCTTTTTTCATCGTATTAGCCTCACCGCTCCGTACTGTTTAACGCCTAAGAGCGCACCCAAACAAGGCGCAACCTTGAGCGCCATTCTGCCGTAGTCGGTTTGGCCTGCGTCATACAGTGCATATGACCAAGATGCGTCACCAAGGCTCTCTGACTGCATACGCGCGCCACCAGTGGCAATTGTCGTCATAATGCCAGCCACAAGGTAACGAATAGCTATTTCCTGCATGTCTGGTGAAAGCGCCTCGAGGCAGTCTTTAGCGATGATGGCAATGTCGTCAATCCAACCGCCTACCACAGCCTTGCTTTGCTCTAAGCCTGCGAATGCGATTACTTCTTCTGCTGTTGGTTTACTAATCACGCCTCACCACCCGATAAGTTTCTGTGCATCTGCAATTTATGATTTGACCTGCTGGCGCGCCCATTGAAGAGTCTGTTGGGAACATCATCTGCGACCCGTCAGGCAACACCCACGGCTCGTCAACTGGTATTTCTACGCCGTCCATGTCGGCGTGGTCGTCACGCTCGCGGCCGTCTGTAGCTGTAAGCCACGTCTTTAATACTATTACATCTTCGCCGAGCTTGTCGCCTTCTGACTGCTGAACAACGGCCTGCTGACCACCACTATTAATAGCCTCTAGAGCTTCTGTGCGCGCAATGGTTTCGCCGCGCGTCATTATTAATCGGTCTTCGTAGCGTGCGATGATTTTGTGAAGGTCAGTTTTGTTTACGGGCCTTGCTTCTCCGATGGCTCTTTTAACGATGCCATCATAGCGGCGGTCGCGGCGCGTGTTCTGCAAATATAGTTTCATTTTTACAGGGTCGCCAGAGCGTAGGTTTTCAAGAGCGTTTGCAACCGCTGCGCCTTGCGGGCCATTTAGCCCAACAACCCCGCCTTCACGTCTGCCACTTGCTCCGATGCGCCCGACAAGGTCTAAAGCAATAACTCTTGAGCCTTCACCGAGTGTGCGGCCTGCGGCAACAACTGACTGTATAGCCTCGCGCTGCTGCTCGTTAATCTGTGTTACAAGACTAGCGCCTTTGGTACTTATCCACTGCGTTGCGTGCTCACTGTTTACGTTGTAAGCACCGTAAAGGTCGCCGCCTGTTTTTAGGGCCTCGCGTATAGCTTCTAGCGTTTGCGATAGGTCGCCACCGTCAAGCTCTAAAAGTTTATGAAGTCTGTTGGCATCACCTATAGCGGCCTCAACCTCATTAATTAGAATTCTTTTTCCGCGAATATCGGAAACATAGGCGGCCATAACTAGTCTCGTCAGACGGCGCAATTCCTGCTGTTTCTTGCGCCTTGTAACTCTGTCTAATCTAGCCATGACCGCTGCCTCAATTAAGAAGCAGTGTTGTCTAGGTAAGCAAAATCACGCTTACGAACAACGTTTACGCCTGCTGTACGGAACACGCCCGGCACCTCCCATCGTAGAGCCGCGGCATGATGCACATCTAGGAACATGTGCGGCATCGGCACCGCCAACTCTAGTACGTTAGGGTCGCGACGATACGCAACGATTCGCGGCTTGTTGCCGCTTGCTGCTGTATCCAACTCGTCAAGACTTAGCACCTCCACACGACGACCACGGCTCGCGGCAATGTTGTTGGTGGTGATAAAGTCAAGCGCCGTCTGTGCACCGTTAGGCATCAACAGACCTGCAAGACGCTCATACAAGCTGTAAGGCAGAATTACAGTATCCGCGGTTGGTGCACCCTTGTTGCCAGTAAGCGAGATAGCCTTATTGACTAGCGCGAGTGCTTCTTCCGCCGTGACTGCAGACCAATCGGTGTTATCAGTGTCACGAGTCACACTGGCGCTCGGCTGGTTGATTAGACCAGTTAAACCTTTTTCGCGACTGCCAGAGAATGCAAGCTCTTGTGTAAACTCTTCGCAAGCTAGGCGTGCAGCGCTTGCTTTGCGAGTAGACAAGTCAATGCCCATCACTCGAGCACTGTTGATTTCATCGTATCCGTAGCCATAACCGATAGCCGCAAAATGCACGGGAGCGATGCGTCCGCCCACGTTCACGTCTGCTAACGGTACGTCATCGGCGTTGCCGTTAATGAACTCTGCTTTGCCCACGCTGTCAGTGGAGACGAACGCCACAGCCTGCTGCCATGGGTTGCCCTCGCTGGTGACGGGCACAAGCTCGGCATAATTGATATGCGCGAACTCCTCGTCCATCACTTGCTCTTTGATGCGAGCGGCTTGACCTTGTAGCCATTTTAAAACTTCTCGATTAGCCATTGCTACCCCTCCACCTCTCCAGTTTCTTCGATTTCTTCAATTTCTGTGCCCATCATGCGAACGGGGGCTAAGCCGCCCTCGGCGATGGTGTCGTCAAACTGAGCACCAACGATGCGGAACGTGTATGTTGTATCGTCTGCTGCGCCCCATTCGCCGGCTGCGCTAAATCCTACCGCGGCGCCCTCGCTAACGTCGTCGGCTACCTCAACAAACACAACGCCTTGCGTCATGATGCGAGCGCTTTCGGGGAACTCCGCGTCGCCCTCAATGGATAAGGGGCAATGGATTCCTAAAAACGCCTTGGTACCGTCTGCGGCTCCAGCCTGACGACGTTCTTCGTCTGCATACTGCACTGGCGCGCCTGCTGCGATCGTCTCACCCTCGGCAACGGTGCGGCTAATAAATGTCGTAGAAACCATGCTGCCCTGCATGCCTTTGAATGCTGCTTCCATCATTTCTTCCTCCACGCATCTTGCAGGCGCTTACGGTAGCGCTCGTCTGCATCAGTGCTGCTGTTGTCGTTGTGGTTGTGGCCACCACTATGGTCGCCATCATCGCTGCTCACGTCTTCGAGCGCAATATCAAACCGCGCATCGATGTATGCATCAGACTTGTCTTTTGTTGCGCTGTCGCCCAAAAGCGCCGTCACGGCTGCTCGCTTAATCTCCTGTTCGGTGCCGCTGTATTCCATATCGACGATGGTTTTTGCCTTCGCGACAAGGTCAGCACGTTCAGCTACTTTTTTGGCAAGTGCTTCGTCGTCAAGCTGTGCTGCTTTTAGCTTTTCGATTTCAGCATCTTTGTCTGCCAGCTCTTTGTCTTTGGCGTCGGCCTGTTCTGCCGCCTCTGCAGCAGTGGCCTGCGCCTCAACAATGCGTTTGTTTAATTCGGCAATGACTTCGGCGGCCTGCTCGGAAACCTCCAAAGTGATGCCGTCGTGAATGATTTTCACGCCCATTTTATTACCTCTTTCGTGGTTGGTTTTTGGCTGTTGGTGGCCGCCACTATCGCCAATTCTTGCCTGCTCACCTGCGCGCGCCTTGTCTACGAGCGCAAGATGGTTGTTTTTAATGTTGCGCTGTATGCAGTCATACGGCTCACCATCTGGCGTTACGCCATCTACCCACTCAAGCGTGGCGCTGTATCCCATTGATAGCTCGCGCTTGCCGTTTTCGTAGTCTTCAATAGCTTGTGCGTCCATTAGTACCAGCGGCACGCGGATAAAATCGCCATCGCGTGCGACCTCGGCGCCAATCTGACCAATAGCCAAGTCGCGCCAATTCTTTGCGGTGACAGGCTCGCTTGGGTGGTCGTTTGTCATTGGTCGATAAGCAAACGTGCTCATGACTGCATCTGAAAAAACCTCTTCCTCGGGTCGAAATACGCGCGCTTTCTTTAAATCAGGACGTCCTACTTCGTGACCTGCATAAATCTGTATACCACTGCGAGCCACTTTTGCGGTAGCAACTAAGTAGCCATCATCGGTGCGGCGCGGCTTGGTTGCTAGCTCTATGCTGTCATAAAAGTTAATCATCTTCGCTACCTATAATATCGTAATACGACTCGCCCTCGAGCGCTGGCATGTACTCGCCGAGCACCTGGGCTGCTGCGTCGCGCACTTCGTCGTCGCCAAACACTGCTGTGTCTGCAATAGTCTTTATTGCCACTGCAAGCTTTTGTACGTTGTCGGCCTTTTCTGTCTCTGACTGCGACCACAAGCTTCCCCACTCGTAATCCACGTCGTCGGCGGCTTGTGCTTCGTTTAGCATTAAGCGGTCAATAGCGCGGATGGCTGGGCCGATTTTGTTAGCCTGCTCGCTCGCCACTTCGTCGTAAAAATCACGTATCTCGCTATCACCCTTGGCGTTAAGGCCACCTACGCTAGTGCCAAGCAATTTTGTAGCTGGTATGCCGCTCGCGCC
>Ga0079226_10002734_pt1 | contig 13626 bp, 9 predicted proteins | sample Poulit2014_FD_76345 | JGI IMG/M metagenome (GOLD analysis project Ga0079226, IMG submission 76345) | Agricultural soil microbial communities from Georgia to study Nitrogen management - Poultry litter 2014 | ecosystem: Environmental > Terrestrial > Soil > Agricultural land | place: USA: Georgia... | reverse complement strand
TTTGCAAACGGTAAACCCACAGGTGAAGTCATTTCCCAAGCCATGACCCATGGCCCTATCAAACCACCGGCAGGCTTAGAAGACAGTCAATACACAAGGATTGGCCTCTACGCATATGACGAACTATCTGGGGCAATGGAACTAAAGCGCGAAGTAAACGCAGACGATATATTTTGCCTTGAACCTGAGCTGAAAGATGCTGAGCGACGACTCACAATCGACACCCGCGAAAACCAAGTTGAGGGCGACCTTCACGGCGACGTATATGAGGCTGACTTTACGTTGTTACGCTCCGAAGAGTACCCCGAGGGAATCTGGATGGGGCTTCCAGCGAGTGATTTGCCAGCGGGTATAGAAGTTACTGAATCTATGCCCGAGCAATGCGAACTGCAATGGTGGGTCACAAAAGAAGTTGATTGGACGGGTGCAAAGAAAAGCTCGAAAGACATAAGCGGCTCGATCATTAAATCCGCTGAGTGCTAATCATAAAAGAATGACGCCTGAGCAGAGTGTAGATTTCGACAATGCCTTCCGTGGCTTGCCGTGATGCAAAAGTCAAGGCTGGAGTGGTAAGGAAATTGAATCACCACCAGGGAGGCGGGAGTGTGTTCAGAATAATCTTGAGAGTGAGTTGTGGCTGGATAGAGAAACCATTGCGAGCATCCCCATCAGATTTGCTGCAACAGGCGTCTATAAGGCTGAGTGCATCCGCACCAGGGTCTTCCGCTCCGGTCCTTACAAGTCCAGTTCAGGCGTGGAATACGTCACCGCTGGATGGGTTGATGTACAACAACCGTCGTCTCCACGGTAGCCTTGAGATGGTGCCGCCAGCACACTACGAGGCGACCTACTCTGCAGCCAAAACCCACCAGCTGCAGCCCATATAACAGCGGCACAGAACCCGAAGTGGTTCAATAGTCTTTTGCACAGGGTTGATTGCTGTTTTCTAGCGATGTGTCATCGGTATTGAGTCCAACTCTTTAGTCTTATGCGGTGCATGGTGACTCCTTTGTCTCCGGCTATAGGGTGGCAGGTGATCGCTTTTGTCCCTGCTGGCCCGGCCGCCAATCCGTGATTCGAAATCATCGAGGAGATCGAACCCGATGAAGCTTCGCCAGTACGTGAGGCTATCGCAGTAGGTTGGGATAGCTCGAATCAGCTGCTATATACAAAAGTCGCCGAAACCCATATGACCTGGGTTCCGGCGACCTGTTCTATTCTGAAACTGGTACTCGGAGGATTTGAGCTGATCACCCCTGTCTTGCCCTAAAACAGCTGCTACGAACTCACGGTCTGCACCTGCAGGGCTCCACAGTGAGAGGCGATGCTAATTGCTTCACGTAAGCGTGACTCGACGTCGCCGTGGGCGTCAAGGGTTCTCCAAGCGATGTGCTGGTCGGGTCGCACTAATAGAGCACCGGTTGCTCCCAGTTGAGCTATCTGCTCCCACTCTTCAGACCCAGCCCTGAATTGTGATTCATGGATGACTACAACATCCAACGGTGCAGGCGTCATTGGCGCGACTGACTGAGCTGCTGCTATCCAGGGAGAATTTTCATCAGAGACGAGGAGTGTGTAACCTGCCCCAATGAGATCCAGTGTCGAATGGCGGAGCCCGTTACAGTCATGCAACCAAACATGCGGCAACCGTGCACCGGGCCGAGTGCTGGGTTGGTAGGCGTTGAGCATTGGATCCGGAATATGCGGATCGCTTGTATCGACATCAATCGCGGAACCAATGTAGTGGTACCCCAGCTCGAGATCTAGCGCCTGGTGCTCTAGGCGCTGGTCTCCCCAAATTAGTTGACGGGCGCGCTCTCTGCGGCTTCGACCACGAGGAGAATTTTCTACGTAGCGTGTCAGTGCTAACTCGTTCCAAGATTCAGGTGCGCCGGGCACCATACCGAGTTGAGGGCCAATACCGACGTGTAGATAGTAGGTCTGCAAAGCAAGTTCAGCATTCCATTCCACGACAGGTCGGCGTTCTTCCTCGAACGTATCGAGAAGAGAATCAGTAGAGTACCCCTTAATCACATGAGCAAGTTTCCACGCAAGATTGTGGGCGTCTCCAATGGCTGAGTTCATACCGATCCCAAGGGTCGGAACATGACGGTGGATAGCATCACCGGTCGACAACACTCGCCCCGTACGGAAACGGTTTGCTATAACCGATTCGTTATACCAACGACTCAGCTTGATCAACTCGAACTCAAAGTTTGGGATCTTAAAGAGATCCAACATTCGATCGATAGCTTGGTCTTGGGTTACTTCATCGCCAGTTCCGGGAGGATAACCGAAATGTAGCACCCATTCATCAGAATGGCGTCCAGCCCCTACAGGCACGAGGACACCTGAAACCATTCCAAACGCGTTTGGGGTGACGAACCATGTAAGTAGCGTCTCATCATCCATATATTCTGAAAGGTCGGCTTTAAACCACAGAGTGATGTTATCACCGACGTTCTTTAAGCCGACCATTTCGTATCCGAGGCGGTCTTGGAAGAACCGCCCACCGTCGGCAGCAACGACATATTCAGACTGGATCGTTTCAATCTTCTCAGTCTCACGACACCGTACTGTGACCAGACACTGTTCATCGAGTTCCTCATACTCGACAACTTCAGTATTGAAGCGCAGATCGATAAGCGGGTGTTCCTGAGCTTTAGCAGCGAGGAAGGGCTCCAGGCGTACTTGGTGGAAACTGGCATAGGGTTGTGGGCTCGCTTGCAAATATTGCTCTGTTAGTTCCCCGCCCCCAAAGGTATCAATCGAGGCCAGAATTTGCCCGTCGTAGGGAGCGGACCCCCCGAATGAGGATCTCCAAGAGGCTTTTTGGATGTGTTTCGGCGGGACAGCAATACGCTGCATTTCCTCAGAGATGCCCATCTGGCGGAATATTTCCATAGAGCGAGGGTTCAAGGTGTGTGCTTTTGGCAAGTGTGCTGTTGATGGATGGCGTTCTACAACAATGCTTTTGATATTGTGATGGGCTAGCTGTAAAGCTGCTGTAAGTCCGCTTATTCCGCCACCAGTAATAAGAACTGGAACAGTAGTCATCTGATTATTTTCCTTACTCTTGAGCGTCAGCCTGCTATTTCTTGTGCACTTCAGATACTGTCGTCCGCACTTCCGAAAGGATTCACAGTTTCTGACTAACTGCGCAGGCATCGCATATTGCTTGGGGCTCCGCAGCACTTAGTTTTCGATCCATTTCATATGCAACGTAAGAACGGTCGCATGAGTCACACAGCACGTAGGCACCCCAGGGGTCTTCAACCTCGTCACGAATGTCGCCTGCAGCATTTAGAGAGTGACTGTTTCTCTCGGGACGTTTGTTTAACAGAAGGTATCCTGCAGCATAAAGAGCCATACTGACCACCAGCGCTACTAGCGGAGCGATTGCTGACAGTTTCTCTGGCGCGGCGGTCCACTCGGCCAAGAAGATACCTACTGCAGCCGATACCAGCCAGGCTGCGGTGCCCACCGTAAATTTTGAAACACGTTGAACGCGGAATTCAGTATTTTTCCAGCCCCCACTCAGGAAATAGTGCATGAGCAGAATGCCTACCCAACCCACCATGAAAGAGGCTTGCCACCCAAGCATACGTTCGATGTAACTGAAAACATTCGTGAGCATAAGCAGAAATACCACGACGGTGATGGCCATAACAAGGAGCAGACGTGACACACGAATGCCGAACAATCCCGTTATCGCACGAGATGCATTGGCGGACGCCTCGTAATAATTCAGTGTGTTCACTCGAGTTTGAGAGATTACGATGAAAATCAGACCGAAGAAACCCGTTGAAAGCAAGATGGCGGTAACAACGCCCGTCTCAGCAGCCGGTTCATTTGGAATCACCGACTGCACCAAGAAGATTCCTGCGACCCCATTTACAACGAACAAGAGCAGACTGAAGACCCAGCCGAAGGTGATATGTCTGTGGAACTTCTCGTCTTCAAGTTTCCCAAAACGACCGAGGTCTACCGACATGGCGCTATTGAGGCACAAACCCAAATACAACATGAAACCCAGAACCCAGCCAGGGTATGCACGAGACTCGGGTGGAACAACCCCTTCAAAAGTCAGCCACGCATCTCCGATGGGAAAACGTATCGCCACGACTACCACGGTTACAATGAGCCCCAAATAAAAGAACGGTAGGAGAAAACCGTTCAAGCGTGCCATAAATGTTTGTACACTGCCCAGCATCAGAGGCAACATGCCTAGGCAGACAATGGCGTACCAGACCGCAATATTCCAGTCGGGAGTATAGTGATGAAACGCTACAGCCAGCGTACTGGACTCGAATACGGTGTAGTAGATCATATTCGCCGCAAGAAGTGCGGCGATAAAAATCGACCCAAACACACCGAAGACTTGACGTGATAAGAGCGTGGCATTCAGCCCGGTTCGAATAGCCCACTTCGTGAGAAAATAGTTCGCCACCCCGAAGAATGCGACTGCCGCGAACATCGAGATGATCGCGTTCATTGTTCCAAACAGACTGGCTGCCAGCGCGCCATAGAACAGCCAAACCATGGCCGATATGACGGACCAGAATGTCATGGTAAGTTTCCAACGCCCCAGCCGCATGGTCATGGGAACGACATGGTTTGCGTAGTCATCATTGCGCTGTTCCGCAACAACGCGAGGATCGTCGGTGTGAGAAATTGAGAGTCTGGTGGTGACATCTGGACCCGTTCGAAGTCCACCTTGAGGTGTATTCATTCGAATATCCTTTATCGAGATTTAAACATTCTGGAGAGAATAATATATTTGTGACAATGAACACATTCTGCGAGAGCGCGGTCCATTTGTCAACCGCTTCCCTGCCGCCAGCACTTCGATCCGTCCCTCCCATGAAGGCGGTGCCCCTGCCTGCCGACTGAATGAGGGGTGCCATAATGTGATCCTTGACACAAAATTATCTTTCGTGGAGAATAATCGATTATGACGAACGTAATAGATCCCATGCTTTTCAAGGCTTCCGATGCCGAAAAAATTTTCCAGCCTGTTAACTCCCGTACCACGCGACGGACGGGCTCGGCAGACCCCCTACTATTTCGACCGTTTTGGCTTCGCGGCCTAAAGGTGCGCAACCGACTTTGGGTTTCACCGATGTGCCAGTATCAGTCCGTTGCTGCGAATGGTCCCGGAGAAGGAGTACCGAGTGATTGGCACGTTCAACACTTAGGGGGGTTAGGTCGTGGCGGCGCCGGCCTGGTGATGGTCGAATCGACAGCAATCCGTCCCGAGGGGCGAATTACCCCAAAATGCTTAGGACTTTATAACGATGAGCAAGAAGAGGCTTTCGCGGAGAGGATCGTCCCTCAGGTTCATATGCACGGCGCGAAAATAGGCATTCAGCTTGCTCATGCCGGTCGCAAGGCCTCCTCATATCCACTGATCCCCGGTCAACCACTTGGTCTGGTTCCACCACACGAAGGTGGCTGGGAGACCGTTGGCCCATCACCAAAGGCTTTTCCCGGTCTCTCAGTCCCGCGAGAGTTAACAGTGTCTGAGATTGATGAGATTGTGGAGGCGTTCATCGCTGGTGCTCGACGAGCTATGCGCGCTGGGTTTGATGTTGTAGAGGTGCATGCTGCGCACGGGTATTTGCTGCACGAATTCCTTTCACCACTCAGCAATGAGCGGAGCGATAATTATGGCGGTTCGTTGGAGAATCGCGCTCGTCTTGTTCGACGAGTTGTACGGGGGATTCGCGAGATGGACGCTGGCCTCCCGATCGTCGTACGCGTTTCTGGAGATGAGTGGACAGAGGGCGGATTCGGCCCTGAAGAAACAACAATTCTTGCAAAGTGGCTGGCTGAAGATGGGGCCGACATGATTGACTGCTCTACCGGCGGCAATGTGGGAGACGTTCCTATCCCTGTTGGCCCCTCGTATCAAGTACACGTAGCGGAGGCTGTGCGTGAAGCCGGCCTTCCAGTTGGAACTGTGGGCCTGATTACCGAAGCCGCTGAGGCAGAAAGTATCTTGGTCACAGGCCAAGCTGACGTCATCTCGATAGGGCGCCCACTCTTAGCAAATCCCCACTTGCCACTATGGTGGGCAGAGAGACTCCGGGCCAAGAATATCGTTGACCTCGTTCCTGGTCCGTATTGTCAAGCTCGCTTTTAGGGTTATACGTCCAGGCGTTATGACGTCTGTTGTTCGTGCCGTTGCACTTCAGACTGTGAGCGGATCTGGTCTGCATGATGTTGCAAGCTGCTGATTTAGTGTCTTCATGGAGTTCTGGTGGGTTGCCCCTATAGGGGCAACCCACCAAGACATTTAAGCTCAGCTGTGAAAATTACGTGGATGCGACGCCACCTTCCTTGGCTGTGGCGTTTATGAAAGGTCATATCGATTCGCGGCAGGCGATTGCGGCGAGCTTGAGCGTGTGGTCTGAACGCCATTTAAGGTCAAAATGTAAATAATTTTGTGATTCATTGCACATCAGAAAAATATATTGCATAATGTGGATTACATTACTTTTAGAAAATAATTTAGTCGACATCTTTTTCGGTAAGCAATTCCGGAGCAGATAAACGGAGAACCATATGACTGAAGAACGCGTTTCTGTGTTAATCGTTGGCGGCGGTATGAGTGGGCTAACCACAGCTCTCCAGCTTGCGAAGCACGACATTCGAAGCATAGTAATAGAAAAGCACCCCTCAACGGCTCACCTGCCGAAGGCCCACACAATTAATCAGCGGTCTATGGAAATCTTCCGTCAGCTTGGCATCACGGAAGATTTTTTGAAAAAAGCTACACCTCCCGAGCATATTCAAAAAGCAGCTTGGCGCACTTCTTTCGGTGGAGAGGCTCCTTACGAAGGCAAAGTTGTAGTATCAGTTGATGCCTTTGGTGGAGGCAAGCTCACCGAGCAATACGCGGCTGTTAGCCCCGAACGTTACGCCAGTTATCATCAGGTCATTCTGGAGCCATTCCTAGTAGACCAGCTTGCTGAAGAGCCGCGGGTGGATTTGCGCTTTAATACTCAAATCATTGACTTCCATGAAGAAACTGATGGTGCGATTGCAACGATCGAAGATCGGGTGACTGGCGACCGCACACGTATTCGTGCTGATTATGTTGTCGGTGCAGACGGCGGAAGATACTTTCAAAAAAAGTTAGGCTACGAAATGGAAGGTGTGACTGGGTTGGGAGACAACGTCACACTCTGGTTCAAGGCGGATCTCTCTGAATATATGGACGATGACACGCTGCTGAACTGGTTTGTCACTCCGGACTCGTTTGGTATGGCAGCTGGTGTGCTAGTTCCAGTAGGAGTTGGTAAGCATTCCGAAGAATGGGTCCTTCATTTCGGATACCCTGCTGGTCAAGGGCAGCACGTCACTGATGAAGAGGCTATCGCGAGAATGCTTGACCTCTTTAATTTGCCGGATCTTGAATTTGAACTCATTAAGGTCAGTCGTTGGTCTTCCGAGCAGGTAATGGCTGATCAATTCCGTATAGGACGAGTCATTTGTACCGGGGACGCAATTCATAGACACACGCCAACACTGGGTATCGGTATGAACTCAGCCATCGGTGATTCACATAATTTGGCCTGGAAGTTGGCGTACGTACTGAAAGGTTACGCTTCGGACAGTTTGCTCGATACTTTTGATATTGAACGTCGACCTATTTTGGAGCGCAATAGCGAATTAGCGTTGCAAACTTACTACCTACACGTAGCAGTTGTTCCGCAGATTGGCATGATCCCGGGCGGTCCCGAGGAATATAATAAGAAGATCCTTACCCGCTACTTTGAAGACAGCCCACTGGGCGAGGATCGACGCCGTCGAACTCACCAGCTTGTCGAATCTAACCAGTGCCTAGAACATCAAGCGCTTGATCTCGAGCTTGGTTATAGATATGGCGGACCTGCGCTCGCTCAGCAGGATACCGATTATCAGCCGGATCCGATGCTTAACGACTACAAACCAGTCGCTACGCCTGGCGCGCGCATGCCGCACTTATGGCTGACAGCCCCAGACGGTTCTAAGATCTCAACGCTTGACTTGATTGAAACCGACTTCGTCCTACTCGTTGGCAGTATCCACTCACAATGGATCGGTGCGGCCAATAAAGTTATAGAAGAACTCGGTGTTCCGATTCAAACTATCGTCGTTGGAGAAGGGGGCTACCGCGAAGAATCAGGTCGTTGGAACCAGGACTATCAGATAGGACTGGATGGAGCTATGCTCGTGCGACCCGATCAACACATTACGTGGCAGACTAAATCTGCGCATATCGATCAGGTCGATACCCTACGAAACGTTTTGTCGATGGCCTTGCGACCTGACACGGAAAACATTCAAGCCGGCTACTCTGGTCGGTCACTTGTAGCGTCAGAAAAGTAAGACCTCTAGTGACATCCTCCCTTCGTTTTGATATGGACCAGCGCCTTCAAGAAATTCAGCATTCAGCGGGGTCGCTCGAAGAAATCGATCAAGCAGTGGCTCTAGTGACAGAATTTCTTGAATGCCATGCTTCACTAGGAGCGGCAGAAGACAGTGATTGTGAAGTTTTGAGCCCCCTACCGCAAGTGGCTGCTCGTGAGATTGCTTCAACGCCGGAACAGTTAAGTAGTGGCTTCCAAAAAGATATTCTTGAAGCAGTTGAAACAGCGTCGGCGCGGCGCGAGATCAACGCATTCACGTGGCTTGCGAAGCATTCGGAGCTAATACCCAATGCTTCGATTAAAGGCTCTCGTGATCGGGTATTTCCCGTAGCGGTTAAGGACAATATATCAGTGCAGTCCTGGCCTCATCGCGCAGGCTCTGCAGCTCGAGACCAGGTAGTGGCGACAACTACGGCACCGGCTATTCAGAAACTTGAGGCTGCGGGTGCGGTAGTTATTGGCCTTACCAATATGGATGAATTTGCATTTGGAGGATCAACCGACAATGTGGTCCATGGCGCCACCAAGAACCCGGTCGATTATGAGCGTGGGGTTGGGGGATCAAGCGGAGGATCCGCAGCTGCTGTGGCTGCAGGAATAGTGCCAGTTGCAATCGGCACTGACACGGGGGGATCTGTGCGGTTGCCAGCGGCTATGACTGGAACAGTCGGTTTTCGGCCGAGTACAGGACTAATTGATTTAGAAGGTGTTGTCCCGTTAGCACGGTCATTCGACACGATTGGTCCGATTGCAAACAATGTTCATGATGCTCGTATTGTCACGGAAATCATGTCCGGTTGTAGTTTGCAATCTGCGGACAGTTCGATCCAGACATTGGCAGTTATCCCTGAATTGTTTCCCTTTGGTCTTGAGGCCCCAGTACAAAAAGTCTGGGGTGATTTTTGCAGTACCCTGCGCCAGCTTGATGTTGAAGTTATAGAAGTGGGAATTGACGACCTGCAAGACTACTTCAGCACTTGGTTCCTAATTCATCTTATTGAGGCATATCAAGAACATGAGGAAGTGCTCAAAACAACCGGCGATAGGTTAGGTCCAAAAGCACGAGTGCCGTTCTTAGCCGGAGGGATGCTGCCTGAAAAATTGTTGGCAGAAGCTCAGAAGATTCGAGCCAACTTTAATGATCGAATATACGAATTGATGGATACCATCGACGCAGTTATTTCACCAACATTAGCCTTTCAAGCTCAGCCCGTGGAAGCGTCCACTGTGTCGCTACCTGCCGGAGAGATCCCTCAATTTACTGCTAATCCTACTGGAACATGGTTGGCAAGTATGGCCGGACTTCCCGCGATATCGATCCCTATGGCAACAACTGATTTACCAGTAGGTCTCCATATCATGGGCCAACGAGGTCATGACGCGAGAATACTCGACATAGCAGAAGCTATAGAACGCGCCATTAAGAAGGAAGGCTAGGTACGATGCGGATCTGGACAATGAGTACGGCAGATGCAGCGGATCAAGAGTCTATTGATTGGTATGCCCGACACTGCTTCGAAAACGGTGCGAAAGACGACAGGGTTGCGAGAGCATGGTTGCTAGAGACGGTTCCCTTTCACGAAGAAATAGGATCTGTCTTGCCTCAGGTCATGGCCATTTATGAAAGTGTCGAGGTGCAGAACCCAGAGGAGGCGTATTGGCCAGACTCCTCGGAATGGCAGCATGCTCCGGGTGAAATCTCTGGCGCGAGGACGGTCGGACGTCAGGTGTTGATGAACCTCTGGGTTCCAACAGAACCAGGTCAGTGGTGGTGCTCTGTTCGTATGGACCCGAGAGAGGATTTTTCGAGGACAGACTGGCAGCGATTTGAAAACTGGTACACATACGAACACGTTGGTGAAACAGTGATTGCACCTGGCATCAATGAAGCATGGCGTCTTGGAGAAGAACTACGGCCGTCTGGTCGATCCGACTTCCATAGTCACTTTCGATGGGCCATGTATGAACTTCAAGACCCTGAAGACATGATGCGACATGTTAGCAAAGAACCACTCAAGCCAATATGGCATGAGTTCAATAACAATGAAACATTCAGCAGAACCTATCACACGGTGGTGAAATCATTATGAATAAAGCTTTTGAATCATACTCTCTGGCAGGAAGAGAACTCAAAAACCGAATCGTCATGGGACCCATGACCCGGACCCGTACTGTCGATACAATTCCGACAGCGATGACAGCAGAGTATTATGCTCAACGAGCCGGCGCAGGATTGATCATTACTGAAGGTACGCATCCTTCGATTGAAGGTCAAGGATATCCCGATACCCCAGGACTGCATCAACCCGCACAACTTGAGGGGTGGCAGAAGGTAACTGAGGCTGTACACGAGGCCGGAGGTGTTATTTTCGCTCAGCTCATGCACGTCGGAAGAATTGGCGACCCAGATTTGCTTCCACGAGGACACGAACTTTTGGCTCCTTCTGCGGTCCCTGCTAAAGGACAAATTTATACCCATGCTGGGATGAAAGACTTTTCCGTCCCGAAAGCCATGACTGAAGAGGACATTCAGTATGTAATCGGGGAGCATGTAAAAGCTGCTAGAAATGCTATTGACGCAGGCTTCGATGGTGTGGAAATTCACGGGGCTAATGGGTATTTGCTGCAACAATTCTTGTCTTCGAATGCAAACGTTAGGACAGACCAGTGGGGGAAGAGTCCGGCAGGTAGGATTCGTTTTGGTTTAGCAGTAGCAGAAGCAGTCAGCGCTGAAATCGGGCCAGAACGTGTTGGGTTCAGGATTTCACCGGGTAACCCTCTCCACGACATCGAAGAAGTTCAAACAGAAGAAATGTACGAACTACTTGTAAAAGAACTCAATCGAGTTGGACTCGGGTATCTCCACATTGCTGAAGGCCCAGATTGGCGAAACCTCGTTGAACGACTTGCAGATATTTGGGAAGGTACGTTGATACTGAACCCAGGAACTATCGGACGCCCAACAGGACCCGAAGAACTCGCGGTGTTGGAAGCTAAGTCGGCTGATGGGACGAAACGCCTTGCGGACATGGTCTGCTATGCGGCTAACTTTATTTCGAATCCTGATTTGCCTTACCGTTTAGAACACGGGTTGGAGTTGACGGAACCAAGGCGGGAATTCTTTTACGGTATAGGTCCAGAGGGCTATACCGATTACCCCATGTCGAAACAACAGGTTGTGCAGGCAGAGAAATAACGGGCACATCAGAGGTTTAGGCCGACAGCTTGGCGGCGTCGAATAAAAACTCCCGGGCATCCGTTTGTTAGGATGTCCGGGAAGTTTTTTGGGTAAAGCCATGGTGTTCCACTCGTAGCAGGAAAGTAAAGGGATGAGAGTACATTTTTAGATCCCAAGCTCAGACAGCGTCAGAAGAGTATAAATGGCGGGAACTTGACGATAATTAGCTGAACCACTTGCTCTGGTGGGGTGATTGATTAACTGTGGTAAATGGTCTGATACCAGGCTCAAACGATGACCCGAAGGTCACTTTGTGAATTGATCGAGACGCTTATAATCTATCTGTAGCTGCTGGGCCAGTAGATGACCCTGGCAGAGCATAGCAAAGCGGGGTCGTATCTGAGATAAGTCTCATTTACAACCCCGCTTTAGGGTTTTGGTATTATCGATCAGAAAGCCAGGCGTAGCGATCTTTGTCGAGTCCAGCGTAGTCTGGATCAAGATAGATAAATACACGCTGGATTTTACCGTCTCGGATCTCAAAAACATCGCACCAGCGCCCTGCTCCCCAATCTGGGTTACCGGCTTGCCAATGCCCATCAGCATGCTGGCCGTGGCTCGTCCCTTCAGCGACCAATAAATCAGTACCAGATAGGATCCACGTTATATCATCGACATGATGTTCGATATGCTGGATTGGTTCTGATATATCGACGAGGAGCTGTTGAATTTCTTCGCGACCTTGCGCAACACCCCATTTAGGAAAGTACAGCTGTGCATCGTCAGCAAACAGCTCGATAATTTCCCTGCCGTCCGGTGTGGTTCCGTGATCCAAAGCATGGATATAATCCAGTGCAATGGCCTTACGCTGTTGATCATTCATATCTTAGGTCTCCCGTAGTCTTCCTAACTAGACTTTGGCCGGCATTGACTCTTGCACTACTTCATTACGCAGAGTGCCTAACTGGCTAATTTCGACTTCGACGATGTCACCGTCGTTGAGCAAGCCATTAGGTTCATAAAAGAGTCCTACCCCGCCTGGAGTGCCGGTTACAATAACATCGCCGACATTGAGTGGGGTAAACCCAGATACGTATTCCATGATGGTGGGAATATCGAAAATGAGCTGATCCACGTAAGCGTCTTGTCGTACTTCCCCGTTTACTCGGGTTTGCAGACGTAGTTTCGTGACGTCTTCGATGTCATTCGCGGGCACCAGCCATGGCCCAAAAGCGCCAGACGAGGGGAAATTTTTACCCGGGATCCATTGTGAAGCAGCCTTTTGCCAATCTCGGACGCTGAAGTCATTGTACGCGCCGTAGCCAGCAATATGGTCAAAAGCATTCGCTTTTGATATCCGGTAGCCAGGCTTGCCGATTACTAGTGCCATTTCGCCTTCATAGTCGTATTTCTCGGTTGAATACGGGCGAATAGCAGGCTGCAAGTGGCCCATCTGGGAATCTGTAAAGCGTGTAAAGACTGTGGGTGCAGGAATATCTGGGCGGCTTCCTTCGAGCCGGTGGTCGTGGTAATTGACGCCGATGCAAAGGATTTTCTCAGGTGCATCGATAGGGGGCAGGTATGAAATTTCCGTTGCTGGGTATCCTGGAGCGCCAGCCAACTGTTCTTTAGAGACATTGCCAAAGATATTCTGGGCGATCGCCTCTTTGAGTGAGTCAGCTAGGTTCGCTCCGCTGGGGCCCAAATCGTAGACGATGCCACTGTCCTCTACGCCCCAACTGTTGTCTTGGTTCGGCGATACGAAACTTAGGTAGTGCATAAAAGTTTGTCCTTCTCATGAATAAACATTGATGTATGGTGTGATACAGATTATACTATCAGTAAGAAATATATTTTGCTCGAACTTTTGAAAAGAGGATTTTTAGTGACACAGAAGCTCGTCTCTGAAATGGGGTACGTTGCATTTCAGAGCCAGGACATTGAACGTTCTATCCAACATGCCACAGAAATTCTCGGCCTGACCGAGGTGCATCGCAGTGGAAGCTCTGCGGTATTGTCGAGCACCGGATC
>Ga0079226_10002733_pt1 | contig 13626 bp, 11 predicted proteins | sample Poulit2014_FD_76345 | JGI IMG/M metagenome (GOLD analysis project Ga0079226, IMG submission 76345) | Agricultural soil microbial communities from Georgia to study Nitrogen management - Poultry litter 2014 | ecosystem: Environmental > Terrestrial > Soil > Agricultural land | place: USA: Georgia... | reverse complement strand
TGTCCCGAACCGTGCCGTCGTCGAGGCGACCCAGTCTTCTGGACCGAACCGCTCGTTCACGGACGCCCGTCGCAGTGCGGCGATGGACCGTCCACCACGGTAGAATTGCGGCGGCTGGTTCGCGGCCAACTCGACAGGCCGCGTCGGTGTGGTGGTCATGGCGATCTCTCTCCCGAACCTGTCTCTGCCGAACCTCGTGGAATCACACGGGCGGGGAACACGACGCTGCGATGTGGTGAGTCGTCGCCGTTCATGCGCTCGAACAACATCTCGGCGGCAGCCCGGCCGAGCTCCTCCGGATGGTGCGCAACGACGGAAACAGGTGGTGAAAGCAGGTCCGCGAGCTCGAAGTCGTCGAAACCGACCAGCGCGGGACGTGCCGACCATGACGCCAACGCACGGAGGACCAGAACGGTGATCCGGTTGTTACCGGTGACGAGCGCCGTCGCCCCGGATTCCGTACCGAAGATCGTCCGCAGCGCCGTGTCGATGGTCACCTCGTCGTGGGGTCCCATCGCAACGTACTCATCGCGGTAGCCGACACCGGCCGAGACGCAACCCTCACGGAATCCGCGTAACCGTTCCGAAGCCGTGTGGATCTCCGCAGCATCGCCGAAGAACGCGACACGCCGATGGCCGTGCGTCACGAGATGGTGCACGGCTGCCGTGGCGCCGCCGGCGTTGTCGGTGAGCACCGTATCAACGGTGATGTCGCCTGGGGGACGATCGAGGAACACGACCGGAGTACCCGCCCCCATCTCGTGGACCAGGTACCCGTGCGCCCGACCGGCCGGGACGACCAGGAGACCGTCCACCTGGCGCGCACAGAACTCCAGGGCGAGCTCGCGTTCCCGTTCCGGCTCCTCGTCGCACGACCCGGTGAGGACCCTGCGGCCGAACTGCCGCGCCACCTCCTCGACGGCGCGGGCTATCTCGGCATTGAACGGGTTGGCGATGTCTTCCAACACCAACCCGATCGTGGCGGTCGATGTCCCACGCCGGAGGTTGCGCGCGCCGATGTTGCTGCGGAAACCGAGCTGCTCGACAGCCTGAGTGACCTGGGCTGTGGTCGTGGCGTGCACACCTGGCTCTCCATTGACGACGCGCGAGACGGTTTTGACGCTCACACCGGCGAAACGCGCGACATCACTCATGGTCGCGCGGCGCACACCGAGCCTCCACGCGTAGCCTCCCGCCTCCACCGCGCCACCCAGAGCGCGATTGACAACGTTGTCATCCCGGAATTCAAACTCCGTGGAGCCCGCTCGTCAAGAGGTGACGGCCGGAGAGTTCCCAGCGCTCCGCGCGTGCCGATGGACGCAGGGCGCCGAACAATCACGGGAAACTGCCCGTCCCCGCCCACGGTTGTGCATGCTGCCCAGGCGCTACTGGTCGCACCTGCCGATTCCGTGGGGTACAACCTCACCACGGCAAGAACCCGCCAGCAGCGATGACCGCCCATCAGGATTACGTTCGGACGACGACGGGTTCTCGCACGAGATGAGTCATCGGGCCAGTCGAGGAGGTCACATGCGCTTCGGTCTTGGATACTTCCCAGTCCATTACGGCGTCCCGCCGGGCGAGTTGGCCGCAGCAGCCGAAGAGCGCGGATTCAGCTCGCTGCTGTTCTGCGACCACACCCACATCCCAACGAGCCGACAGACCCCCTACCCCGGGGGCGGTGAGCTGCCCCGCAACTACATTCACACCCACGAGGTGTTCGTCGCCTGTACCGCCGCGGCTGCGACCACCACCCGGCTGCGGATCGGCACAGGCGTCTGTTTGGTGGTTGAACGCGATCCGATCGTCACCGCCAAAACAGTGGCCAGTGTGGACCAGTTGTCCGAGGGACGTTTCGTCTTCGGGGTCGGAGCCGGCTGGAACCGCGAGGAGATGACGCACCACGGCACCGACCCGCGCACCAGAATGCGGCTGTTGGGTGAGCGGATGCGGGCCATGCGCGAAATCTGGACCCGAGACGAGGCCGAGTTCCATGGTGAATTCGTCGACTTCGACCCGATCTGGTCCTGGCCGAAACCCGTCCAGCGGCCACTGCCGGTACTCGCCGGGGGCATGGGACCGACCGTGGAGGACCGTATTCTCGATTTCGCCGACGGTTGGCTCGCCCAGGCAGTGGACAACAGCAACTCCGGCCAGTTCGCACAGCGACTGGCGAGGCTCCGGGAACGCGCGGCCGCCGCGGGCCGCACCGAACTGCCGGTGCAGATGTTCGACGCCGTACCGGATGCGGTGGATGCGTACTCCGACGCCGGTGTCGACGAAGTGAACTTCGTACTTCCCGATGGCGGCCCCGACAAAGTCTGGGCAGAATTGGATCGACTTGCCACGTTCGTCGGCTGACCCACCGCAACGGTTCCGGCGATCACCGGTCGCCCGGCTGGCCACCGTCCGACCGGACGGGCGGCCACACCAGGTGCCGATCGTCTTCGCCTGCTTGGGCACTGCGATCTACCTACCGATCGATGGCAAACCCAAAACCGGCAGACCGCTGCAGCGAGTGGCCAACATCGAGCACCAGCCGCACGTCTCGTTGCTGGTCGACCAGTACTCCGACGACTGGGCGCAACTGTGGTGGGTACGCGTGGACGGGACCGCACAGCTACACGACGATTCCGCCACGGTGACAGTCGGGCAGGAGCTGTTGCGTCGGAAGTATCAGCAATACAGCAGTGTCCCCCTCGAGCCACACATGATCGTCGTTACCGCGAGCCGGGTGTCCTCCTGGTCAGCCACCTGACGCCGAGGACCCTGACGCCGAGGACGGAGCGTGGCTGCACTCGCACCTCGACTCCCTCGATGGGTGGAAGGTCGATGCGTCGAGGGAATGGGTACGGGGCTGATTCTCATACTCGCTATAGAGCGACGATGACGGATCTGTGCGGGGAAAAGAAAGGAGACCCACGATATGTCGTATATATCATTATACACATGGGTGGGTTTGCCGGACCGGTGACGAACACTGCCGGTCCTGCGGGAACAGACCGAGTCCGAGGCCGTCCCCGCAGGGAGTGGTGGCAGATCTTGCCGCTACTGGGTGGTCACGACACGAGTGCCGCCCGCAAAGCTGTCGTGCCAGCCCTTGCGTGTCACGGTGTCGTTGTTGATTCCGACTGCGATCACGATCACCGCGACCAACCCACCGATACCGCTGAGGAATCCACCGACCACCGGAATGATGACCAGAATGCCGGTAGCGAGCCAGACGTTGCGTTTCAGCGCCTCCAGCAACGTGGGATGACCACCACTCGGACCGTGCACCCGAAGGCTCAGCGCCATCTTGCCGAGGGTCTGCCCACGGCTCGATTCCATAAACGTGAAATACCCGAGGTTGATCGCGACCGTGATGACGGCCGTGACGAACGTGGACAACCATGCCGCACCCGCGGCCTGCCCGGGCGCGACGACCCCACTGGGTTGGATCAACGCACCGATGATGAACGAGATGATGCCGTAGACAATTCCGACCAGGATTCCGTCGATCAACCGTGCGACGAAACGTTTCCCCAGATCACCGGGATGACCCGCCCCGGCCGCCGGTTGATGCGGCCACGGCGAACCGGACTGCGGGCCCTGGCCCTGGTCGGGCGACTGGTGAGGCCGGTCCGATCCGGGAGTCTGCTCAGTCATGATGCCCTCCTTTCGTTTCGCCTGATCGTAAACCAGCGGCACCGGACACCATTGCGGGTGATGACTCTCCCTGACAGGCCCTCCGGCGACACGGAGTCCGGATGTCAGCCACCCACGGGACGGAACAGCTGACAGTAGTCCGGTGTTTACGTCACGACACCGAACTCGTATGCTGCTCCACAACTGGTGTTGATCCACTACCTGGGCGGTGATGTCCACGTGCCATACCCATCCGACGCCGATGTCAACGACGTCCCCGATGTCGCCGATGTCGCAGCATCCACGTCCATCGACACCACGGTTCCCAGCACCGCACGCGTGTACGACGCGGCACTCGGCGGCAAAGAGAACTACGAGGTCGATCGACAACTCCTCGAAAAGATTGACCGGCTGGTCCCACAAGTCGGTCAACTCGCCGTCATCAACCGCAACTTCCTGAACCGTGCGTGCCGGTTCCTGGCCCGCCAAACCGGCATCGAACAGTTCCTCGACTGTGGCTCCGGGTTACCCACCGCGGAGAACGTCCACCAGACGGTGCACCGGCACAACCCGCATGCCCGCGTCGTGTACGTGGACAACGATCCGATCGTCATCGCCCATGGGCGCGCGCTACTCGAGGAGGACAGCAGGACGCGGTTCGCCGCGGCGAACATCTTCGACCCGGACGAGGTGCTGTACAACGAAACGGTGGCGGACACCATCGACTGGTCCGAGCCCATGGTGTTCCTGCAGGTGGCGACCATGCACTTCTGTGACGACGAGAGCGACCCGGCAGCGATCATGCGTACCTATATCGATGCGTTGCCGTCGGGATCGTACGTCGTCTTCAGCCACACGCTCGACCCGCAGGACGAGCATCATGAGGTGGCGAAACAGATCCAGCAGAACTATGCCGCCTCCGGCGGGAACCTGCACTTCCGGACCCGCGAGCAGCTCGAACCGATGTTGGCAGGACTCGACATTCTCGACCCCGGGCTCGTCTCCCCTTCCGATTGGTGGCCTGTGGGGCCCCGTGAGGAGGCACGGCTGCCCGTGGAACAGTGCGGCCTCGCCGCGGTCGCACGCAAACCCTAGTCACCCGGAACCACCGCCCGGCGTCTGCAGGTGGCGAGCCGACACGTTGTCCCTCTCCCCACCCACCCAGGCAGCCTCCGCACCCAGAACTCCCGGGTGTGAGAAGAGTCGCACGGCGCGCGACAGCCCCCTCTCGACGGCTAGAGTCTGCGTGTCGTGGTGCTCGGGAAGGCCGGTGAGAATCCGGCACGGGCTTCGCCACTGTGATCGGGAACGGTCCACGACGCCGACGGCGTCCGCCCTCGGCTGCCACTGGGTGTGTCACACCCGGGAAGGACGTGGACCGTGGGTGTCCGGAACGGACACCTCCCCGTAAGTCAGGAGACCGGCCACGACACCGACGGTGATCCACGAAGTACTGGAGGCCACGTCTCGTGACGTTGCGTGCTCAATGGGCCGGGAACTATTCCACTTCCCGGCGAACAGCTCCCCTGCTCAGCATCCTGTTCGGAATCGCGCTGTTGGCAGGGTGCGCCACCACGGGCGGCGCACCCAAGGACACGGAGTCGTCCACACTGACGTTGGCGACCGGATTCACCATCGACAACCTCGATCCGTTGAAGAACGGCATCTGGGGTCCCGAGTTCGGCTATATCGAACTGTTGATGCACCCCGAGCGTGACGCCGAACCGAGCCCCTGGCTGCTGTCCGAGCTGTCGAATCCGGACCAGCGCACGTGGAAGCTCACGCTGCGTCAGGGTATCGAGTTCGGCAACGGGCAGCCGTTGGATGCCGAAGCGTTGGCCGAACTGTTGACGTTCCAACTGGACCGCAACGAGGACTTCTCCACCGCGCTGCCCGGTGCTACGGCCCAGGTATCCGGCACTCGCCAGGTCACGCTGACCACCGAGAAGCCTGCACCGAACGTACCGAACCTGTTGGCGGACGAAGCAATGGTGCCCGTCTACGATGTGGCGAGCTATCGCGAACACCGCAAGTCCGGTAAGGATGCCTCCGAACTGATCGGGTCGGGAATCTACACGGGTCCGTACCAGGTCCAGCAACTCGACGACAGAGCGCTGCGGATGACTGCCAACGAGGAGTACTGGAACGGCACGCCCGCCCTCGAGGAGGTCACCGTCCGGTTCGTACCGGAAGAGTCCGCCAGGATCCAAGCGGTCCAGAATGGCGAGGCGGACATCGCCCTGTACCCACCGGTCGACAGCGCCCCCACTCTGCGGGAACGCGACGACTCCTACTACGTCACGGGTGAACCCGTCTCCCCCACGTTCATGCTCGAACTCAACCACCGGGTTCCACCGTTCGACGATCCCCGTGTCCGGCGGGCTGTCTACGCGGGCATCGACTACAAGGGGCTCGCCGACGACGTCATGAACGGCAATTACGAACCGGCCTTCGGCCTGTACACCAAACACCAACCGTGGGCGCTGCGAACCCAACAGACCAATCTGGACCAAGCGCGGTCGCTGCTCGACGAGGCAGGCTGGACCACCAGCGATGACGGCAAGCGCCGCCGCAACGGGAAGCCCCTCTCGTTCACCATGCTCACGTACCCGGCGCAGCCCGACTCCCGCACACTGGCAGTCGCAGTACAGTCCCAACTACAGGAACTCGGCGTCACGGTCGAAGTCAAACAGGTTCCCGACATCGTCTCCGCAATGGAGGAAAACCCCCGTGGCTGGGGCGCGGCGACACGCGGCAACGGATTCATCTCGTTCGGCGGCGACTACATCACGCCGTTGGTGAACTATCTGCACAGCGACGGTCCCAGCAATCTGTCCGGCATCTCCGATCCGACGCTCGACACGCTCATCAACAAGGTGGGGGTCGAGTTCGACACGGACGACCGGAACACGCTGCTACGCAAGGTCCAGCGCCGTGTCGCGAAGAAGGGCCACCTCGGATACCTCGGCATTCGCCTCCCTCCGGTGGTCACCAACCAGCAATGGCGGGACTACTCGGTTCCGATAGCGAACATGTGGGTTGACGCCGACACGTCCCCGGACGGCTGACATGCACGCTGTACTGCGTCGTCTCCTGCACGCTGCGGTGACACTTGCCGGGGCGGGGATCCTGATTTTCGGCATGCTGGCCGCCAGTCCCGGCGACCCCGCGCGACGCGTCCTCCATGCACGTGGCGTCACGGAACCACGGCCGTCCGCGGTCGCAGCCATGCGCGAACGGCTGGGCCTGGACGAACCGCTGCCGGTTCGCTTCTGGGAGTGGGCTCGCGGTGCCCTCACCGGCGATCTCGGAGTCTCCTGGCAGTCCGGGCGCGAGGTGGTCGAAGAGTTCGCGACCCGCCTTCCTGCCACGCTGCGACTCACCGCCACCGCCCTGTTACTGGCGATCCTGTTGGCCCTGGTCATGGGCATGATGTCCGCAGCTGCCCCCAACCGTTGGCCCGACGTTCTCGCACGCACGGCCGCGTTGGGAATGCTGGTAGTGCCGGGCTTCGTGTTGGGGGTCCTGGTGCTGGACGTGCTGGTGATCCGTTGGGGTTTCGGCAGGGTCATTGCCGACGGCACGTGGGGCACGGTGTTCCTGCCTGCGCTGACGCTGGCACTGTCATCGGCGGCAGGGTGGTCCCGCGTGCTGCAGGCGAGTCTGCTCGAAGCGGGCTCGGCGCCCTTTCTGTGGGTCAGTGCCGCGCGTGGCGCGGGCCGATGGCGTCAACTGTGGCTGCACCAACTCCCGAATGCCGCGCCACCGTTTCTGACCATGATCGGCCTGGGTGCCGCCGGCCTGCTCGGCGGGGCTCCGATCGTGGAAAGCGTGTTCACCTGGCCCGGAATCGGCCGGTACACGGTGCAGGCCATCACCGCGCGCGACATGCCGGTCGTGACCGGCTTCACCCTGGTCGCAGTGTCGGTTTATGTGCTCACCAGTCTCGTCGTGGACGCACTCAACTCGGTCATCGATCCACGGCTACGGCACCGCACCAGTCGTCCGAACAACCAACCGCGTGGGGCGATGACATCGTGACCGGACTCGGAGTGCTCACCCCTCCCGGACGCGCCGAGAGCGAACCGACAGTGCACGCACACCCCCGGGGCGTGTGGCGGGACCTGCTGCGTAGACCCGCCGCCCGGGTGGCGTTGGTACTGACCACGTTACTCGCGCTGCTCGCCGTGCTCGGACCGTTGTTCACCGTGGATCCCAACGCGACTCATTACGCCGACGAACTCGCGCCACCCAGTACCCAGCACTGGCTCGGTACCGACCATGCGGGTCGCGACCTACTGGCACGGACCGTGGCCGGAGCTCGGAGTTCACTCAGCGCAGCGCTCCTGGTCACAACGATCGCCATTCTTGTGGGCCTCACACTGGGCACCCTGGCGGGCGCGCTCGGCGGGCTGGTCGACACAGTGCTCACTCGGCTGATCGACATGCTGCTCGGCCTGCCCTCGCTGGTGTTGACGCTGGCCGTCGTCGGATTACTCGGGCCGGGATTCTGGAACCTGGTGCTGGCCATGTCCGCAACCTCGTGGGCAGGCTTGGCACGCCTGGCGCGCAGCGTCACGCACGGTAGTGCCCGACGCGGTGACGTGCTCGCCGCGCGGATGGCGGGAATCGGAGCCGCCCGCAGCATCTGCGGGCACGTGCTGCCGGCCGCGGCGAACCAGGTGCTGATTGCGGCGACGGTGGGGCTCGGCGAAATTATCCTGGCACTCGGTGGTCTCTCGTTCCTCGGTCTCGGAGCCCAACCCCCCACGGCGGAATGGGGCAACATGCTCTCCACAGCCCGCAACACCTTCGCCTACGCACCCTGGCAACTGATCGGTCCCGGCGTCGGCCTGGTGCTGTCGGTCACTGCGGCAACACTGCTCAGCGACGCACTCCGTGATGCGACCGACCCGGGGAGGCGCACGTGACACCACTCGAAGTGGACCGGCTGACGGTGACCTACCCGAACGGTCACCGCGTGCTCGACAATGTCGATCTTCATATCGACGCGGGCCAGCGGGTGGCTGTGGTCGGCAGATCCGGCAGCGGCAAGACCACCCTGGTTCGGGCAATCCTGGGCCTGCTTCCCGCAGGGACCACGGTCGACGGCAGCGTCCGCGTGGCGGGTAGCGAGATCGTCGGAGCGTCGCACCGGACCCTACGGGACATCCGTGGTCGCTGGCTCGGATACGTTCCGCAGAACCCGTACACTGCCTGCGACCCGTTGCGGACAGTGGGCCATCATGTCGCGGAAGCCTGGAGGGTCCATCGCGAACGCCCATCTGCGGGGACCATCGACTCCGGCCTGACCTCCGTCGGTATTGACGACGCCCGGAATCGTACCCGACAACACCCGCACCAGTGGTCCGGTGGCATGCTGCAACGCGCGACACTGGTCGCCGCCGGCGCACACGCCCCGCGAGTGACACTCGCGGACGAGCCGACCAGCGCACTCGACGCCGCACTCGCCGACGATGTACTGGAACTGCTCACCCGACAGCGTGCTGCGCTCCTGCTGATCAGCCACGACCTCGGACTGGTCGGAAACCACGCCGACCAGGTGCTGGTACTCGCCGCGGGGACCGTGGTCGAACACGGTTCCGCGACGGACGTGCTCTCCTCCCCCACCAGCGACGCGGCCAGGCAACTACTCGCCGCTTCGACCGCAACACCACAATCCGGTGCCCGTGTCGCTGCCGTGCCCGCTCACAGGTCGAGCGGCCGCTCGACCGTCGCTCGGTTGGAGAACATCAGCCGTCGGTACCGCACGCCGACCGGCGACGTCCCGGCCGTGCGAGACCTCTCTCTGTCACTGCACCGGAGTGAGATCACCGGCGTGGTGGGACCCTCCGGTTCCGGGAAATCCACACTCACGCGACTGGTCAGCGGTCTGGAACGCCCCGATGCCGGAACAGTCACCGTGGGCGAGCGAACACTCTGGACTCGCACTCGAACCACGATCCACCCCGGGTTCGTCATGCCGATATTCCAGGACCCTGCCGCCAGCCTCGATCGCCGTTGGCCACTGTGGCGCAGCGTCACCGAGCCCCTCCGCGGGCAGGGCCAACGCCACTCCACATCCACTCGCAAGCGACTCGCCGCGGGCGCGCTGGCCCGTGTCGGACTCGAGGACGTCGACGTCACCCGCCTCCCCGGGTCGCTGTCCGTGGGGCAGTTGCAACGAGTGGCCGTGGCGCGCGCGATGCAGGCCGATCCCGCCCTGTTGATTGCCGACGAACCCACCGCCAGTCTCGACGTGATCGGTGCCGCCGCCATCACCGACCTGCTCCGCGAGATCGCGGACAACGGCACCGCGATGCTCATCGTCAGCCACGACGAGACACGGCTGGCCGGCTACGCCGACCGCGTCGTACGAATCACCGATGGATACCTGGTGGAGGAAACATGATCCGGCCGACCGTCGAGGCGCGCCGCTGTCTGGTGGAGACCACGACGGGAATGGCCCGACAATACCGCTCCTGGCTGCTGCCCGCGGAGACCGGCGTGCCGGCGAGTCGGATTCGTGACCCGGAGTGGATGCGTGAACAGCTCCGTTCGCGCGGACTGATTTGGAACACCGACGATGCGCGGGTGCTGGCCACACTGTGGTGGTACTCCGCCTCCGCCAGGATGATCGCCCCGGCCATCGCCTCGCTGGTGGTGAGCGGCCGCCCCCTCTCGCCACGACTGGACGACCTGTTGCTGCACAGCAGGCCGGACAGCAGACTGTCCGGAGTGACGTCGACAGCCCTGCTGCCACTACCTTCCAGCGCGGAGGCCACGGCGAACGTCGAGTCTCCGGCGTTGAGCGCGCTCGGAACAGCACTGGGGGAGCTCTTCGCGGAAACCATCCCCGCCGTCGCTGCCGCGGGCGCCATGCGGGAGCGACCACTGTGGGCGCTGGCCACCGACGCCATCGCCGGGCGCCTGTTGTGGGCGGGTGAAGCCAGCGCCACCGTCGAGCGGGCGATCAGCCTGGCCGAGCCGCTGGTAGCGAACGTCGCCACGACGATGCCCCGCCCTCGTTACACGCGAACGCATCCCGGAGATCAGGTCACCACCAAGCGGGTGTCGTGTTGTCTGCTCTACCGAGTGCCCGGGCAACACAAGTGCGGCGGCTGCCCCGGGAAACCCCGACACGCGCGCCGCTGACCCCGTCGTGGTGGGACGCCGCCACAGCGACTGCCCCACCACCACGGGGAAACGACTACCGCGACGTGCCGCAGTGGTCAGGACCCGGCCCCGGTTCGTTCACGGTTGGTTTCCTCTTCCGGAACACTCGGAATCGGCATGTGGGCGATGGCCGTCTCCGAGCAGTTGCGTTCGTCGTCGTACCCACCGGATGCGCCATTGTCGGTGTGGCTGCCCGGGTGGGGGCGCTGCGCGGCGGCTCGCATCCCGGCGGCCGGGGAAGTGGCACTGGGTGGTGTGCTGACGATGAACCGCTCGCTACCGAAGGCCTTGACCAGACTGACGCACATCACGATCAACACCAGACACAACGGGAGTCCGGCCACGATCGACGCTGCCTGCAGCGCACCGAGTGCGTCCGCACCCTTGACAGCACCGGCAGCCAGCAGAACCGCAGCGATCACTCCCTCCAACACGGCCCAGAACAACCGCTGCTGCCAGCGAGGGTTCGGATCGCCGCCGTTGGTGAGAATGTCGACCACCAGCGACCCAGAATCGGAACTGGTGGCGAAGAACAACACGACCACGATGATGCCGACCACCGATGCGGCGATCGAGAAGATCCCTGCGACCGGGAGTTGTTCCAGTACGACGAACAGCGCTGTCTCGTCGGACGCTGTGGCGAGTTCGTTTCCGGGATCGGACAGCAGGGTTCGTAACCCGGTGTTGCCGAACACGGTCAGCCACACCATGGACGCACCGACCGGGGCGAACAACGCTCCGACGATGAACGAACGGATAGTGCGGCCGTACGAGATCCGGGCAAGGAACATCCCCACGAACGGTGACCAGGACATCCACCAGCCCCAGTAGAACAGGGTCCAGTCATCCTGCCACTCTTTGCCGTGGCCACCGGAGTAGGATTCGAAGCTCAGCCCCGGAAGCGACTGCAGATACTGCCCGACGTTTCCGGCCAGGTCGGAGAGCAGGTTCCTGGTGGGGCCGAACGCGAAGACGAACACCATGAGCAGGAACGCCAACCACAGGTTCGCCAGCGACAGGTTCCGGATTCCCTTGTCGATGCCGAGCATGACCGAAACGACCGCGATCGCGGTGATCGCCAGGATCAGGATCACCTGCAGGGTCGGACCATTGGTGACGCCGAACAGCGTCTCCAACCCGGCACCAACCTGCTGACCACCGATGCCCAACGAGGTGCCCAGGCCGAACAGTGTGCCGAACACCGCCAAGACGTCCACCAAAGCACCGGGCCAACGGTAGATTCGGTGGCCGATCAGCGGGTAGAACGCCGCGGCCGGGCGTAGCGGCAGCCCTTTCCGGAAGGCGAAGTACCCAAGCGTCATACCGACCAGCACGTAGATCGCCCACGGGTGCAGACCCCAGTGGTAGAACACGTATGTCATCGCGTTCTGCGCGGCCTGCTCGGTGCCGCCCTGGCCGGTCGGCGGATTCTGGAAATGCGTGATCGGCTCGGACACCGCGAAAAAGACCAGGCCGATCCCCATCGCGGCCGTGAACATCATCGCGAACCACGACATCGTCCCGTACTCCGGCGACGAGTTCGACGGCCCCAACCGAATGAGCCCGTGGCGGCTGAACATGACCACCACTACGAAGATCACGAAGCCGCTCGCTGCGAAGATATACAGCCACCCGAAGTTCGTCGTGATGAAGTCGTTGATGCTGCCTGCCACGCTGGACACGTTCGCCGGCGCGATCACACCCCACAACACGAATGCCACGGCGAGCACGGCGGAGACAATGAACACCGGTGGGTTCGTGTGGTCCCGCAGAGCTCGTCGCAGCGGTGATCCCCCAGCGGATTCCGACCGCGCCCCGACAGGGTCGGTGCCGTCGGACATTTCTCGATCATGCTCACTCATCAGTGTCACTGTGTCCCACCGGCCGAGTCACCAGTAGCCGCCCCTCGACCAATCGGCGAATCGCGACACGACAACGGCGGTGTCCAACATCACCGGCCGGCAAGACACCAATGATGACCTGGATATTCGAGGCCGGCACCGATCAACGTCATTGGGACATTCACCACACCAGAACTGTGTGCACGCTGTCACGTGGCTGTCGACACAGTCCGCCGTCCAACGGACTCCGGTCCCCAGGAGAGCCCTACTGGGGAACCAGCGGCCTCACGGCCGCATGCGGGCCGGAAATGATCAACCGGTCTCCGGGAGTGAGCTGCCGTGTCGCTTGGGGTCGGTAGTCCCACCCCCGCTCGCCGGACACCCCGAGTACCGTCACCCCACTGCTGCGGCCGAGCCCGGCGGCACGCAGGCTGTGCCCGGCAAGCGAGGAGTCCTCATCGATCTCGAGCACGGCGATCGTGTCGTCACTTTCGGCAAGCGCCTCGGCGACCACCGACACGAAGTGGTCCTTGTCCTGCACCGTGGTGGCCATGTCCCGTGCCGCGTTGCCGAGGCTCTCGGCAGCCACCGCCAGGTGCAGCAGACCACGCAACGCGGACACGTCGTGATGTTGCGCTCCTCCGGTGCCGGAGCGGAGCGCCCAGGTTTCGATGTCTTGGCGCCGTTTGCCGAGATCGCGGGTCAATCGCCCGACCTGTGCGGCCACGGACGGTTCCCCGGTCAACACGACCGCATAGCCGAGCGCCACCGCGACCTCGGAAAGGTTCTTCATTTCGACAAAGGCGCGCCCCACCTCGGACAGTTCGTAGTCCTGTCCTTCCCGGGTTTCCGGAGCCACCCGGGACGACGCTCCCGCCAGCGACCGCACCGCTCCCACGGAGGCCGTGTCACCGCGGACCAACAGCGTGTCCCCCGCCAGCAGCACCAGCGTGTCCTCCGGGTCGAACATCCATTCGTGGCC
>Ga0079226_10002732_pt1 | contig 13626 bp, 13 predicted proteins | sample Poulit2014_FD_76345 | JGI IMG/M metagenome (GOLD analysis project Ga0079226, IMG submission 76345) | Agricultural soil microbial communities from Georgia to study Nitrogen management - Poultry litter 2014 | ecosystem: Environmental > Terrestrial > Soil > Agricultural land | place: USA: Georgia... | reverse complement strand
CGTGGAACCGACCAATTGGCGATGTGGATCCTCGAGATCGGTGAAGACGGAACGACCGGGGACGATGTGGGCTTCGGCGCGATCTTGAGGCTGTTCGGCCTGTGGGTGAACCCGGATAAGAACGATGGTGCCGGTGGGATCGCAGTCGACGCCAACAGCGAGATCTGGGCCATGGGCCAGAGTGGACAGCCAGGAATGATCGTCGGTCCCTTCATCGTCGCGATCATCATGCTCTTGGCATGCCTGGTGTTGATGCTGATGATGCTCTTCCGCACGGTCGTGACACTGCTCATGGCTATGTTCACTCCCGTAGCCGTGTTCTCCCTGGGCACGGACGCAGCGAAGGGGATCGCTGCGAAGTGGGGCGGCATGGTCGTGGCTCTCCTAATGGCTAAACCGGTCGCTGCGGCGGTGATCAAAATGGGGGTGACGATGATGTCGATGTCGTCCGATTTTGTACAGATGGCAGCCGGGATCTGCCTGGTCATCATTTCAGCAGCGATGCCGATCCTGATGCTGAGCATCATCTCGTTCATGACTCCAGACTCGTCGCACTCTCTGGAGAGCTCGGCCGGTCGCATGATCGGCGGCGGCGTCGGGGGCGGTACACGTCGGGCAATGCGCGGCGGGCAGAAGATCGGCGGAGCCACTTGGAGAGGTGGAAAGAGAATGTTCGGTGGCGGAGTCAAGAAGCTCACCGGCGCGAAACGAGGACGGTAAACCATGAGTCAGCAAACAGTGCAGACCAGCGAATGGGACGGGGCACGGTTCGGAAGGGAACAGGGCACCGGTGTGGCCTTCGGCCTCGGTATGGGACAGATCATCTTCATCGGGGCCGGACTGGCCGTGGCGTTGATCGTTGTGTTCGTGTTCAACTCAGCCTTCCCTGTCAATCTCTTGCCTGCAGGTGGGGTGCTCGCAGTGACTCTGGCGATCGGGGTGCCCCGGATCCAGGGAAAGTCACTACTGGAATGGGCGAGTGTAGTCCGGTTCATGGTTCGTCGGCGCAGGAGAGGCCAGAACGAGTTCGTCCCCCCGACCAGCGGCGTGGCGGTGGAACACACTGATACGGGATGGGTCACTACCCCGCATCTGGATGTCGTCGACGGACCGGTGAAGCGGTCTGATGACACTGCTCGGGATAAGAAGGGCCGGATCACGGTGCCGAAGGCCACGCGACTGGTGTTGCCGGGTGAGTTCGCCGAGTTGCTGATGTACCAACTGCCCGGTGGAGCTGCGTTCATCTATGATCCGGTGGCGAAGCAGGCCATCATCATCGCCGAGATCGACACTCATAAGGCCTTCGAGCTCGAGGAATTCGAAGGTCAGGAAGACCGGTTGCGGGTGTGGGCGGAGATCGAAGCGACTCTCAGCGGCATCGAGGGAGTGGCCTGGGTGCAGATGTCGGACCAGACAACCATGGTGTCGGGTCAGGCAGTGTTGGACTACTACGAATCGCGGGTGAACGAATCCGACTACCGGGTTGACCCCGTCACTGGCGAACACCTGCGCAACGCCGGTCAGGAGCTCAACCCGTGGCTGCACCAGGGACTGGTTGAGATGCTTGCCTCTGTCGAAGGGCGGCCGGTACATACTCGGTGGTTGAGTGTTGTACTCAATCGGGATCAACTGACAAAGCGCATCCAGGGGGCTGGGCGTGGGATCCGGGGGTTCATGGAAGTCGCGTTGTCGGTGATGAACACGGTGGCGGAGGCGCTACCGGAGTCTGGGACTGAAGTCGCACGGTGGCATACCCCGACCTCGGCGGCAGCGCTGATCCGGACGGCGTTCGATCCTGCGTCGTCGGTGGAGGTCACTGCCAGAGGCGAGGCGGGAGTCGCAGTGGGTGCGGCCGGGCCCATGTACACGAAAACGAACCTCGGGACGTTCGAGTCCGATGGGGCAGTCCACCAGACGCTGAAGATCTCAGAGTTCCCGAGGCAGCAGGCCAAGCTGGGCTTCCTGGCCGACATTGTCTTCGCCGGTGACTTCCGGCACACGGTGAGTATGTATATGAAGCCGAGAAATGTGCGGAAGGCATTGAAGAAGAACGAACGCGACCGGTCGACATGGCTGACCAATGACACGGTGCGGGAGAAGGTCGGGAAGATGAACACGTTGAAGAATGACCGGCAGCGTGAGGATCTCGAGCAGGAGGAAATGGAGATGACGTCGGGTCATGCGGCGTTGTCGATGGCCGTGTATGTGACGGTATCGGCAATGAGCGAGCCCGAACTCGAAGCACAGCTGTCGCAGCTGCGGAACCGGGTAGCACGGGCGAATTGTGAATTGCGGCCCTTGTTTGGCCAGCAGGACTCGGCGTTCGTTGCGGCAGCGACTCCGCTGGGAAGGTTGAAATTGTGATGCGGAAGAACCAGTCGGGTGTGTTCGGAGTCATCGGCGGAGACCGGAAGGCGCGGCGAGCTCAGAAGCGTGAGCTGCGGAATCTGGCGCGGAAAGCGGAAATACTCAGACGCGAGGCGAGGCCGAAAGCCGACGCTGAGGCGGGGTTCCCGCGACGGGCATACCCGTCCGGGGGTGAGCGCCGTGACCGTGCTGGTGTCGGGACGGTGATGATGCGTGAACCGGGGGTTAATGTTGCCGGGCATACGGCGGCGACGGCATATCCATTCATCTCTGGTCCCGATCTGGGAGCGTTCGGCCCTCCTGTGGGTACGAATCTCGATGGAGGGGGAACGTTCTGTGTGGACCCGTGGGAGTTGTACCGGGCGAATCTCATCTCTGGTATGTCGATGCTGCTGTTCGGGACGGTTGGCACGGGTAAATCGACGCTGGCGAAATGCTGGTGCACACGGCTGGTGCAGTTCGGGAAGAAGCTGGCTGTGGCCTCGGATCTCAAAGGTGAGTGGACGGAGGTCGTCCAGCAGCTTGGGGGAGTCGTCATCCAAATCGGCACGGGCCTGCCGACGCGGCTGAATCCGCTCGAGGAGGGGGTGCGCCCGTCGGTGGATTCGATGGGCAACCAGCTCACCGATGAGGGGTGGAGCCAAATGGTGCGCACTCGACGAATGTCGATCATGGAGACTGTCATCAAGATCCTCACAGGGCAAGAAGAGCTGACCTCGGATGAGCACACGGCCCTCGATGACGCCATCGACCGCGCCACGACCCGCGCCGAGAGTGAGAAGCGGACACCGACGGTTGTCGATATCAGTTGGGCGCTGACCGAGGGGCGCGATGACACGATCACCGATGAGGAGTTGGCGCGGGCATCGCGAAGTCTGGCGAAGACGATCCGGCGTCTGCACTCTGGTGATTTGGGCGGAATGTTCGACGGAGAGTCAACGGTGACATTTGATCCGTCTCTGCCGGCTGTCTCAATTGATACATCCTCGATGCGGTCATCGACTCAGAAAGCACGGCGAGTGGCCAGCGCCTGCTGTGGCACGTGGATCGAAGCGATGGTGACCAACCCTGACGCTGGGCAGAGGGTTGTTGTCTACGAGGAAGGATGGGACTCGGTGACGAACCGAGCTGACTTGCAGCGGATGGTCGAGAATTGGAAACTCGCCCGCGACTACGGCATCTTCAACATCCTCATTATGCACAAGGTCACGGATTTGAACATGGCCGGTGATTCGGGGTCACAGATGGCGGCCATGGCCCAGTCGTTGCTGGCCGATGCGGATATCAAAGTCATCTATCGACAGGACCCTGCAGCGTTGCGGGCGACGACATCGCAGCTGGAACTCAATGACAAGGAACGCGCCCAGCTTCCGCTCTTGCAGAAAGGGACCGGGCTGTGGCGGATCGGTCAGAAGACCTTCCGAATTCGCAATACCCGCACTACTCCGGAGGCGGAATTGTTCGACACTGACCAGAAACTGCGGACGACGAAGTCGGTCGACGAGGTCAGCATGATCGAAGACGAACATGGGCAGCTGATCACAGATTGGGCAGCATGATGGGACTCTTCCAGGAGCGAGAGAACACCGCACACCCGACCGGACGCGGTGATGTCATCCTCTACTGTGTGGTTGGGCTCTTTGTCGTACTCGGGATACTGACGGGCACGGCGATGCTGGTCAACCGGGTGGTGTGTGGGGCTTGGGCACGACCGAATGGGATCTTCGATGTGTTCTCGTTCATCGGTTCTGGTGACCCGGCAGTGTTCGGGACGACTCCGAACGGGTGCGCGGCATCGTCGACGGCCGTGCTCATCGCCTGGGCGGTTGTGGCGGCTGTAATCATCACCGGGACCATTATGGGTGTCATCGCCTATAGGAATTATCTGCAGTCGGATCGGTACTTCGTGAAGGCGATCCAACGACGCAACGGGATCGCCAAACGCCAGGAAGTCAAGACCATCATGGGGGCTAAGCAGGCTCGGCAGATGACGGCGAAGATTCGGCCCACCCTGCCGAAGAAACAGCTGAGCCCGCAGCTGGGCAATATTCGCCTCGGGAATGCCGAAGGCGTCGAATGCTGGGCAAGCATGGAAGATTCCCTGGTGCTCATCGGCCCTCCCCGGTCGGGTAAAGGTGTCAACGTTTTGGCTAATGCGATCATTGACGCGCCAGGGCCAGTCATCACCACCTCATCGAGGGCAGATAACTACGCGATGACGGCGGGTCTGCGTGCCAAGCGGGGGCCAGTGACTCTGTTCGATCCGCAAGGGTTGACGGGTAAACCCACAACGTTGAAATGGTCGCCGATCACAGGGTGTGACTCGCCACAGACGGCGAATCAGCGGGCCACGTCTCTGATCTCGTCGGCGGGATTGTCCGAGGATTCGTCGAACGCGGAATGGCGGTCACCAGCGGTGACGATCATGCAGGCACTGTTGCACGCATGTGCACTCGTAGGCGAAAGCGTTGACACTCTCATGCTGTGGGGCACGTCTCCGGCGAAGGCCAGGGACGCGGTGAAAGTGCTGCGGGAGCAGGAGAGAGCCGGGCGGGCGGCGCGTGGATGGGCGTCGGCGTTGGAGGCGGTGATCGATTCGGACCCGAAGATGCGTCAGAACAAGTGGTTCGGCGTCGAGAATGCGGTCTCTGGGCTGTCGGTTGATTCGGTGCGGGACGTGATGAATCCACGCACGCGTGGTGAGGCGTTCGATATTGATGAGTTCATTGCCCAGTCCGGCACGCTCTACATCATCGGTACCCGCACCGGTGGGTCGAGTGCGGGCCCGTTCCTGGTGGCGATGATGGATGCTATTACCGAACGGGCTCGTGAGATTGCCGCCAAGCGGGAAGGGAACCGACTCGATCCGCCGATGGCTCTGATTCTCGACGAGATCGCGAACATCACCCGAGCCTGGGATGGACTCGTGCCGCTCATGGCCGACGGTGGTGGTATCGGTATTAGTGTGCTGGCGGTGTTCCAGTCCATGGCGCAGGTGCGTAATTCGTGGGGTGAACAGGCAGCCTCGGCCCTGTTCGATGCGGCAACGATCAAGATCCTCCTCGGCGGGGCATCGAACACGGATGACTTGCAGGTGTTCTCAACCTTGGCGGGACGGCGGAAAGTGATGCGCTCGTCAACGTCTCGGCAGAAGGATGGCACGAGTGTGTCTGATCAGGTGCAGGAGATGAATGTGCTTGAGGTCGACGAGCTGCGGCGGTTGCCGTTTGGGTACACGATCATTCTGATGCGCAATAAGCGGCCGATCTTCATGCGTCTGTCGCCGTACTACAAGTCAGTCAACGCGGGACCGATCGCGGAGATGAAGAAGCTTTATGCACAATCACTGCTCGATGACGATGCTGATGAGCGGTGGGAAGCCACACTGTATAGACAGACCGCGGACACACCAGCACCCGCGGAACCTGGGGCGGTCCCGGACACGGTGGCCGGTCTCGACCCGGCGGGTACGGCTGACCTGGCAGTCACTGCTGACCCGGTGGGTCACGGCGATGACTCCGAGGTGGAGGGCCCGTCACGGTCGACCGTGACGTGGTATTGAACGATGTCTCGGTGGAGCCTGACTCGGACTGGTTCATTGTCGTATCAGTCCGGGTACCTGCGGTCGCAGGCGTGGCATTGGCGTCGCCGTCGGTGGTTTCGCGACCGGCGGGCCGAGGGTGTGGAACCGGCCTGCCAAGTGTGTGGGCTGCGGCTGGAGGACACGAAGAGTTTGGATCTGCATCACGTGTCCTACGACGGGGTAATTGAGAACCCGGACGGGACGTGGAGGGCGGCGGAGTTGGATGGGGACTTGATGCCGTTGTGTCGGTCTCATCACCGGGCAGTGCACCGGCGGATGGACCGGCGACGGGAATTCTATGGGTGGGATCGCCGCCGCGCCACGATTGTGATCGTGGCGTCGTTAATCAGACAGCAAGGAGTGGGAGACAAGTGAGCGAGTCGAAGGAGGCCGTGATGGTTGACGATGTGCCACCGGTGATGGTGTGCCAGGTGTGTGGACGATTCGCTGAGGTCGAATGGCATGGGATGCGTCACGACATCGACGACCGCCATGAATGCGCGCAGAGTCGGGACGGTGGTACAGGGTATTGGTTGTGTGCGGATCTGTGCCATCGGACGGCTCACGAGCTCATGGTCGACGATGGGGCACCCGGGCGGGCAGCGCGGGTGATTTCGGTGATGGTCAAACGCTTAGCCGATGCCGTGGCTGCGAAGAATCGCCGCTATCAGAAGAGAGGAGACAGTGGCCATGAGTGACAACGGGAGCCTCGGGGCCGGGAATGAGTCGTTGGAAGAGATTCTGGCTCGGGTCACGGCCGAGGAACAGAATGACGGCGGCAGCGGAGGCGATGATGATCTGGACGCGGCGATTGCGCGTCTGACTGATCCGAAACAGATGGCGGCCTCACAGCCGGCGACACCTTCGTATCTGGATGCGGGCCTGGATGCGGCACTGGCCGGTCCGAGCGCACCAGCATGGTTAGGAATGCGGTGGCGGGAAATTCCGGCCGAGATGCAGCAGGAGGCGTGGGTCGATCTGCGGCGGTGGACGGACTGGTTCATCAACGACTTCCGGATCCCGGCCACCGTGATCCCGGCGTGTTGGTTCCGCCACACAGAGTTGATCACCGAGCTTCACGCGGCGATGAATATGGAATGGAAAGCCTGGGCCGAAGGCGACCCGACTGTGAACCCGATGTGGATGTGGATTCCCCAGGCACGGGCGATGATCGAACGGTGCCGAGCGATCTCGACCGAGCTTGGGTGTGGCGAAAACCCGCATACAGAAGAAGAGCGCATTGAGCGTGAGTATGACTCCGCCCTGTGGGATGCCACCATCTTCACTCGACGTGAGACCCGAACGGTGCCACGCCCATCAGGCGAGGACGGGGTGGTGCTCGTGCGAGCTCGCGTCGTCGACGGTGATGGTGTTATTGCCGCAACCTCGAACGTCGGTGGTGCGGGGTGCCCTCGAGAGTCACATGTCGGAACGGGTGCGACGCTGACGGGGGATGGAGTATCAGGCGGTGATGATACGCGACTGCGCGTGACGGTCCACCAGGTGCCAGCGGAGGCGATGATCGTGTGGGAGACGGCCTCGAGCGAGGATGGACCGTGGCAGACCATGGACACGATGGACGAGGAAGCCAGTGAAGGTGACGAACCGGGGCCGTGATCGAGCCGACGAGTGTTTGTCACAGTGCCGAAGCCGGTCTTTGAACGAACTCACATCACGACGGTCGCGGTCCGCGCGACCACAGATTGGATGAGGAGTTGTCATGGCAGGCGAGAAGAAGACCATCAGCGGAAACACGACCGGCGATCCGGAGGTGAGAACGCTCAATGATGGGCGACAGATCGTGGCATTCACCGTCGCCGAGAACAAGAGGTTTCTCGACCCCGACACCCAAGAGTGGAAGGACGCCAAGGCGACGTTTTATGACGTGGCGATCGAACGGGAACACTTGGCCAAACATGTTCTGGCCTCGGTGGAGAAGGGGCAGCGCGTGAAGGTCGAAGGGAAGGTGACGGCGAAGCCGTACACCGATCGGTACGGTTCAGCCCAGGTCGGACACAGCGTGTGGGCCACCGACGTAGCCGCGAGCTTGCAGTATGAGCCTGCGCGCCGTGGCATGACGGCACCCGGCCGTGAGCACGTGCTCGACAACGGCCCGGAACCAGCGGGACCCGGCCGGACACAGTGGGGTCAGAATCCTACCCAGCAGGACGTCGGCAATCAGGCCCCCACGTGGGGCAACGACCCGGCACAGATGCAGCAGTACTCTGTTCCACCACCACCGCCGCAGGCGCCCGAGACCGGGCTCCAGCGCTGATTGAGGGGGAGTGGACTATGGTGACAACGGATCGTGGGTCGGACCGGGAGCGTGTCGGCCAGGGCTGGAATGTGGAGGCGGATGCGCTGGTGCAGACCGGCCGACGGCGTGTCGTTGTCGCACTCGGAACGGCGCGGGCGGAACTGACCGCGTCTCCGGCGAATCACCGTGAGGAGATTCAAGCCGGGCTGGTCCGCCAATTGAAGGCCGAGGCCACAACGTTCACACACTCCGCGACGAAGTATGCTGCCGCAGCGGCCACGAACCGAGGCGATGCAGCCACAGAATTCGAGGCGCGGAGAGACCAGTGTCGTGCGTTTGCATCAGCACTGGACGACATTGGTGAGTCGCGCCCCTGGTTGGCAGCCCTAGCGACCACGACTGCTGAGCGGGTGCACACCGATCGGCTCGATGAGCTGCAGGCCACGCTACAGTGGAGACTGGCCCAGCGGGCGAGTATTGAAGCGACGGTGTCGTGTATGCCACCGGCAACGCATTCGTGGTCTGCTGCCGGTGGACAAGGAATTGGCCGTCTCAACGGCCTTGAGGCTGGTGTCACCGCCTGGCGTGACGCCAACCAACGGCTCCCAAGCCTCGCTGAATCGAACCCGATGGTGTCCGATCATCGTCGGCGAGATGACTGGTCCCTGGAGGCATCCACTCAGCCTCCGCCGCCACCCATGACCGGACCGGAGCGGAACTGAGCAGGCAGATGTACAGAAGCGTGGCAGCGTTGGCAAGCATAGTCACCGTGTCCAGTGTTCTCGGCGGATGCACACTGGTATCCACGGAAGGAACCGCTCGAACCGTGGAGGTCGAGTGGGTCATCGACGGCGACACGTTTGTGACGACTGAGGATGAGCGAATTCGTGTCCTGGGAATCGATACACCAGAAATCGGTCGAGACGGGGCTCAGGATGAACCATGTGCCCGCGAAGCCAAGGAGGCTACCTCCGGTTTCCTCGAGGGAGGGGAAGCAACAATCGTGACAGACTCTGCCGCCGGGGACACTGACCAGTACGGGCGCACCCTGGCCTATGTTGAGACTGACGGTCGCGACCTCGGCCGCAAACTGCTCGAGGACGGCCTGGCCGACGTGTACCGGGCCGAGCCGGGAATCAACCGATTCAGTAAGTATGCGATGGCAGCGGCCCAGGCACCAGCCCCGGCATGTGAATAGACGGTTCCCTCCAGCGGCCCGAGACCAGTGGTCTTGGGCCGCACATGTTTGTCAGCACGCACCGTGACACCGGTGCTTCGTACTCGAGGTAACGAGAACAGTCGGGATGAGGAGACAGACATGGATGACGAGCAGCCGAGACAGACGGCGCGGATCGCCGACGTCCACGAGTGCGTCGAGCCGCCACCCTCGACCGAGGGCCAGGAGGTGGAATGATCATGCCGACGATGCACGAGCTCTATGACCGTTTCACGACACTACCGCCAGCGGTGGCGTTGACGATGGGAGTCTCGATCTATGACGACTCCCACGCGACAAAACGACTGCAACGCGCCCGCCTATTCGCGGCAATTGAGCAGGACTTGCAGGCCAGGGAAGACCCTGTCAGCTCGGGCGTGTTCGGCACGAACGCGATCATCGAAGCGCAAGGACACCTGGACGCGGTTGTCGTGGACAACCTGGTTGAGGACATGAGCGTCCACCTGACCGGGACGACCGCCGACATCAAGGACGAGGCCGTGGTGTTCGCTACGGAGGAAACACTGGCCCGCGCGAGAATGCGATCGACTGACTTCGATGAGATTCCCGCGCAGGCACGGTCATGGTGGGCTGACACCGGGGCGGCCGAATTTCGAGCTGCGGCGACGGCGTTCGACGAACGAGCTCGACGCGAGCTCGAGATCGCGAACATCGGCGTCGTCGCGATGGAATATCACATTGTTCAAGAACAGAAGACGGCACGAGCATGCTTGTCCGACTCCCGACGGTGGCGTGACGCCGATGAGCAATGGCGGTCGTCCCTGGGCGGCCCTGTTCGCCAACTGACGACGATGGCCCGCGATTCGTACTGGCGTGCAGCTGACCTGTTCGACAGAGACGCGACCGCCAATGGTCATGAGGTCAGCCAAGAACGGGCGCGAATCTGTGAGCGACGCGCATCCGAGCTGGGCGCGTATGCGAAAGCGATCAATGCGGCAGTCGAGCTGCGCGCACCGAGCCTGGAAAGCACGGTGGCGGGACTTAGAGCGGCGATGCCGTATCAGACTGAGTCGATCATCACTGAAACACAAGCGGGCCGATGGACACGGGCGGCGAGCCTGGAGACGTTGAGCGACTTGCGACCGGGCCCTGGAACGGGCACGGAGACATCTCCCGAGGCACCGAACGTAACAGCGGCCCGAGACTACATGCGCTCTCTGGGCGGGTTGACCGCACTCAACCAAGAACGAGCACCCCAGGTCGCGATCGCCTTTGAACAGCATCGCCACGCAGCTCGTGACGGCCACCGGAACCAGGGCCTCGAAGCCGGGGCCGCATTGCGGATGGAAGCATACAAGCAGATGAGTCCCGAACAGCGTGAGATCTCCCGTGCCTGGTCAGCTCAGGCGGCACCGGCAGACTGTCAGGCACGGGAGACGACAGGCGTTCCCCCGATGCCGGGCCTCGGCGGACGTGCTGGCAGCGAGGCGGAAGGAATTAGGCTGCAACAGCGGGCGGTCGGCATCACCCCAGCGGGAGACTTTCCCGATCCCACCGGAATCAGTGTCGCTGGAACGTCACTGCCGAGTACCAACAGTGCAGGAGTACAGCGATGAGTGAGGACCTGTCGAAGGCCAATCAGCTGGTCGCGGCCATGGCCACCCGAAACCGTGTCGCCGTGATGATGGCCAATGACGTCCGGGACCGGCGACTCGGTGATGCTGAGTACATTGAACGGCTGTCACGGCTGATGAAAGAGCAGGCGGAATCGGCGGACCTGGCTGCCGCGACGGTCCGAGACGCCTCTGTAGATGCCGCCCGGTCATTGGAGAACTATCGAGACGTGCTCACGGCAGCTGCGGACCCGGTCACTGGTGGTCAGGAGTGGGCAGTCGCTGACCGGTCACTGACCACGGAACTGTCCAAAACCGAGAACGCGAAGTTGCTTCGTGATGACCGGATCCAGATGACCATTAGGGCGAGCAAAGAGTCCGCAATGCACACATGGTCCCCCGGAGCGTCAATGTCAGAAGTCGAGGCAGCGTGCGAGCGGTTCTGGACCAACCATGAGCAGCAGGATCGTCAACGATCACTGCGACTGGGATCATGGACGGCCGGCTATGACCGGTCACGACCGGTCACCGAGGCCATCCGCGCAATTGCATCCGAGGACACGCTCAATCGGATCGCAAAGACGAAGTTCGAACAAAGCCAGGCCCTGTCGACCGACCCAGACTCTCCAGCGGGCCGCGAAGCCGCTCGCCTGATGACCGTTGACCGGTCGACCGGCGTGACCCGGACACAGGAATGGGATCGCTCCCTTGGACGTGACCGGTCACTGGCCAAGGTCGGACCGGACATGACCGGGCCCGGTCCGGACGTGACCGGCGGCAGTCGGTCACCGGAGACCCCGGGCCTGGACTGAGCAGGCGACGAGCCCCTGCAGCATCCATCCTCCACACCCTTGATTAAATAGAATGGGTGTTCTATTATTTTGGGAAGTAGATAATGCCAAAAATGGTTCATGACGACACTGAGTCCCTGTTCGACCTCATCTTCGACGATGAGGGGGAGGCCCAGCCGACGCTGAGCGTCAGGCAAGAGCTCGTGTCAAGTTCAATGACTAGGAATGGAGGGTCCGATGACCTCGAACCCCGAGCAGCTGCGGTGGGTGCCGAAGGGCACCCGGATTCGGGAGTACGTGGAGAAGTTCGCGCCGAGCCGGGCGAGTCTGATCACGGATCCGGAACATTACGTGAGACTGCACGAGGAACTGAGCGAGAGGCAGGACCAAATCTTCCTGTCGCTGGAGCCGGACCGGCCACCGACAGTCGAGGAGACGCAGGATCCCCTGACGCTGCTGGGTCGGTCGCGGAGGAACCATCGCCAGGCGCAGGAGATGGCGTGGCAGGAGATCGTTCTCGATCGGTATCCGGCCGAGGTCGACGAGGACGGTCAACCACTGGAGACCTGAACCTCGACCACGTCCTGGACTCGGACCGAGTCGAGGTCGTCTCGGTCACCGAAGCGGACTTGCCCCCGGCCACCGGCACGGGTCCGGACCGGTCACCGGAGACGACTGGTCCCGTGTTCCGGATCGACCCGACGGTTAATTACGTCCCCTCCGGTCCCAAGGCCCGGTTCGCTGCCAATATTGCGGCGATCGAACGTGTCCGGTCACTGGATTCCAGCGGCCGGACAGCAACCGCCGAAGACCAGGCCGTGTTGTCCGGTTGGTCATCTTGGGGAGCCGTGGCCGATGTTTTCGACACCAGTAAGGACAACTGGGCGGCCGAGCGAGAGCAGCTGCGCAGTCTGCTCAGTGATGAGGAATGGGAGGCCGCGAAAGCCACGACGATCAATGCCCATTACACGTCACCGGCGATCGTCGAGGCGATGTGGGGTGCCGTCACCGGGTTGGGGGTCAGCCAGGCGCGCGTGCTCGAGCCCGGATGCGGATCGGGCAACTTCATCGGCACTGCACCCGAGGGCATGTCCATGGTCGGAGTCGAGCTCGATCCGCTCTCGGCCTCTATTGCCACTCACCTGTACCCGAATGCTGAAGTCAAGGCGGAATCATTCGGCAAAACGACAGTACGTCCTGGCCACTACGATGCCGCGATCGCCAATGTTCCCTTCGGTTCCTTCCCCGTCTTCGACCCGACGTGGAATCCCGGTGAACGGTTCTCCATTCATAACCACTTTCTACGCAAAGCTGTGGGCGGACTCCACGACGGTGGCGTGGCAGTAATGATGTCGAGCGCGTACACGATGGACGCACAGAATCCGGCGTTCAGGGCCGAGATCAGCCGAGAAGCTGACTTCCTCGGCGCAGTCCGCCTGCCCAACGGCACTCATCGACGCACTGCCGGCACCGAAGTTGTGACCGATGTGCTCGTGTTCCGGAAGCGGATGGATGGTGAAGAACCCACCCCGGAGACTCTGCGGTGGGTCAAATCGGTCCCGACCGAGATCGCAGGCGAGACGGCGCAACCGTTAATGAATCGGTACTTTCACGATCATCCAGAGAACGTCCTCGGGAATGTACGCGTGTCCTCTTTCCGAGATGGTCAGATCGATGTGATCGCGGACGATCTAGATGCTGTAGCAGGCCAGTTGGACAGGCGGTTGCAGGCTGTGGTTGAACACGCTCGCGAGCGAGGGCGCGAGTATGTGCCCGTGACGGCCGAGATGCGTGCCGAACGTGAACAGGCTCAGGCGCTGTCACCTCAAGCCGGATTG